>WBZO01003050.1_pt1 | contig 14799 bp, 15 predicted proteins | sample 5204261 | NCBI WGS metagenome assembly WBZO01 (sample SAMN12412400, study PRJNA552823) | activated sludge metagenome | isolation source: activated sludge from anammox sidestream of wastewater treatment plant... | place: USA: North Carolina | collected 2017-09 | reverse complement strand
CGTGCCCCAACGTCCCCGTCCCGATCGCCCAGTGCGTGAAGGAGAAGCGCGACTGCGCGCGCTGCCTGCCGGCCGCCAAGCACGTCCTTCGCGGCGTCAAGGACGGCATGTCGCGTGAGCAGATCGAGAAGAGCTACAAGGGTCGCTTCGATCCGGCGGCGGTGAAGAACGTCCCCATCGACGGCTCGCCGACGAAGGGCCCGGAGGGCGCGCCGATCACGCTGGTCGAGTTCGCCGACTTCCAGTGCCCGCACTGCGGAGAGTTCGCGCCGGTCCTCGACAAGCTCATCGAGAGCCGCAAGAACGACATCCGGTTCGTCTACAAGCTCTACAACCTCGGGAAGTTCCCCCAGTCGGAGATCGCCGCACGCGCCGCGTACGCCGCCGGCAAGCAGGGAAAGTTCTGGGAGATGCACCACCTGATCTTCGCGAACCAGCAGCGGCTCGATCAGCAGTCGCTCGATCAGATGGCCGCCCAGCTCGGCCTCGACGTCTCCCGGCTCCACGCGGACATGCAGGCCCAGGAGACGACGGACCGGCTCGCGAAGGACAAGAAGCTCGGCGAGGACCTCAAGATCGAGGGCACGCCCACGCTCTTCATCAACGGGCGCCAGTTCGACGGCCACCAGGACATCAACGAGTGGCTCGACACGGAACTGGCGATGGTGCGCGGCGGCGGCGCCGCACCCGCGACGTCCACGTCGGCCGCCGCGCCGGCGTCGGCGTCGGCATCGGCGTCCGCGTCCGCCGCGAGCTCTGCGCCCAAGCCTGCAGCGAAGGACGCCGGGCGTTGACGCGCGCGCTGGAAGGCGGCTGCGGCTGCTTCCCGACGGGCCGCCACTACCCCGGCATCGCGCACCTCCGCAAGGTCAACATCCGCGGCCTCGCGGAGGGCTTCGCGCCCGACGTCTCCTGGCACGACATCGACATCGCGCTGCTCGACGTCGAGACCACCGGCCGTGACGCGTCGGTCGATCGCGTCGTCGAGGTCGGCATCGTCGTCGGCCGGCACGACACGGTCGTGGCGAAGTACAACTGGCTCATCGATCCCGGGATCACGATCCCCGAAGAGGTCATCAAGGTCCACGGCATCACCAACGAGATGGTGGCCGGAAAGCCGCGGTTCGAGGCGATCGCCCACGAGATCGTGCAGGCCCTGCGCGGCTGCGTGCCCGCCGCGTACAACGCGCTGTTCGACCGCGCGTTCATGATGAGCGAGATGTCGCGCGCGAAGGTCGACACGACCGGCGTGCCCGCGTTCTCGCGCGAGGTCGAGTGGCTCGATCCGCTCATCTGGGCGCGGGACATCCAGGCGGACGAGAAGTCGCGCGCCCTCGGCGACGTCGCGGCACGGCTCGGAGTCCAGCTCGAGAACGCGCACCGCGCCGAGGACGACGCGGAGGCCGCGCTTCGCGTCCTCTACGGGCTCGGCAAGGATCCGCGGATGCCGCGGGCCTACGGTGCGCTGGTGCAGGAGCAACGGCGCCTCGGACAGGCGCAAGCGGACGCGCGTCGCAATTGGCGGAGTTGAGCACGCCGCGCACCGCCTCTCCCGCGTCGGAGGTGCGGCCGCGCCGGAGTCGGGGGGAGGCGACGCGTCGAAACAGGGGTGACGCGGTGCGCGAGCTTCCCTAATATCCCCGGTCCCCGGAGGCCCCCCGTGAGCGAGAAGGTTGAAATCAAGCTGAAGGACACGACGTTCGAAGCGCCGGTCGTGACCGGCACGGAGAACGAAAAGGCGATCGACGTCGCCAGCCTTCGGGCGAAGACTGGCCTCGTCACGCTCGACCCCGCGTTCATGAACACGGCGTCGACGAAGAGCGCCATCACGTTCCTCGACGGAGAAAAGGGGATTCTCCGTTACCGCGGCATCCCGATCGAGCAGCTCGCGGAGAAGTCGCGGTTCACCGAGACGGCTTATCTCCTCATCTACGGGGAGCTGCCGACCCAGGCGGAGCTCGACCGCTTCTCGCGGCTGCTCACGCGCCACTCGCTCATCCACGAGGACATGAAGCATTTCTTCGACGGCTTCCCGTCGACCGCCCATCCGATGGCGGTGCTTTCCTCGATGGTGTGCTCGCTCTCGACGTACTACCCGGAGGAGCACGACCTCAACGACAAGGAGAAGCTCGACGTCACGATCGCGCGCCTGATCTCGAAGGTGCGCACCATCGCGGCGTACGCGTACAAGAAGTCGATCGGGCAGCCGTTCATCTACCCGCAGAACAACCTCAAGTACGTCGGCAACTTCCTCAACATGATGTTCGCCGTGCCGAGCGAACCGTACGAGATCGACCCCGAGGTCGAGGCGGCGATGAACCTCCTGTTCATCCTGCACGCCGATCACGAGCAGAACTGCTCGACGTCCACCGTGCGCCTCGTGGGCAGCTCGCGCGCGAACCTGTTCGCGTCCGTCGCCGCCGGCATCCTCGCGCTCTGGGGCCCGCTGCACGGCGGCGCGAACCAGGAAGTCATCGAGATGCTCGAGCAGATCAAGGCGGACGGCGGCAACGTCAAGAAGTACGTCGAGCTCGCGAAGGACAAGAACTCGAACTTCCGCCTCATGGGCTTCGGCCACCGCGTCTACAAGAACTTCGACCCGCGCGCGAAGATCATCAAGCAGACGGCGGACAGGGTGCTGAAGAAGCTGAACGTCCACGATCCGCTGCTCGAGATCGCGCACGGCCTCGAGGAGGCGGCGCTCAAGGACAGCTACTTCGTCGAGCGGAAGCTGTATCCGAACGTCGACTTCTACTCGGGCATCATCTACCGGGCGCTCGGGTTCCCGACGAACATGTTCACCGTCCTCTTCGCCATCGGGCGCCTCCCCGGCTGGATCGCCCACTGGAAGGAGATGATGGAGGACACGACGACGAAGATCGGCCGCCCGCGCCAGATCTACACCGGCCCGACCGAGCGGCCGTACGTCCCCATCGCTCAGCGCGGCAAGTAGCGCGTCCAGAACCTGCGGTCCGTCAGCACGTGTGCGCGCCGCGCGAGCAGCGCGACGAGCACGCGCGCGTACGGCACCCGGGGCGCGTGCAGGACGACGAAGCGGTCGTTGGTCCACCGGCGGCGGACGGCGATCGCGTCGTCCTCGACCTCGACGCGCTCGACGTCCGACCAGCGCAGGAACGCGCCGCTCCGATCGCGCACGCCGTCGAGCTCGAGGGTGATGCGCCCGAACGTCATCGGCTCGCCGCTCGCCAGTGCCCGCTGCGCGCGCGCGAGGACCGGCAGCTCGCACTCCGACTCGATGCGCGCGAGGACGCGCTCGCGCTCGTCGAGGCTCGCGGGGAGGCGGACCTTGCGGCGGCCGTCTGCGAGCACGATGCCCGCATGCGGCGGCCGCAGGACGAAGAAGAGCGAGTCCACGTCGTCGAAGCGGATCGCGACGGGGCTCCGCCACGATCGCCGCACGACGAGGCCGCCCTCGTGCATGTCGACCACGACGTCCATACCGAGGATCGTCGCGACCGCGACCCACGCCGCCACCAGCAGCGCGAGCGCGAAGGACACGATGACCAGCGCCGTCGCGCTCGGCCATGCGAGCGTCAGGAGCGCGAACATGCCGGCGAGCGCGGTCGTCGCCGCGAGGAGCCGGCGCGTCCTCGTGTCCGAGGCGTGCGTCGACCTCAGGCGTCCGAGCGGCCGCGGCGCTACGTCGGTCGCGGGCGGGCGCGACGTGTCGACGTCGGGAGCTCGATACGGCGCATGCACGACTCCTCATGGATAGACAACCGCGTGACGCACGCGAGCTCGAGCGTGGCGCTCACGGCACCGGGAAGAGCAGCCGTTCGATGAGGTCGCGCGCGAAGACGAACTCGAGGATGGACAGGATGAGGAACGGTCCGAAGGGGATCCGCGCGCGCGGCGGCTCGGGCGGCCCGGCTTCCTCCTCGGCTTCCTGCTCGCGCTCGCGCTCGCGCCGCCGTTGCTCCTCGTGCTCGCGCGCGGCTTCGGCCCCGTAGAAGAGCCGGCGGAAGAAGCTCACGATGAAGGCGTCCTCCTCGTCCTCCGTGAGCGGGTCCTCCTCGAGCGCCTTCTTCGCCTCTTCGTCGCCGGCGGCCGCCGCCTTCTCGAGCTCGGCGATCTCCTCGAGGACCGCCTTGGGCAGCTTGGGCTCGATGCCGAGCAACTTGAGCGCGCCGGCATAGAGCGTCCCCTGTACGGCGCCGGCGAGGAGCGTGAAGATCGCGCCCGGCCAGCCGAGCCAGGCGCCGGCGAGCGCGAGGAGCTTCGCGTCGCCCATGCCCATGCCCGTCCGTCCGAGCAGGCCCTTGTAGAGGAAGATGAACGGCAGCCAGATCACCACGAAGCCGATCGCGGCGCCGAGCAGCGCCTCGCCGAGCAACAGTCCGCGGACCGTCGCGGTGGCGATCCCGAGGACGATCCCGCCGAACATGATCGAGTCCGGCAGGAACATGTGCTCGGCGTCGATGAACGCGGCGGCCACGAGGCCGAGCGCCAGCGCGAAGTACGCGCCGTAGATCGCGAGCGCTCGGCCCGCCGAGACGTCGGCCGGGAGCCGGAGGACGATCCCCTGCCAGACGGCGAGCGACAGCGCTCCGCCGATCAGCTCCACCAGCGGGTACCTCGGGCTCATCCGGGCGCCGCAGCAGCGCGCGCGGCCCCGGAGGATCACGTACGAGAGCACCGGGATGTTGTCGTAGCCCGCGATCGGCGTGCCGCATCCGGGGCAGCGCGACGCAGGCCGCACGACGCTCAGCTCTCGCGGGACCCGGTAGATGACGACGTTGAGGAAGCTCCCCCACAGCAGGCCGAAGGTGAAGGCGGCCAGCGCGGGGAACCATCCCGGCAGCATCGCGACGAGCTCGTCGAGGCGCATCGGGCTCATCGGAGGTCACGGACCTTAACAGACACGCGATCGCTTCGCGAACGTGACGCGACGCTGGTACGTTGCGCGGTATCGATGCTGGTCGAGATCAATTCCGAGTACCCCGAGCCTCGAAAGGTCAGGCGCGCGGTCGATGCGCTCCTGGCCGGCGAGGTCATCGCGTATCCGACGGATACCGTATACGGGCTCGGCTGCGATCTGATGAACAAGAAGGCGGTCGACCGCCTCTACCAGATCAAGGGGATGGACCGCTCCCATCCGCTCGCGTTCATCTGCCCCGACCTGTCGGAGATCGCGAAGTACGCCATCGTCGACAACCAGATCTACCGCGTCCTCCGGCGGTTCCTTCCCGGCCCGTACTGCTTCATCCTCGAGGCCACCCGTGAGGTGCCGCGCCTCGTGCAGACGAAGCGCAAGACGATCGGGATCCGGATCCCGAAGCACGAGGTCATCCGCGCGATCGTCACGGAGCTCGGCCGCCCGGTGATCAGCACCACCGCCCAGCGGGCCGGGGCAGAGCCGCACGTCGATCCGCACGAGATCGACGAGGACTTCACGGGGCTCGGCCTCGTCCTCGACGCGGGGGCGGGCGGGATCGTGCCGACGACGGTCGTCGACCTCAGCGTCTCGCCGCCGGAGATCGTGCGCGAGGGAGCCGGTCCGGTCGACGAGCTCGTCGACGAGTCGCCCCGGTCGCTCCGCGGGATGCGCGAGTCGATGCGCCAGCTGAAGGACGGGTTCTAGCCGCGCTCAGGCCAGGAGGACGCGGGCGGCGCCGCCCACGTCGGTCGCTCTTGCGAGGGCCTGGTGATGAACCCTCTTCGCCCACCGGACGGCCGGCTCCACGTCGCTCGGGTCCGCGGATGCCGCGAGCCGGCCCGCGACGAGGGAGGCGAGCACGCAGCCGCCCCCGTGCAGCGGCGGGAGGCGGAGGCGCGGCCCCGAGAGCTCGACGACGCGCGTCCGGCGTCCGGACGCGATCGCGAGGACGTCGACCGCGCGCGGGCCGCCGAGGTGCCCGCCCTTGACCAGCACCGCGCGGGCGCCGAGCGCGAGGATCGCGCAGGCGGCGGCGCGCGCTTCGTCGACGGAGGTGACGCGGCCGCCGGTGAGCGCCTCGGCCTCGGGGGCGTTCGCCGTCACGAGCGCGGCGTGCGGGACGATCCGCTCGCGCATGGCCGCGATCGCCCGCTCCTCGAGGAGGCGCGCCCGACCGCGGGTGGGCACCATCACCGTGTCCACGACCGCCGGGATACGGCGATGGACGGCCAGGAAATCGCCGACCGCGCGTACGTTGCCCGCGCTGCCGAGCGCACCGACCTTGATCGTCCGCACGCGCTGGTGCGAGACGACTTCTGTGCACTCTGCAATCACCTCGCGCGCAGGTACGGGCGAGGCCGACCTCAGTCCGGACGTCGACTGGACGGTCAGGACCGCCACGGCCGCACACCCGAACGCACCCGCCCGGGCGACGGCCCGGGCGTCCGCGAGCACGCCGGCGCCGCCGCCGGGATCGAGCCCGCCGACGAGGAGGACGCACGGCATCTGCTTGCGCATGGCGCTCGCGAGTATGGCATGATGCGGCACCGATGCGGACCGTGCCTGCCCGCGCTGCGTGCGTCGCCCTCGCCGTCGCCGCGGGCACGCTCCTCGTCCCCGCGAGCGCCCACGCGCAATGCGTCGACGAGGAGCTGAAGCAGGAGCTCGTCGGCGGCCGTCACTATCGCGGGGTCCAGGAGCGCCTCTTCACGAAGGCGTTCCGCCACGAGCTCTCGGGCATGGGCGGCTGGTACGCCGGCGACCTCTACTCGTCGAGCTGGCTCGCGGGCGGCGCGTACACGTTCCACTTCAGCGAGGACCTCGGGCTCGAGGCGAGCTTTCAGCTCACCCGCTTCCGTACGGCCGCGACCGACAGCTACGAGCGCCGCTACCCGCAGGTGCAGGTCGAGGAGCGCACCGATCGCCCCGGTCGGCTGTACTTCGGCCACCTCGTCTGGAGCTTCGCCTACGGCAAGCTGCGCTGGATGGGCGGCGGCATCAGCCGCTTCGACTTCAACGCGGCGCTCGGCGCCGGCGTCACGGACGACTCGACCTCGCAGGGCCTCACCGGCAGCTTCGGCTTCGGGACGAAGTGGTACTTCGGCAAGTGGTTCGCCGTGCGCCTCGACGTGCGCGATCACATCCTGAAGGAGACGCTCATCGGCGAGGAGCACCTCGTCAACGACGTCCTCGTCACCGGGGGCTTCAGCATCTTCATTCCCTTCGGCGGCTGACCTTGGAGTACGCGCTGCGAGTCGCGTTCTTCGCGCTCGCCCCGTTTGCCATCGTCGTCGCCGCGACGCTCGTCCCGATGACGGGGACGTTCGTCAACATCGGGCTGCTGCTGGGCGTCTTCCTCTTCGCCGAGGCGGTGCGGCGCAAGTCGGAGTCGCGTCCGTGGCTCGCGCGCGTGCTCCGCCGCCAGCTCGCGTTCGAGGAGTTCTATCGCGAGAGGCCGCCGCGCCACTTCGCGTACTACGCCTTCTATCCGCTGGTGCTCCCCTACGCGCTCGTCCAGCGCGAAGCGCGGCGCGAGCTCTTCCTCTTCAAGGGCTACGGCGCGTTCGGCCTCGTGGTCATCCTGCTCGCCGGATGCCTCCGCTTCTTCGCGTCGTACCTGCCCGAGCTCGGCTTCCGCGACTTCATCGGGACGTTCGCGATCACCATCGTCGTCGAGACGCTCGTCGCGCTCTCGCTCCTGCTTCCCATCTGCACGTCGGTCGTCGCGCTGCATCGGCAGCGGCAGCGCGGCCGTCTCGTCGCGCTGCTGTTCGTCGGCCTCGTCTCCGCGGGGATCGCGGTCGGGACCTTCGCCGTGCGCCGACGCGCCTTCCCCTCCATCGAGACACGCGCGCGCGTCGCGAAGCGAAGCGCGGCCGCGCCCGCCTCCGCGCGCAGGGCGATGGACCTCGCGCTCCGCGCGGCATGGGACTCGCGCCTCCAGCACTCCTGGGAGCGCGACGACGACGGCACGGTCAACGGCGCGCCCCTGGCCGCGGCGCGCGCGGCGCTCGAGCCTTTCTATCGGGCCGACGAGGCGGCCGCGTTCGAGCTCTGGACGACGGCGCGCAAGACGAAGCCGCGGCTGATGATCGTGTTCGCCGAGGGGCCACGTCGCGGCAGGCCGGTGTTCCTCGCCATGCGCTCGGATGGAACCGTGGTCGCCGACGTGCACGAGATCCCGCGCGAAGGCCGTCGCGCGATGCGCACGGCCGGCGACTTCTGAGCGAGGCCCTACTCCGCGTACGCGACGTTCGGCGCGATCGCGGGCGGCGCGGGCCTCGCGGCCGGGCGCGAGACCTCGGCGAGCGTGAGCGCGACCTCGCGCAGCTTCACCGGGGCGAGGAAGCGGCGCCTGCCGCGCGCCGCCGCCCGCGCGACGTCGTGGAGAGAGAGGATGCCGACGACGCGGCTCTCGTCGTCGACGACCGGGAGCCGGCGCACGCGCTTCACCCGCATCAAGGCCTGGGCGACGTGCAGATCGTCGGACGCCTTGCAGGTCGCGATGTCCCTCGACATGACGGCGCCGACGCGCAGCTCGTGGAGCGGCTTGCCGTTCAAGAGCGCGGCCATGCAGGCATCGCGGTCGGTCACCATGCCGACGATGCGCCGTTCCTCTCCGACGACGGGGACGCAGCCGCAGTCGAGGTCCCACATCACGTTGGCCGCCGTGGCGAGGTCGTCCTCGGGCCCGCAGGTCTGCGGGTCGTGCGTCATCACGTCTTCGACCTTCATGGTCCCGCAGGTTGGGCCCGCGCCGACCGGTCGTCCACGCGGCCTGTTTCCGCGCCCCACACGCGACAAAAAGCGGCATAGAATGCTATCCGTATGCGCGCGCGCAGAGTGACCTTCGCCCTCGTCGTCGCCGGCGCCACCGCGCTCGCGACGATCGCGGTCGCACAACCGCGGAAGCCCACCCCGGCGGCCGCGAAGCCGAAGCCGTCGCCGCCGAAGGTCGACGCGCAGGCGCCGCCGCCGGAGGAGAACGCCTCCGCGTCCGACGCGGGAGCCGCGCCGGAGCCCGCACCGCAGGCCTCCGAGGCGGCCGATGGCGGCCGTCCGTCGCCGCTCAATCCGCAGCCCCAGGAGATGCCGGGCAACGTCGATGCGGGCGTCCCCGTCGACTACGACCGCCTGCTCGCGGACATCGCCGCGCTCCGAGCGCGCGTCGCCGCGGTCAGCGACAACTTGTATCAATCACGCATCGCCGTTGCGCTCCAGACCGACGGCGATCACGGCAAGATCACGCGTCTCACCGTGTCGCTCGACGACGGCGTCGTCTACACCGCGCCGCAGACCTTCGCGGCGTCCGACATGACCACGGTCTACGATCACGCCGTCGCGCCCGGCCGTCATGCGGTGACGATCGACGTCGACCGCAAGGACGATCGCGACGACGCGTTCCGCACCTCGCAGCGCTCGCGCTTCATGGTCGACGTGCCGCGCGACCACAGGCTCGGGGTCGAGGTGAAGATCATCGACGACTCGTCGATGGGCGCCGACTTCCCGGGCGACAAGAGCGGCAAGTACGATCTCCGCTTCCGGGTGAAGGCGGTCGCGAAGCCCGTGGGGAAGTGATGCGCCGCGCTGCGCTCGCCCTCGCCTCGCTGCTCCTGCCCTCGCTGGTCGCGGCGCAGCCCGCGCAGCCCCCCGCGCCCGCGCCCGCACCCGCGCCCGCGCCCGCACCCGCGCCCGCTCCCGCTCCTGCCCCGGAGGCGAAGCCGGCGCCGGACGCGACCCGGGGCGATCGCATGCGTGCCTATCACGACGCGATGCAGCGCCGTCGCCTCGGCTCGCAGGACGCGATGCGCATCGAGGCCGTCGCCGAACGCGTCGCCGAGGCGGAGGCGCTCGTCTCGTCGGGCCGTCACGACGAGGCGATCGCGAAGCTCACGGAGCTCGTCGAGCATCCGCGCTTCGAGTCGATCGCGGAGACGGAGGAGGGCCGCGCGGCGCTCTATCTGCTGGGGCACGCGCTGGCGAGCGCGGGCGTCCACGAGACCGCGCGCGCGTACCTGCGTCGCTCGCTCGCCCAGCGCGGCGCGTGGGAGCAGTACGGCGCATACGCGCGTCGCGCGGTGAGGCGGCTCGTCGAGATCGCGCTCGACACCCGCGCGTTCGCCGTGGGGCTCGACGATCTGAAGAGCGTGCCCCCCTCCGCGCCGCCCGAGGTCCGCGCCGAGATCGCGTACCTCTCGGGCCGCGCGAAGGAGGCCGCGGGCGACGTCGACGGCGCGCTCGCCGCCTACGCGCAGGTCCCGCAGACGTCGCGGTTCTGGTCGCAGGCGACGTACCTCTCCGGCCTCCTGCTCGTGGAGCGCGGGCGCTACCGCGAAGGCGAGAACCTCTTCTGCAAGGTCGCCGATCCGAAGCGCCAGGATCGTTCGACGCCGGTGTTCGCCGACGAGCGCTTCTTCGCGGTGCGCGATCTCGCGCGCCTCGCGCTCGGACGCGTGGCGCACGAGCAGCGCCGTCACGACGACGCGCGCTACTACTACTACCTCGTTCCCCGCGACTCCGACCGTCTCGCCGAGGCGCTCTACGAGGCCGCGACCACGCGCTACGAGAAGAAGGACTACGAGGGCGCGCGCGAGCTCCTCGACGAGCTCAAGGGCCTCAAGGCGCACCATCGCTACGAGGACGAGGCGAACATCCTCGACGCGTACATCGATCTCGCGCTGTGCCGCTTCCCCGAGGCCGACAAGAAGCTCCTCGCCTTCCTGAAGTCGTACGAGCCCGTGCGTGACGCCGCGCGCCGCCTCGGACAGAGCGATCGCGGCATGCGCGTCCTCCTCTCGGCCGCGCGTGCGGGCGCCGATGCCGGCGCCGCCGACGCCGCGGGCGTATCGGTGACGCCCGATCAGCTCCGCGCCGTCGCCGCGCTCGTGCGCATCGATCCGCTCTACGGCGAGATCGCGCGCAGGCGCGCGGTGCTCGATCACGAGTCGAGCGGCCTCCGCCTGGCCGCCTCGTCGCTCGGGGACATGCAGCGCAGCCTCGCGACCACCGGCGGCGTGCGCCCCGCGGTCGAGGACAAGGGCGATCCCTTCGAGAAGGCCCAGGACGCGCGCGCCGCGCTCGACGGCGTTCGCCGCCAGCTCGACGATGCCAAGCAAGCGCATGCTCCGGCGGACCGCATCGCGCCGCTCGAGAAGGAGCTCGCCGATCTCGAGGCGCGCCTCGCCGGGGGATCGCCCGCGGCGACGGAGGCGGCGGCGATCGACGCGAAGGGCGGGGATCTGCCCGATCTCCTGCGCGCGGACTCGGCGAATGCCGCGGCCCTCGCGCGCGATCTCGAAGGCGTACGCGGCGAGCTCGTGGCGGCGGAGACGGCGCTCGCGAAGGATGCGCTGCGCCGGCTCGACCTTCGCCTGTCACGCCTGCTGCGCCGTGCGCGGCTCGGGCGCATCGAGTCGGTGCTCGGCAAGAAGCGCGCGCTCGAGGTCGAGATCGAGGCGCTCAACGCCGGCTTCCTGCCGAAGGACGCGCTCGACTCGCTCGATGCCGCCCGTTACCTGCGCGATAGCGAGGAGTACTGGCCCTTCGAGGGCGACGACTGGCCCGACGAGTTCGTCGGAAGCGAGGGACTGCGATGAAGGCGATCTGGGGGACGGGGCTGACGATCGCTGCGCTCGCGATCGCCTGTGGCGGCAAGGCGACGCCGCCCGCGATGGTCGCCGACCCCACCTCGAGCGAGGCGGACGCGGGCGACAACGACTGGTCCGGTTACGGGACCGACGGGGGCGGAGGAGCCGCCGCGTCGGAGGGAGCCGATGCAGGCGCGGGCGGCTCGGCCTCCGCGTCGAGCGAGACGGCGGCGGGCGGCAGCGAGGAGAGCGCGCGCACGCTGCTGAAGCAGTTCCTCGATCCGAACGCCGATCACGCGTCGCTGTCGAAGTCTCTCCGTCCGACCAGCGCCGACTACAAGGCGATGTTCGACGCGCAGACCGCGTCCAAGATCGAGGCGGCGCACGCGAAGGTCTGGGACGGCGGCAAGATGGTGATCAAGCCGAAGGACGCGAAGCAGAGCGAGATCAAGCTCTGGAGCGCGACCGGGGCCGACCTCGCGTCGGGCGGCGGCAACGCGAGCCAGTTCCCCGGCGGCTACAAGAAGATCGGGCCGCACCTCGCGCCGACGGTGACCTTCTTCGCGTTCAAGTTCGTGCAGCCGGGCAAGGAGAGCGGCATGGCGTTCGACGGCCTCGCGTTCGTCAACGGCCACTGGGTGATCGCGCCGAAGCCGTGGCACGGCCTCGGCGAGGACGGCGGCGGCGGCGCGCCCCTCTCCGGCGGCGGCAAGGGCCACCGCGGCAAGCCGCACCCGAAGAAGAAGTGATGCGCCTCCCCCCGGCCTGGTGATTCACTTTCGCCGGCGCAAGTAGGGGCGCCCGGTCACTTCGACGTCGCGGGCTTCGGCGCCGGCGGGATCTCGCTCGGCACCTTGTACTCGGCCACGTAGTCCTTCGGGATCTCGCCGGTCAGCGCCTTGAGGAAGGTGACGATCGACGCGACGTCGGCGTCGGAGAGCTGCTTGCCGAGCTGGTACTCGGCCATCTTCTTCACCGCCTCCTCGAGCGTCGCGATCGAGCCGTCGTGGAAGTACGGCGCCGTCTTCTCCACGTTGCGGAGGGTCGGCACCTTGAAGAACATCTTGTCGGCGTCCTGCTTCGTGACGTCGTAGCGACCGAGGTCGTCCTGGTTCGGCCACGGCTTCGCGAGGCCGAGCTTCTGGAACATCGCGCCGCCCACGTACGTGCCCGCGTGGCAGGTGTTGCAGCCCGTGTCGGTGAACTTCTTGAAGCCAGCCTTCTCGGCCGGCGTGAGCGCGTTCTTGTCACCGGCGAGGAACTTGTCCCAGCGCGAGGGCGTCACCAGCTTGCGCTCGAATGCGCCGATCGCCATCGCGAGGTTGTCCATCGTGATGGGATCGCCCTTCGCCTCGGGGAACGCCTTCTTGAACTGCTCTCTGTACCACTTCACCTTGTTGAGCTCGGCGAGCACGCTCTTGTCGGACTGCATCGCCATCTCGATCGGGTTCGTGATCGGTCCCTTCGCCTGCTCCTCGACGGTCTTCGCGCGACCGTCCCAGAACTGCGCGAACTGCCCGGCGGCGTTGTAGACCGTGGGCGCGTTGCGCTTGCCGGCCTGCTTCTTGTGCCCGATCGACGTCTTCTTCTGGTCCGCGCCGTCGACCGTGAGGACGTGGCAGGTGTTGCACGAGATCTCGTTCGAGGCCGAGAGGCGCGTCTCGTAGTAGAGCGCGCGGCCGAGGACGATCTTGTCCTCCGTGATGGGGTTGTCCTTCGACTCCATCACCGCGGCAGCACGCCGAACGCGGGGAGGAGGGACTCGTCGATCTGCACCTCGCCGCCGGCGGCGGAGCCCTGCGGCTTCGGGGCGGTGTCCTCCGGCGTGGGCTTCGCGCTCGGCGGCGCCTTCTTCTCCTCGCACCCGGTGGAGGCCACGGCAGCTGCGAGGAGCAACGAGGTGACGAGGAAGGTCGGCTTCATGCGCATCCTTTCTAACGCTTGTCCATATTTTGTCCAGGGGGCGCCGCAAGGCGGGAGGACGACGGGCTCCCGTGTATCATCCTCCGTCGTGCGTGTGCGCCTCGGGCTCGTCGCGTCCGTCCTCCTGAGCATCGCTGCCCCAGCGTGGGCCGCGCCCGCGACGCCTGCGCCGAGCCCCGGCGGTACGACCGTGAAGGCGTCGGCCGAGAAGACGCTCGACGTGAAGCCCGCCGCCAAGCCCGGCCGTCGTGGTGCGGGCGCACCCGGCGGAGGTGCATCGTCGCTCGAGGGCCCGGGGGGCCGGCCGCGGGTCGGTCCCAAGATCCCCGACGCCCTCAAGAAGCAGCTCGAGAAGCAGCTCGAGGCGCGCATCGATCGGGACATCGCGCAGATCAAGACGCTGCGTACCGAGGCGATCGGCCTCCTCACCACGTTCGTCGGCGAGACGCCGAAGGACGCCCGCGAGATGCCCGAGGCGCTGCTCCGCCTCGGCGAGCTCAAGTGGGAGCTCGAGCGCGAGCAGTTCGTCGAGCGCTTCAAGGCGTGGGAAGCCAAGCCCGTCGACCAGCGCGGACCGACGCCGGAGCCGAACTTCCAGCCGTCGCGCGATCTCTTCGCGCGCGTGCTCAAGGATTATCCCTGGTTCTCGCAGTACGACCTCGCGCTCTACGTCGACGGCTTCCTCGCGTACGAGCAGCAGAAGCCGGACGAGGCGCTCGAGCGGTTCAACCGCATCCTCGAGAAGTTCCCGCGCTCGCGCTTCGTGCCCGACGCGCACATGGCGCGCGCGGAGGCGCTGTTCAACGGCAAGTACGACTACGCCGCGGCGCTCGCCGAGTACGAGAAGGTCCTCGAGTTCAAGCAGAGCGAGCTCTACGGGCTCGCGATGTTCAAGAGCGCGTGGTGCATGTGGCGCCTCGGACGCACCGAGGAGGCGGCCAAGCGCTTCGTCAGCGTCTTCGAGATCACCGACGCGCAGAAGGGCAACGTCACCCAGCGCAAGCAGCTCGACGAGCTGCAGAGCGAGGCGCTGCGCTACCTCGTCGAGGTCTTCACCGAGGACGAGAAGAACACCGCCCACGACGTCCACCAGTTCCTCGTGAAGATCGGCGGCGACCGCTTCGCGGGAAAGGTCGTGCGCGCGCTCGCGGTGCAGTTCTACGATCAGTCGCACTACGACCGCGGGATCGAGGCGTACGAGCTGCTCCTGAAGCTCGAGCCCGCCTCGCCCGATGCCGGCAAGTGGGTCCTCGACATCGCGCAGGGGTACAACGCGATGGAGGACTACCCGAAGCTGCGCGCGACGTACGAGCGCGCGGTCACCGGGTACACCGCCGGCTCCGCGTGGGCGAAGACGCAGGGCGATCCGGCCGTCGTGCAGCGCACGACCGC
>WBZO01004591.1_pt1 | contig 14801 bp, 12 predicted proteins | sample 5204261 | NCBI WGS metagenome assembly WBZO01 (sample SAMN12412400, study PRJNA552823) | activated sludge metagenome | isolation source: activated sludge from anammox sidestream of wastewater treatment plant... | place: USA: North Carolina | collected 2017-09 | reverse complement strand
CAACCCCGGCACAAACACCTGACCCGCAGGCAGGTAAAGAGAAGCTTACCCATACGCAACAGACCTGCAAATGTAAGAACGGAAAATTTCACAAAAGTCGCGGTTTCCTGAAAGGGAGAAAATGCGGCGCGCCGACACTCGGTGCAAAAGACGGACTGTGTTCATGGTGCCGTAAAGGACACCCTGACCACTCCCACCACGCCGGGTGAATGAAACCCAACCTACAACCGAATACGGATAAGAAGACCTCAACCTCGGGTCGAGGTCTTCTTATTCTTCGGGGGGGCTATTGAAACATATACTGCGCATACTCGTTTGCGTATTTTATTTTTTATACTCTCCCGACTTTTTGTCCCATAAACGCTTTTTCTGAAGGAGTGACATTTTTCACGATCACTTTTTCAATCAAAGCGTTTATGGGAAACGAACAACAACACGAATCCCCGTGTTCATCGGCACATGCGCCGATCCGAACGCGGGGATTTTTTATGGGGAAACGACAATATCCTTCACCTTAAGTTGGAGATTCCTTTTCCCGTTCCATTCATTCATATCGACAGCATATGCGATATCAGCCGCTGTTCCTTTTTCGAGAGTCCCGTACTTTTCCGCCATGTTAAAGGCTATGGCGTCAAATGATCGGCGGGTATGGGTATCGGTAACCGTCAGTTTTACGTGTTTTTTGGTAGCACCGATGACCCTGATATCGGTTATCACCGTGCCGCGGGATGCAAATACCGGCTCCGTATTACCGAAGCCGAAGGGAGCTAACACCTGAATTTCCTGCCATAACGAGGGTGTTATCCATCCCAACGGAACGGCGGCGTCGACGGTAAGCGTACGCACTAATGTTTCGGGGAGTAACTCCGCGGCCGCACGTGCCGTGAGGCGTTCCCGCAACGCATCGATATTTTTTGTCTCCACGGTAAATCCCGCGGCCATCGGATGTCCGCCGACGTCCACTAAAAGGTCACCGCAACTGCGTATTGCTTCCACGATGTTAAATCCATTGATAGATCGGGCAGAGGCCTTGGCAAACCCGTCTCCTATGGCAAGGATAATGGCGGGTCGATAGTATGCTTCGACCAGCCTTCCCGCAACAAGGCCGATAACTCCCGGGTTGTAGGATTCATGCGCAAGAAAAATAAGCCTGCTTTCCGACGGATCGGTGGCTACGGTTCGGAGAAAAAGCTCCCTAGCGTGACTTACGGTGTCCTCCGTGAGTTTTTGCCGCTCTTTGTTAGTGAGCCCTAATTTTTGGGCAAGCACGAGTGCTTTATGGGGATCTTTTGTGCAAAGGAGTCGAAGCGCATCCAACGCATGTTCCAGTCTGCCCATCGCATTTAATCGGGGCGCAATCATATGGGATACCGAGTAGGTGGAAAGAGCGGACTTTTCTAACCCGGATTCAGTGATCAGTGCGTCAAGCCCGATACGTTTCGTCGTACGCATAACGGAGAGTCCCGCTTTCACGATAGACCGATTGATACCGACAAGCGGCAAAAGATCGGCAATCGTTCCTATGGCGGGAAGTGCAATAAGCTCCGGATCATCCTTGTGATAGTGCTTGAGCAATTCTTTTGCAACAAACCACGATACCCCCGAACCGGAAAGCGCTGTCGTGTGCACGATCGTACAAAGGGGTAATTTCTCGGGCTTCACATGGTGATCCGTAACGATCACTTCGATGCCCCGTTTTTTGGCGTAATCAACTTGTTCCCGTGCGGTAATACCGTGGTCCACCGTGATAATAAGCGAAGGGTCGTACTCATCCATCACCGCATCAATCCCTTTTACCGAAAGACCGTATCCTTCCTCCACCCTATGGGGAATATAGGGCATCGCACGGGCACCCAATTTCCACAGTGTTTCCCAAAGTGCCGCTCCCGCCGTTATCCCGTCGGCATCATAATCGGCATAGACCACAACGGATTCCTTTGCTTCTATGGCTTTGATGATCCTTGTAAGTGCCGCGGTAAGGGCATCGGGAGCAATACCGACGTCATCGACGGTGAGCGTTGCGGGATCTTTCGGATGCAAAAAGTTTTTTCGTTCCCCGGCTGTTACAATTCCCCTATCTCCCAAAATATCCGCAATCAGAGAGGCCGGGTTCATTTTTTCGTCGGAACCATCAAATTCACGGATAATCTGCCACTTCCTGCTCATTCTAGGTATAATACCAGTATGATTAGCCTACCTCAATCCGCACAAGCGATTATCGACGTCTTCAAAAAGGCGGGTTTTGAGTGCTACGCGGTCGGAGGATCGGTACGTGATCTTTTGATGGGTATGGAAACCCACGGCTGGGATTTTACGACGAACGCAACGCCCGAGGAAATTCTTGCTCTTTTTCCCGACAGCTTTTACGACAACCAATTCGGCACGGTCGGCATTAAACTGCGCGAGCACCCGGAGCAACCGGAATCCGCCGTCATCGATATTTATGAGGTAACCACCTATCGGAGTGAAGAAGGGTATGGCGATCACCGTCATCCCGATAAAATCACCTGGGGAAAAACTCTTCTTGAGGATTTATCAAGACGCGATTTTACGATGAACGCCATTGCGTTTGACGGAAATTCGCTTGTCGATCCGTATGACGGACAAAAGGATCTTGCGGCAAAATTGATTCGCACCGTGGGTTTGCCTTCCGACAGATTCCGTGAAGATTCGTTACGGATGCTTCGTGCCGTACGGTTCGCCGCACGATTCGGATTTGCCGTCGAAGAACAATCCGCGGCCACCATATCGGAACATGCATCACTTATCACGAAAATTTCCGCGGAACGTATCCGCGATGAGTTTCTCAAAATTCTGACATCTCCCCATGCCGCCGATGCGGTGTTGGTGCTTAAAAACATCGGACTTCTCCATTACATTCTTCCCGAGCTTGAAGCGGCATTTGCAACCCCGCAAAAAAGCCCGAAGCGGCATCATATCTACGATGTGGGAACTCATTCAGTCATGGCGATGAAATTCTGTCCTTCAACGGATCCGATCGTTCGCCTGGCAACCCTTATCCATGATTTGGGAAAACCGCCGACGTTTCGCAAAGATGAGACGGGCGTTATCACCTTTTACAACCACGAAGTGGTCGGCTCGCGTATTGCAAAACAGGTGGCCAATCGGCTTCGCCTTTCCCGAAAACAGGCTGAGCTTCTCTATATTTTGGTGCGATGGCACCAATTCAGCGTGGATGAACGCCAAACCGATAGCGCCCTTCGTCGGTTTATCCGCCGCGTCGGCAAAGAAAATCTCGAGCATATGCTCGCGCTTCGTATCGGCGACCGACTGGGCGGAGGAGCCACGGAAACGTCATGGCGTCTCGAATTGTATAAAAAAAGACTTGCGGAAGTACAAAAACAGCCTTTCACCGTTGCTGATTTACAGGTGAACGGACATGATGTCATGAAGATTTTTGCCGTCGCTCCCGGGCCCGTTATCGGCAAGGTGCTGGATGCTCTTTTTGCCGATGTGGAAAACGGAACGCTTCCCAACGAGAGGGAACTGTTACTCGCCAAAATGTCGGAGCTCAAAACGACTTTTGTCCATTGATCACCGGGATTCTAACTTCGCTTTTGTTTTTCCCATTTGTGCCAGAGGATGAGTATCGGGGTTGCCACAAACGGTGACGAATATGTTCCCGACACGGTACCGATGAGAAGGGCCATGACAAACCATTTGATGGTCTCCCCTCCCATAAGAATGAGCGCCACCAACATGAAAATGATCGTAAATGAATTGGTAAGCGACCGATTCATGGTTTCCGTAAGCGCCATATCGGCAATTTCGTCAAAGGGTCGGTTTCTATCCCGTCGTATATACTCGCGGATTCGGTCAAACACCACGATGGTGTCATGAACGGAAAAACTCATCGTAGTCAAAAATGCCGTGACGAACAGCGTATCCACTTCAATACCGAGATAGTATCCGAACAAAGAAAACATCCCCAGCACCACCAGGAGATCGTGCATAAGCGCAATGACCGCCGCAACCCCGAAACGGATATTTTTAAACGCCCAGGCAACATAGAGGAGGATGGCCGAAATAGCAAGGAGTGCGGCAAAAAGCGCTTTCCGGAGAAGTTCCGCGCCGAGTGTCGGACCGACGGTTTCATTGCGGAGGATAACCGCACTTACCGATGCGAGTTCTTCAATACGCTGTGTAAGGGTACTGATACGTTCTTTCGGCTCCTGTTTCATGCGGGTAAGTATTGACGAGTCACGGGACTGTTGGACACTCACAAGATCGATTGAGGCATCACGCGCCGCCCGTTCCACGACATCGACCGATACGGGCTTACTTGTCCGATATTCGACCAATGTGCCCCCCGCAAAATCGATCGACTGGCGGAATCCGTGGCGGACGAGGGAATATATGCCGGGCACTAAAACCGTCAAAGAAATAAGGGCGTACAACCAAAGATATTTACTGAACCGTATCATAGTGTTTTTTTCTCCTTATAGAACACGCGGATATAGGTTCGCGTGGCGACGATACCCGTAAATAAGCTCATGAGCACGCCAATAAGGAGTGTCGCCGCAAATCCGCGAACAAGGCCGTTTGAAGGCAGGAGACTCGAATTAGCGGGATTATAGAGAATAAGTGACGTGATAATGGTCGTAAAATTTGCATCCCGGATACTGTCCCACGCCTTCCCGAACGCCTGTTCCATGGCAATTCCCCACGGTTTTCCAGAGTGAAGCTCTTCCTTATACCGCTCGAAAATAAGGATATTACTGTCAACCGCCATACCGATCGAGAGTAAAAATCCCGCAATACCCGGAAGCGTGAGGGTGATACCGAAGAGTCGGAACACGCCGAACGATAGTAACCCGTACAATATAAGCGCGGCATCGGCAATAAGCCCAAGCCTGCCATACTGGAGCACCATAAAGAGCGCCACAAATCCCAGACCGATAACGCCCGCGGTGATACTCTTTGCCACGGATTCCGCGCCTAGTGTTGCTTCCACCGTCCGTTGTTCAACCGGACGCACCGGTACCGGAAGAGCTCCCGCGTTAAGCTGGAGCGCGAGTGTTTTTGCGGTGTCCCGATCAAAACTTCCCGTAATCACTGCTCTCCCGTCGGTAATTGCCGTTTGCACCGTCGGGGATGTCAGGGGTATGGCATCCAAAAAAATCGCAATCGGCTTTCCCACCAGTCGGGTCGTTGCGTCGGCAAATTTTTTCGCTCCCTCGGCATTAAACTCCAATTGCACTTCGGGTTGCCCTGTTTGCGGACTGTATTGCATGCTTGCCCGTGCCAAATCCTTACCGGTGAGTCCCACCGACTTGGTGTTTTCAAGCATCGGGATAACAAATGCACCGGCGGTCGCCTCAGCGGTATCGGTAAATTCACGGAAATCTAAAAGCGCGGTCTGCCCGATAAGATCAATTGCCTGGTCAACATCATTGACCCCCGGAAGTTCGACGATAATCCGATAGGAATTTTCCGATATCGCGGTTTGTACTACCGGCTCGGATACCCCGAAAAAATTCACCCGGCGATCAATCACTTCCTTGGCGGATTCTATCGCCTGCGCACGGTCCCCCGCGGCGATATCCTTCATGTCCGCTTCAAGCACCACGTGACTGCCGCCTGCAAGATCGAGTCCCAAGGAAGTACGGATTGGCTTCACCCAACCGAAAAGTCTGATAGTTGGAGGATTGATGATGCGATCAACCGATATGCCGAAGAAATTAAATTTCACCCGATAGTTTTCGGGAAGATCAACCACGACAAGAAGCATGGTCAAAACAAAAAGAAGAAAAAAAACCTTTCGTGGATTGCGAAACATAATTGTATTATTATGTCATGCCTGACTTGATCCGGCATCAATCAAAATAACTCAAGGATTCTGATGCAAGTTCAGAATGACAAGATAGCGTTAATTTACCAATTCTTCCTCATCGCCGATAAGAAGAACCCTCGATCCTCCGAGAATTTCAAGGACAAACGGATCCCGTCTTCTTTTTCGAAAGGTAAATTCCTCTTCTGACATAACGGTATAATTGAGCTCGCGTTCTTTTTTCACCTCTTCCGCCTTCACATAGCTTGCAAGTTCAGGCAGGACGACGGAACCGACAATCAAAAGATCCACATCACTGCTACTTGCATGAGGAAGCCCGCGAAGGAACCTCCCCGAAAGCATGGCATATTTAATTTTGCCGAGCTTCGTTCGATTTTTGACGATATCCCAACCGAGTCCCGTCGTTTTGCCGATAAGCTCCATAAGTTCAAAATACAACGGATACTCTTTCCGGAAACGGTAGAAGAGACGGTTTGCCCGTTGTTCTTTGGCGAGCATCCCCGCTTTTTCCAGGTGAGCGAGTTCACGACGAACGGCATTTATTTCTTCTCCGACCTGCCGTACGATTTCACGAACATGATAAATAGTTGCCGGATTATTCAAAAATAACGACAACATCTTTACTCGAACACGAGAAATAATCAGATCTTCAAGAAGCATACATCCTCCTTCTCCCGCCTCGGCGGGACTGGGCAGAGGTTTAGTACGTAACCGGTGTTCCCGTGGGCAACATCTCGATCCATATTTGTCCGCGAGTGAATTCTATTTCCTTATTGGTCGACGCGTCATAGAACTTCGTCCGTGCCGTGCGCGTTTCTTTCTTCCATACCGCTTTTGTCGCTTTGCCGTCTTGGAACACGATGCCCTCACCGCTTCCTAAATTGGCATACAGAAGATGCCCGTGCGAGTCAACGGGACCGGTTTCCTTCGCAAACAGGATTGCCACCGCTTTTGCCGTCAGCTGTTGCTTGGTTTCCAGGTCCATATGGGGCGCACCCCCGTTGGTACGCTTATATACATTTGCCACTTTGTCGTAATCCCATTTGACGCCGTAGTCACGCTCATACCCCTTCCATGCGGAGAAACTGATACTCGTTGCGGTTCCGCGCTCGTTTTCTTTGGCGTCATTTTTAAACTTCCAGGGCTGGAAATTTTTGTCCCATGAAACACCCGCCGCATCAACATTCGTCCAGCCTTTTTGTTTGGCGAGGGAGAGCAATTTATCCGTCACACACACCATGGTATGTTCCGTCGCCACTTCATGATCCAACCGGTCATAATTGCGGTAACAGGTAGGGAATGAAATACCGAACTGATCCATGTCTTTTATCTTATATTGCTGGATATGGCAGAGCGCCTTTGCCCGTTCATCGACGGTCGGATCATTACAAAGACCGGCTCCTCCCACATGGTTATAGAGCGCATCATATTCCTGCACCCATCCCAGATAGTGTTCACGCGCGCTCCTCACGGGGGCAAGGTTCACCGACTTTGCGGCAATCCCGCAGTAGAAAACACCCATAAATCGGGTAATTCCTCCCTCAACAACCGATTCATACACGACATCGGCGCTTGAAAGACCCGATTGCGGACGGCTATCCGCATGATTTTCGATCATGACCGCCAACGGCCGTCTTGTCTCCCAGATGGCTTTTTCCTGCTCAGTGTAAAGCATGCCGTTAATCGGGCATGCGGCGGTTTTCGGTGCGGAAGGATCAACCGCGAAATGTTCTTGTGCCCCGTTTCCGGTGTTTTTCGTCGTTGTTGCGCCACCCGATGATTTATTGAGCATAGAGAACCCGGCAAACGATAATCCCGTGGCAATAAGATATAAAACCAAACCGATAAGCATCGTTACCGCAAATTTTTGTTTATTCATACAGCTTTGTCTCCTATCTGTTTTGCTTTTTCGATGACGGATTCTTCTTCCTTTGACAGGGCAAGTTCTTTTCCTTTACCCCGCACTACTTCCTTGACATACCACCTGTTCCCTGCCCGAGCATACAGCGACGTCATAACGACACCGCTTCCCTGCGCATCAAGAAGGGCTATGGAAAAACTCTGTGCGCCTCCCGTGTCCGCAAAAGGATTGAACCGGACGATGCCGATCCGTTGGACATGGAATTCACCATCGACCGCAATCGAGTTTGTCCGATCTTCCAGCGTTCCGACTCTTCCCTGCAAGTTATGTACCGATCGGAATATTCCCTCAAGTGCGTCGAAAAGTCCCGTTTTTGTTCCTCCGGCGGTCAACTTATTATAATGCGAAATCATCCGGATTAGCAAAAAGGAAATGATTCCCAACCACACGGCAAAACCGACTCCTATCCCCCCGATAAGTAATGCGCTATTGAACACCATTCGTATTCATCATATTACGATTCCCATTTCATCGTTGTCAATCGTTTGCCGCACTCATTTTATTTTTTTGTGCGTCGGATGAGGCTAACAAAGTTGACAACCGAATCTGGCCTATGCTACGCTCATGCCCACGAGCCTCATTCTGTATGCCTAAAAAAACCAAAAAGGAAAAACTGCTCGCGAGTGCGCGAAGGTCGCATTTGGCTCCGATAGCAACGCATGCGCCGGTAACCGCTGTGCCTCTTACCCCGGCAAGTTCGTCTTTTTCGTTCTCCCTTTCGTCAGGAAAAACATCCTCACGGACTTCCGTAGCGACGGAAGCGAATTATAGTCTGATAAAGAAGGACCTTCTAAAGACAGTATTGATCACCGTGACTATTCTCGTGTGTGAATTTCTGCTCACATCGTGGCTGCCTAGATAACTATCTTTTTTTGGAAAGGAGGTGAAAAAAACTATGGCACAAATGTATTGCGTAAAATGTCGCGCGAAGCGCGAAGATCCTAAGGCCGTCAAAGTTACCATGAAAAATGGTAAGCCGGCTATGAAAGGAAAATGCCCCGTGTGTGGAACCGGTATGTACAAGATCGGTGGCTAACATCCTTTTCTGGTGAGGACCGACCCAAGGTGATCGGTCTTCCGGTCAATGAACGTTCATATTGCTCCGAAGCCGCAAAAGCATTTGTTTTTGCGTTTCGGAGCCAGCCGTAAGACGTTTTATCAACTTCCCCCCGCCACTGGCGGGGGGTTTTGATGGGATCCGTGCTAGTATGAATGTATGCACAAACACCTCGCGATTTGGCTTTTGTTGTTTTGTTTTGCATTGGTGATTTACCTAATCCCGATTTATAAAAATACGGTCGCTTTTTTCACCGATGAAATGTATTGGATAAGCACGGCGAACACGGTGCACCTGCTACAAAACCGGGATACAAAAAATCCGCTGTGGCGGGAAAATTACGGATTTACCAACTTTAACGGGGCAAAATATGTGTATGGGATAGGGCTACTGCTGTTCGGACATCGCGACGTACGGATTACGGGAACGGCTCCTCAGACCTATTACCGATGGATATCATTCGAACCGATGCCGTTTCCGATTGATCATGCGGCTTTCTCCCTGGTATTTCATGCACGGATTATTTCCTCCGCGATAACCGCGTTGGCAATTTCCCTCCTCTATCCGTTGGGGATCCTTATCGGTGTCCCGGCGCTTCCCGCGGCTCTTGCCACCGTACTCTTCGGCATCCATCCCATCGTTACCCATGTCGCCACCCATGCGTTCTCCGACGGAATACTCCTGTTGTGGCAAATGATTCTGCTGTTATCGCTTTTTTGGCGGCGAACGTCATGGGGAAATTTTACGGCGATCGGCATTGCGTTGGGTATGCTCGTCAGCGTCAAAATAAACGGATTACTGTTTCTCCCCATCATCGCCTTCCTCATGGCGTACGCTCTCAACAAAAAGTCGGGTTTTCCGTATCGAAAATACGGTGCGGCACTCGGAGTGACGGTACTATCTGGTTTGCTGGTATTTTTTATCCTCCATCCTAATTTCTTTTTTTACCCCGAGTACGGCCCGTTGGCGCAATTCAGAGACAGAATGCGCATTACCGATGAGCATGTCGCGTATTTTTCACGGGTGAATCCGGCACATGTACTCCTGAGTCCGCAGTCCCGGATAGTTTCCCTCGTTCATCATGTCTTTCCCGTTTGGCTTACGGGAGCGGCGATACTCAGTCTTATTATTTTTCTTTGGGATACCCGTTACCGCACCGTTTCGCAGAAACAATTATTATTTCTTGCATCCGGAGCGGTTGTTACGGCAAGCGTACTTTCGTATTGCGTATTCAACGAACCCCGTTACTATTTGCCCATCGTACCGTTTGTCATGTTGGGTATCGGCTTCGGCATACAACGGGTACACCGTTCATAGAAAACCTATACCGATGCGTCTTTTGCCCGGTATTGCAGTGCCTCGGCAATATGCGGGAGTGTAATAGTGTTGCCACAGCAGAGATCGGTAATGGTTTGTGCAACCTTAATGACCCGGTAATAGCTTCGCGCGGAAAGCGAGAAACGGGATACCGCGTGGCGCATAAATTCACGGACATCAGGGGTTAACGGACAACATTCCTTTACTTGTTTTGTCGTCATTTCGGCATTGGCGGATATCCCCAGCTTCCGCAATCGCTCCCACTGTCGTGCCCTGGCCCGTTGTACACGTTTGCGCACGATATACGAAGATTCGGCATTCCCCCCGCCGATAAGTTTTTCCGTGGCTACCGTCGGCACATGAACGTGCATATCAATCCTATCCATGAGGGGACCGGAGATACGCTTTTGGTACCGGAGCACCGCGGCAGGCATGCAGGTGCACTCGCGTGTCACCGAACGGAAGTTGCCGCAAGGACACGGATTTGCCGCCGCGACAAACATAAATTTTGCCGGATATTGCACGGATCCCGCCGCACGGGAAATGGTGACGACACCGTCTTCAATAGGCTGACGTAAAGCCTCAAGGACATGCCGGGGGCACTCCGGCAACTCGTCAATGAAAAGTACGCCCCGATGCGCAAGCGATATTTCACCCGGGATAAGTTTTGTACCTCCGCCGATTAATCCCACTCGCGATGTCGTGTGGTGCGGTGAACGAAACGGACGGAAGGTAACAAGCGATTCTCCCGGCGGCAGGTTGCCGGTAATAGAGTATATTTTCGTTACCTCAAGCGCCTCCTCTTCCGTCATGGAGGGAAGGATCGAAGGCAAACATCTGGCAAGCATTGTTTTCCCCGCTCCGGGCGGTCCCTGCATAAATACGTTATGCGCTCCCGCCGCCGCGATTTCGAGCGCCCTCTTTACCTGTTCCTGTCCCGCCACGTCGGAAAAATCAAACGCAAACGCAGACGGCGGAGCGGACAATGAAATATCCGTATGCGTTTGGGGAATAATTTTCGCTGTACCGGTAAGATGGTGAAACAACCCGATAAGCGACGGCACGGGATACACGACAATGCCGCCGGTCACGGCGGCTTCTTTGGCGTCAATAAACGGCACATAACAGGTGTTTGTTGTTTTGTTCCCCTTGAGCATCATCGTGATGGGAAGCACCGCGTTCGTGTGTCGGAGGGTGCCGTCCAGTGACAACTCCCCTAAGAAAAGTGCTTCTTTGGTAAGCGGCGGTAACTGCCCGGAGGCGATAAGAATCCCCACGGCAATCGGAAGGTCATATGCGGGACCGGCTTTGGGGAGGTCAGCGGGCGCAAGATTAACCGTCACCCGATGATCGGGAAATGAAGCGCCGCTGTTTCGTATGGCCGCGCGAACCCGCTCTTTGCTTTCCTCAACCGCTTTGTCGGGAAGACCGACGATCGTAAATGAAGGGAGGCTATTTGATGAAATATCAACCTCAACGGTGATGGGAACCGGCGTTAATCCGACTACTGCTCCGGACAGTATTTTGGCAAGCATTACTTCTCACCATACCCCGATTTGCCCCTCGTTTCAGTGGAATATATTACACATATCATATATACTATAAGACGCACCTTGGGAACCCGGACGCTCGCCCCGCCTTGGCGGGGAGGAAAGTCCAGACAGCAGAATGCAGGGGACTCCGCGTAAGCGGAGCGTCGAAAGATCGGGTGTCTTTGTTTCGAAAGAAATAAGGAACGATATCTGAATCGACAGGTTGAGAGAGCCACAGAGACGATCATCAGCCGCCAGCCGAAACTCGGCTCGGAAGATGGGTGAAACGTTGGCAATCCCACCCGCTGCAACCGGCGACCGGTCCGTTACTACCACGCATTCGGGAGGACCAAAGAGTACGGGCACAGAGAAATGAGTGTCTCAAAACAGAATCTGGCTTACGAGGATCCCAAGGTGCATAAAATTCCCATAAATATGTTTATGGGAATTTTTGTACCGCAGGGACCGTGACGTAGTCCGAGGATCCTGAGGTGCAAACAAAAACTCATGATTAAACATGAGCTTTTTGTTTATACCGAAGGAGAAAATGGGCGAAGCCTCGAGGATCCCAATGTGCACACAAAAATCCGGGAAGATCCGAAATTATTCTTTCTTTGGTTTTTGGTTTCCTACGGGAAATGAATTGACGATTTCCTGAATTGCCAACAGTACCGGAACTGCAAGGATCGCACCCGTAACGCCGCCAAACCGTCCGCCGATCATAAGGGCAAGAATGGTCAGGACGGGAGATAATCCGACGCTCTTTCGCATAACCAGCGGCACAAGCAAATTGTTTTCAATCTGTTGGACAATGATGTAGAGAGCAACGACCGAGATCGCTAAGAGAGGAGAACTGCCGAACGCGACGAGAACCGCGGGTATTGCCGAGACGGTGGGACCGATGGTAGGCACAATTTCCAAAATCCCCGCCAATATGGCAAGCGGAAGCGCAAATTCAACGCGCAGGAAAAACAATCCCGCATACACCAATATCCCCACGATACCCATAAGGCACAATTCGCCGAGCACCCAGGCACCCAACCGTTTTTCAATTTGGATAAGAACGGTAAATACCCGTTCTCCCGTAGCGTCACCAAGCAGTGTCGCCAACATATCACGAAGATGCCGCCGTTCCAGCAGAAAGTAAAACGTAAAAGTCATGACGGTGAACATCGAAATCAAGTTCGAAAACACCCCGACGGTTACCCGAAGCAGATTTTCTCCCACGGGAGCTACCTGTTGCATCAGGGATTGAATATCCGATGATATGTATGGGAAGGCCCGGGAAAGAAACTCCGGTAGTTGGGCAAACAGTTTTCCCGATTGGCTGACAAGCGAGGGAATCATGCTGGCCACCCACGCACCCAGCCCGCCGAAAATGAGTCCGTAAAGAGACAGAATAGAAACAACCCGCGGAATGCGCATCCGCTCCAGTCCGTCCACAAGGGGTCGAAGCGCCGACATGAGGATAAACGAAATAAAGAGCAAAAAGAGAATATCCCGTATCTGCAGAATAAACCAAAGACTCCCTAACAGGATCAGGGTAAAAATAATGGTTCGATGGGATATTTCGATCTTCGTCGGCATAGTTTATTTAGTATACCATCCGCTCACCCGCTCCACCACTAGTCGCCGCGTATCCTCGCTTGCCGCATTGTACCAATATATGTATTGCCGTTTTTTAAACCACCGCAGTTGTCGTAGCGCGTATGCATGTTCGTGCCTAGTCCACTGCTCTTTCGCATCCCGTTCGGAAAGTGCGCCGTCAAGATAGGCGGTAATTTCCGATACCCCCAATGCCGTGCGAACCGCGAAAGACGCAACAGCACGTATGCGCTTTACCTCTTCAATCGCTCCACGCCAACGTTTTTCCACTCTCGATGCGATATGTGACGAGAGTTCCTCAGAATCCCTGGTGAGGCCTATCCATAATCCTTCGACCGATTCCTGCCCGCTCGGTTTGACATGGGGATGGCGCTGTTGCCATACCGCTATCTCAAGAGCCCGCACCAAGCGACGGGGATTATTTCTGTCCGAATTATTCATGCGTCCGTACTTTGCGGCATCAATGTCCTGTAATTCTTTTTGAAGCAGAGCAACGGGAACCAGCGTGAGCCGGTGGCGAAGCGCGGCATTGACGGGGATATCGATCGTTTCGGGGGGCAAAAAAATCGCATCAATATATAATCCCGCGCCGCCGACAATAATCGGAAGTTTCCCTCGCGCGAAGATATCCCGTACGGCTTCAAGGGCGAGAGCACGGTAGAGCGAGATATTGCACAGTTGTGAAGGAGTAAGGGCATCATACAGCCACACGGGAATCCCTTCGATTGCATAGGTAACAAGCGGGTATCGGTGCGATTTATGAATGACTTCTTTACAAAAAACAGGCCGGATACCCGGTGGGACATCCTGTCCGGAAAGCACCCGCAATCCCTGATATATTTGTCGCGAATCGGCACTCACCAGCTCGCCGTGAAAACGTTTGGCGAGATTTAGTGCTAATGCCGTTTTTCCGGTTGCCGTTGTTCCGGCGACAACAAGTGCTCTCATTGATAGGTGCCCGCACGTAAGTTAGTGATATTGATGAGTTCTTCAAGCACCCGCCATCGCCGTTTCTTTTCTTTGTAGGGCACATCATCCGTCAGAACTTTATGGGCCGCCGTCATCGGACGGTCGGAATAGATCGCCACGTACGCCTTACTAAATCCCACATGTTTCGCCAAATCAACGGTATTATTAAATTGATCTTCCGTCTCTCCCGGAAATCCCACGATAATATCGGTGCTGATGGTAACCCCGGGGATATGCGTTTTGAGCTTTTCTACGAGCGACAGGTATTCTTCGCGTGTGTACCATCGGTTCATCTTCCGGAGTACCTCGTTGTCCCCCGCCTGCACCGGAAGATGGAGTCGCCGGGATATTTTCGGATTTTTTGCGATCACTTCTATCAAATCTTCCGAAAAATCCCACGGATTGCTGGAAATAAAGTCGATAAGCTCTACGCCGTCTATGGCGCATATCTTTCGAAGCAACTCGGGAAAAAGCGTCGGAATCCGTAAGCGACCCAAATGCTTCACATACGTGGGTTTTACTTTTTTGCCGTCCACCGTAAAGATTTTATTCTTTTGTTCGGCAATAGTCTCATCACGAAAGTATTTT
>WBZO01004589.1_pt1 | contig 14805 bp, 8 predicted proteins | sample 5204261 | NCBI WGS metagenome assembly WBZO01 (sample SAMN12412400, study PRJNA552823) | activated sludge metagenome | isolation source: activated sludge from anammox sidestream of wastewater treatment plant... | place: USA: North Carolina | collected 2017-09 | reverse complement strand
CCTGCGCAATGTTCCTCCCACGCCGGCGAACTACGCGCAGCGCAGCGGCCGAGCCGGGCGCAGTGGTCAACCGGCGCTAGTCTTGGCATACTGCTCAACGGGCAGCCCTCACGACCAGTACTTCTTCCGCCGGCCACAGAGTATGGTCGCGGGCGCCGTCTCGCCGCCGCGGCTTGACCTGTCAAACGAGGACCTAATCCGCGCCCACGTCCACGCAATCTGGCTGGCCGAGACCGGACAGTACCTGGGCAGGTCGCTCAAGGACATCCTCGACCTCGCGGGTGATCACCCGACTACGGAGCTTCAACCACATGTCCGGGACGCGCTAAGCCGGCCAGATGCCGGTGATCGTGCTCGCCGACGGGCGGAGTCCGTGTTGGCAAGTGTCGCTCAGCAACTCGCCGATACCGACTGGCACTCGCCGCGATGGCTGGAGGATGCGGTCCGGCAGGCACCGCGTGCGTTCGACGAAGCATGCAATCGTTGGCGAAGCCTGTATCGAGCGGCCCTGACGCAGGCTCAGACTCAGACCCGCATCATCCACGATGCCACGCGCACCGCTGATGAGAAGCGTGAGGCCGAGCGTCTGCGGCGAGAGGCCGAAGCACAGCTCAAGTTGCTCACGGAGTCCGAGAACGTTTTGCAGTCCGACTTCTACACCTACCGGTACTTCGCAAGCGAGGCTTTCCTGCCCGGCTACAGCTTCCCGCGATTGCCGATCTCCGCGTACATCCCAGGGCGGCGACTCGCTTCGGGCCGTGACGAGTACCTGTCACGGCCAAGGTTCCTGGCGATCTCGGAATTCGGTCCTCGGTCGTTCGTTTACCACGAAGGTGCCCGGTACCTCATCAGCAAAGTGATCATGCCGGTCGGCGACGAGAACCTCTTGACCGCCTCGGCAAAGTCGTGCCCGCGGTGTGGATACTTCCACCTGATCCCCAACGGCGTCGGTCCGGACCTGTGCCAGAACTGTGGAACAACTCTTGGCGCAGCGCTGCGTCAACTTCTTCGGATGGAGAACGTCTCGACAAAGCGTCGCGACCGGATCACATCCGACGAAGAGGAACGCCTTCGCTTAGGATATGAGCTGCGGACAGGCTTCGCCTTTTCTGAAGCCGGCGGCCGAAGGCGTGTGCGGCGCGCGGAAGCGCACGTCGATGGGCAGTTATTGCTGACGCTTCAATACGGTCAGGCGGCGACAATCTGGCGAATCAATCTTGGCTGGCGACGACGGGCGAACCGCGATCAAGTCGGCTTCGTGCTGGACCTCGAACGCGGCTATTGGGCCAGGAATCAAGTGATCGAAGAGGATGATGGCGACCCACTGAGCCCCCAAACTGCTCGCGTCATCCCTTACGTCGAGGACCGCCGCAACTGCCTTGTCCTTGAACCGAACGCTCAGTTGTCCCTCTCGGCGATGGCATCGCTCCAAGCCTCGCTGAAAAACGCCATCCAGGTGCGCTATCAGCTTGAGGAGAACGAGCTATCGGCAGAGCCGCTCCCCAGCAGCGACAACCGCAGGCTTCTGCTCCTCTATGAGGCAGCCGAAGGCGGAGCTGGCGTGCTACGGCGACTGCTCGACGATTCGCGTGCGCTGGGCGAGCTGGCTCACGAGGCACTTTCGCTGTGTCACTTTGATCCCGATACCGGTGCCGATCGGCAGCGCGCCCCCCGGTCGCGCGAGAACTGCACGGCCGCCTGCTACGACTGCCTCATGAGCTATGCCAATCAGCCGGACCACCCACTGCTCGACCGGCACGGCATCAAAGAGCTTCTTGCGCAGATGCGCACCGCAGAGGTTACCACGGCACCGGCCGATCAACCGCGCGCCGAATTCCTCGCCCGGCTTGAACGGAAGTCCGGCTCGGAACTTGAGCGAAAGTGGCTGCGGTTCATTGGCGAGCGCGGGTGCCGCCTGCCAACGGACTCAAACGTGCGCGTAGATGAGTGTGATACGCGACCTGACTTCCTGTACCGAGAACACCAAGCGGCGGTGTACGTTGACGGTCCCGTACACGACTATCCAGAGCGGCAGGAGCGTGACGTAGCACAGACCGAGCGCATGGAGGACGCCGGCTTTACCGTGATTCGCTTCCACCACGAGGAGGAGTGGGAAGCGAAGGTGCGGCGGTTTCCGCATGTGTTCGGACTTCCACAATGAGCTATGCCGTCGGTTCGCTCGTTAAAGCCCGCGGACGAGAATGGGTCGTCCTGCCCGAATCGACGGACGACTTGGTGATGCTGCGCCCACTCGGGGGCACGGACGACGAGATCGCGGGTATCTACGCACCGCTGGAGCGCATCGAACCGGCGCGCTTCGATCTGCCGGCGCCTGATCGACTCGGTGATTTCCGGTCATGCCGCCTTCTGCGCGACGCCGTCCGCCTGGGCTTCCGCGCCAGTGCCGGTCCGTTTCGCTCGTTTGCGCGCATCGCCGTAGAGCCGCGACCGTACCAGCTCGTGCCGCTTCTCATGGCGTTGAAGCTCGACCCCGTGCGGATACTGATCGCCGACGATGTGGGAATCGGCAAGACAATCGAGGCGTGCCTGATCGCCCGAGAATTGCTGGATCGCGGCGAGGTCCGGCGCCTGGCTGTGCTGTGCCCACCGCAGCTCGCCGAGCAGTGGCAGGGCGAGCTCAGCGACAAGTTCCATATCGACGCCGAGCTTGTGCTGCCCAGCACGGCGACGCGTCTGGAGGCCCAATGCCGGCTCGGCGAATCAGTCTTCGAAGTTTTCCCGCATACCGTGGTATCGTCCGATTTCATCAAGTCAGATCGCCGGCGCGATGACTTCCTGCGTGCAGCGCCCGAGCTGATCATTGTGGACGAAGCGCATACGTTCTCGTTCGCCGAAGAGGGTCGGGGCGGGCGGATGCAGCGGCACCAGCTGTTGACGGGTCTGGCGCGACGCGCCGACCGGAATCTCGTCTTGGTCACAGCGACGCCGGACAGTGGTAAAGAAGGCGCACTCCATTCGTTGTTGCGTTTCCTCAATCCGGAATTCCCTGACCTGCCGCAGGATCTGTCGGGCAGGGAGAACGAACCGCACCGGCGCCAGCTCGCGGCGCACTTTGTGCAACGCCGCCGCGCAGACATCCGCCACTACATCCAGTCCGACACGCCGTTCCCAGAGCGCGAGGAAGCTGAAGAAACGTACAAGCTCTGTCCCGAGTATCGGCAGCTCTTTTCGCGCGTGCTGAACTACGCCCGCGAGACAGTCCGCGATGCGACCGGCGGTCGCCAGCGGCAACGCGTGCGTTGGTGGTCCGCGCTGTCGCTGCTCCGATCTCTGGCCTCGAGCCCGGCGGCAGCCGCAGCGACGCTACGCGCCCGGTCGTCGACAGCCGATGCCGAATCTGAAGACGCCGTCGACGAGATTGGCCGCCACGCCATCCTTGATGTGACCGAAGACGAACCCGCCGAGGGCGCCGACTCCGCGCCTGGCTGCGACATCGGCGAGCTGGCTGCCGACGAGCAGAGCAACCGGCGCCGCCTGCTGGAGATGGCGCGTGTGGCCGATTCCCTCCGCGGTGAGAAGGACGAGAAGCTGCTGAAAGCCGCCAAGTTGATCAAGGAGTTGATTGCCGACGGCTATCGACCGATCGTGTTCTGCCGCTTCATCCCGACAGCGGAGTACGTCGCCGAGCAGCTCCGCGAACGCCTGCCGAAAGGCGTCGAGGTTGTTGCCGTCACCGGCTTGCTGCCCCCCGCCGAGCGTGCCGAACGGATTATTCAGCTCGCACAGGCCGACAAGCGTGTGCTCGTCTGCACCGACTGTCTGAGCGAGGGGATCAACCTTCAGGAGCACTTCGACGCGGTGTTCCACTACGACCTGTCCTGGAACCCCACGCGTCACGAGCAGCGCGAAGGCCGCGTCGATCGATTCCTTCAACCGCGCGCGTTGCTGCCTCCGCCTCAAAACAAGGTTCGTGTGCTCACGTACTACGGCACCGACAATCAGATCGACGGCATCGTCCTCGACGTGCTGCTGCGGAAGCACAAGGCAATCCGAAAGCGCACCGGCGTTTCCGTGCCCGTGCCGAGCAACTATGACCAGGTTGTCGAGGCGATCTTCGAGGGTCTGCTTCTGCGGGAGTCCGCCAGCGCCGGGACGAGCCAGCAGCTTTTACCCGGATTTGAGGAATACCTCAAACCGCAACGCGAAGCGCTTTACACGCGTTGGGACAGCGACGCCGATCGCGAGAAACGCTCCCGCACGCTGTTTGCACAAGAGACGCTCGAAAAGCACGCCGCCGAGGTCGCCCGAGAACTGGATGCGATGCGTGCGGCAATTGGCTCTGGCGCCCCGGTGCGCGAGTTTGTGCTCGAGTCGCTCAGCGCACACGGCGCAGTCGTCAGCGGCGCGGACCCGATGCGATTCCAGCTCGACGAGTGCCCCCGCGCGCTGCGGGAAGCGATCGGCGATCGCAAATCCTTCGCGGCGCGGTTTGACCTGCCAGTCCGTGAGGACGAAGCATGCCTGACGCGCACGCACCCGATCGTAGAGGGGCTGGCCAGCTACGTCATGACGACCGCGCTGGATCCGCTCGGCCAGGGACCGGCTGCTCGCTGCGGCGTTATTCGAACCGGGCGCGTGCCACGGCGGACAACCCTACTGCTCCTCCGGCTCCGCTTCCACATCATCACACGGCGTGGCGACGACGAGTACCCGCTGCTGGCAGAGGATTGCCAGATCGTCGCGTTCACCGGCGCTCCTACCAACGCTGTATGGCTGGCTCCCGCTGACGCGGAAGCGTTGTTGGACTTGGCGCCGGAACAGAACGTCGCGCCGGACGTGGCGACGCACCAGCTCCAACGGATTCTGGACGAATTCGAGCCTCTTCGCCCGCAGCTTAACGACATCGCGAGTCACCGCGGACAGGAGCTGCTCGAAGCGCACCAGCGCGTCCGCGCCGCCGCCCAGATGCGTGGCGTGCAGTACCGCGTGGAGCCGAATCTGCCCCCCGATGTGCTCGGGGTCTATCTGTATCTGCCGTGATTGAGGGAAGTCAGCGTGCAGATTCGAACCCGCAACACGTTTACGACAATCCGCACCGAAGGGGCAATCCTTCCGCCGGACCTGCTCCAGCGCATCGCCGACGGCGACCGCGCAGTTCCCGGCCTGCGGGCCGAGGACTACCACGTCGAGGCCGGCCGCAAGCTGAATGAGGCCATCAATGAGGCCTGGAACCGCCTCCTCGTCGCCTGGTCGCGGTTCAAGAAAGATGCCGGCCTCGGGCGCGCGGACGCTGCGACGCCGGGCGAGGCCGATGCATCCGAAGAGACACAAACGCCGGCGACTGCCCCAGCCGGGCTGACCGGCTTGACGCGCGAGCGCTGGCTTCTGCCCTTGTTCCAGCAGCTCGGCTATGGCCGCCTCGTGTCCGGCCGGGCCGTGGAGATCGAGGGCAAGAGCTACCCTATCTCGCATATCTGGCACCGCTGCCCGATCCACCTCGTCGGCCGCCACATCGACCTCGACCGCCGCACGGCCGGCGTTGCCGGCGCCGCCCGGGCCAGCCCGCACAGCCTCGTGCAGGAGTACCTGAATCGCACCGAGGAGCACCTGTGGGGTCTCGTGTCGAACGGGCTGCGCTTGCGAATCCTACGCGACAACGCCAGCCTCACGCGCCAAGCGTTCGTCGAGTTCGACCTCCAAGCGATGATGGACGGCGAAGTCTATGCGGACTTCGTGCTGCTCTGGCTGCTCTGCCATCAATCCCGCGTCGAGGCCGACCGCGCAGAGCAGTGCTGGTTGGAGAAATGGTCGAAGCTCGCCCACGACGAAGGCACGCGCGCCCTGGACGCCCTCCGCAACGGTGTGCAGGCTGCCATCGAGGCGCTCGGCCGCGGATTCCTCGCCCATTCCACCAACCGCGAGCTGAAGGAGCGGCTGCAATCAGGCCAGCTCTCCACGCAGGATTACTACCGCCAGCTTCTCCGGCTCGTGTACCGGCTGCTGTTTCTCTTTACTGCCGAAGACCGCGGCCTGCTGCTGGACCCGAACGCCGACGCGTCGGCCCGCGAGCGCTACTCCTGCTTCTACTCCACCGCACGACTGCGCACGCTGGCCATCCGCCGGCGCGGCGACCGTCATCACGACCTGTTCATCGCGCTCAAGCTGGTCATGGACCGGCTCGATGCTACGGGCTGCCGCGAGCTCGCCCTGCCGGCGCTGGGCAGCTTTCTCTGGTCGCGCGACGCGATACTCGACCTGGTCGCCTGCGAGATGGCCAACTGCGACCTTCTCGACGCCGTCCGCGCCCTCTACCTCGTCGAGCACAAAGGCGTGCGGCGCACCGTCGATTACAAGAACCTCGGCCCCGAAGAACTGGGCAGCGTCTACGAATCTCTGCTCGAACTGCATCCTGAGCTGAACGTCTCGGCCAGCACGTTCGCCCTGCGCACCGCCGCCGGCCACGAACGCAAGACGACCGGCTCGTACTACACGCCGACCTCGCTGATCAACTGTCTGCTCGACTCCGCGCTCGACCCCGTCGTTGACGATCGTCTGAAGGAAGCAGTCGAGAAGCTCGGCAACGGCAAGCGTGCCGCCGCACCGCCGGACGCCGTCCGCGCCGCGCAGGAGCAGGCCATCCTCGCCCTCAAGGTCTGCGATCCGGCCTGCGGTTCCGGACACTTCCTGATTGCCGCCGCCCACCGCCTGGCCAAGCGCCTCGGCGCCATTCGCACTGGCGACGACGAGCCGGCGCCCGATGCCGTCCGCCACGCCCTGCGCGACGTGATCGGCCACTGCATTTACGGCGTGGACATCAACCCAATGGCCGTCGAGCTGGGCAAGGTCGCCCTGTGGATGGAGGCGCTGGAGCCCGGCAAGCCGCTCTCGTTCCTCGACCATCGCATCCAGTGCGGCAACAGCCTGCTCGGCGTCACGCCGGCCCTGCTGGCCAAGGGCATCCCCGATGAGGCCTTCGAGCCGATCGAGGGTGACGACAAGGCCGTCTGCCGCGAGCTGAAGCGCCGCAACAAGGACGAACGCAAGGGCCAGGCCCAACTCTGGGACGCCGGCGGCCGGCCGTGGGAGCGGCTCGGCAACCTCGCCACGGCGATGGTCGCGCTCGACTCCGTCGCCGATGACACGCTTGCCGGCGTGCAGGACAAGCAGCGCCGCTGGCAGGAACTGGTGCAGTCCTCCGGGTATCTCTCCGGCTGGTTGCTGGCCGACGCCTGGTGCGCGGCCTTCGTCTGGAAGAAGACCCCTGACATCGGCGACGCTATCACCGAGAGCGTCTTCCGCCGCATCGAACGCAACCCACACGACCTGACGCCGTGGATGCGCGACGAGATCAAGCGGCTCGCCGAGCAGTACAAGCTTTTTCACTGGCACCTCGCATTTCCCGATGTGTTTCGCGTTGGAGGACCCGCTGAGAACGGGGAGAACGAGCATACCGGCTGGAGCGGCGGCTTCGACGCCGTGCTGGGCAACCCACCTTGGGAGCGCGTCAAACTATCTGAAAAGGAGTGGTTTGCTGATCGTCGCCCAGATATCGCCAATGCGCGAAACGCCGGCGAACGCCGACAAATGATCGCGGGCCTGCGCGAAGCCGACCCTGCGATGCATCGCGCGTTCCTGGAGGACTCGCGTCAGGCAGAAGGGGAGACGGCACTGATCACCGGAAGCGGCCGATTTCCTCTATGCGGCCGTGGCGACGTAAACACCTACGCGATCTTCGCGGAGCTGAACCGTTCCTTGGTCAGTGGGCGCGGACGCGTAGGCTGCATTGTGCCCTCCGGCATTGCGACGGACGATACAACGAAATTCTTCTTCCAGGACCTGGTGAGAACCAACTGCGTTAGAAGCCTCTACGACTTCGAAAATCGGGAGGGCGTTTTTCCAGGCGTTCACCGTGCCTACAAGTTCTGCCTACTGACGCTTTCCGGAGAAGCGGGCGCTTCCACTCAGGCGATAGGCTTCGCCTTCTTCTTGCAAGACCCCGCCCAATTACGCGACCCAAACACGACCATCGTTCTCACGCCGGAAGACATATGTCGTTTGAACCCAAATACGAACACGTGTCCCATCTTTCGTGACCATCGCGATGCCGCGTTGACGCTCAGCATCTATCGCCGGATACCGGTCCTCGTCAATGAGTCAGCACGACAGAACCCGTGGTCGCTGACGATACGTCGCGTCTTTGACATGAACAAGCCGGAAGTGCTCTCAACGTGTACAGGCGGCGGCAGCTTCGATGCACGCCACGGCCTAGTCGCGATGTACGAATCGAAGCTGATGACTCAATTCAGTCACCGGTTCAACACGTATGAAAACGGCACGACGAGGGCCGTCACAGAGGCGGAGCTTGATGATCCACTCACGCTGATCGTTCCACGTTACGCCGTTCCCGAGATCGAGGTCCGCTCCCGGATCGGCGAACTTTGGCGCAGGGATTGGCTGCTGGTGTGGCGGGACGTGACCGACAACAAGACAGTCGCACGAACCGTAAATGCATGTATCCTCCCCTTCGTTGGAACGGACTTCACACTTCGTGTGGGTTTCGCCGATCTGGAAGCCAAATGGGTAGCAGTCCTCATGGCGCTACTGAACAGTGTCGCCCTCGACTATGTCGCAAGGCAGTCCATAGGTGGACTGCACTTGTCGGACTACATCACCAAACAGATCGCCGTTCCTCCGCCCGCATGGTTTGAGGATCAGCGCGAGAGCCCTGCCAATCCGCGATGCCTCCAGTTCATCCTTCCTCGGATCGTCGAGCTGAGCTACACAGCATGGGACGTGGCTCCGTTCGCAGCAGACTGCGGTTATTTCGGCCCGCCGTTGCGCTGGAACGAGGGTCGCCGCTTTCTCATCCGCTGCGAGCTGGACGCTGCGGTCTTTCACGTGTACCTCGGCACGCCGCAGGAATGGCGACAGGCCGGCACCCTGGACCTGCTACGCTACTTCCCCACGCCGCGCGACGCCGTTGAGTACATCATGGAGACCTTCCCGATCGTCAAGCGTAAGGACGAGGCCAAATATGGCTCGTACCGCACGAAGGAGACGATCCTCTCGATCTACGACGAGATGGCCGAGGTCATCGCCGCCAACGAGGCCGTTCTCGCAGCCGGCCGCCAGCCGACCGCCGCCTACCAGACGCGCCTCGACCCGCCGCCCGGCCCGCCCGCCGACGCCGCCGGGAACTTCCTGCCGCTGCCCGAATGGAAACCCGGCCAACCCCGCCCCGCCGACTGGCCGCGCCACATCCACGCCCCCCGCGAGGTCCACGAATGGGCCCTCGCCAACGGCATCGACTGGCGCAAACTCCTCGATGGACCGCCGGGCGTTCTGCCACAACCCACGCGACGACCCGCGCCGCTCGAAACCATCGCCGCACGCGCCGCGTCAGCCGTTACTGCCGTGAGCGAACTGGGCGTCCTGCCGGGATTCGAGAGCGCCGTCGCCGCGATCACATCCGAATCCAAGCGCCGCGAGCGGGAGAAGGAACTCGTTGTGCAGGCGTTCCGCGACGTGCGTGACGGCCGGTCGCCCGATTACGTCATCGCGGCCCCGGACCTGAACCCGCAGTTCTTGGCCCGCGCCCGCGAGCTGGGCGTCGAGAGCGCCGACGTCGAGATCAACCTTATGCTCTACGGCGCCCGAAAGGCCAGCAGGCTCAAGAACGACCGGACGACGAAGGAGTACCGACTGCCGAAGGTCGTGCTGCCGTTCGTGTTCGCCAGCGAGTGGGCCATACGCCATCTTCAGCGCGAGCTGCTGACGCAGGCCAATCACGAGCCGTCACTCGACGACATCCTCTGCAACCCCGAGCTGGCCCGCCGCTTCGATGAGGTCGCCTCCCGCATTAAGCCCGGCTTCTCGCCACTGGAGTACCGCTGGGCCGCCCTGGGCCTGCGCAAGACCGGCCGCCAATCCGCCGCCGAGCTTTCCGTCGGTTTTCCCCTCAACCAACAGCTCCCGCTCTTCGACCTCGACCCGGCCGATGTGCCGGAGACCCCCGGGCTCTACCTGATCCAGGCCGACGACAAGCCGCTCTACGTCAACGCGACGGACAACCTGCGTGCTCAGGTACTTCGGCACCGCGACTGCGGCGGCCAGGTTCTCGTCCCCGACTGGCTCGCCGCCGCGAGAGGTACGCCGACCCGCCTCTCGTTCGCTGCCCTCTACGGCGTCGACGTGAAGCGCCTGAAAGAAGCCCGCATCCGCCACGTGGCGGACCTGCAACCGTGGCTCAACCTCCTGGACCTGCCAGGAGCAGCATGAGCGTGTCAGATACTTGGCCCGCTGGAACTTTCCTCACTTCGCGTCCGCGGCTTCAATCTCGGCAACCAGCCGCGGCCAGTGTCGTCGAAGCTGCCGCCGGATCGATTCGTCACCGACGATGCGGCCGGCACGGATTGCATACGACCAGAAGTTGCTCTTCAGCGAGTCGCCACCGGGGGCCGCCAGCATCTCCGTGGTCGGGCCGAGGTGACTGAATTGTGCGAACAACTCTTGGCGTCGCAGGCGACGCGAGCCGCCCCTCTTCTGCGCGCGAATCGCTGCACGGCGGGCCGCTCTCACCCCCGCCTTCATCCTTCTGATGTAGCGCGCCAGCGTTTGCGGACGCACCAATACACGCTCGCCATCAAAGAGAAACCCAAGATACTGAAGCGGCTTGTCCGCGCGCAGCACCCCGTCGCCATTGGACTTGAAAGCCGAGCGCTTCGTCTTGCCATCGTTGATCTCAAGCTGCAGCTTTGCCACTTCGCTTTTCAACGCCTGCTCGAAGCCCGTCGCGGCCGATGGCGGTGCGATTAGCAGCACATCGTCGCTGTAGCGCCGATACACGCCGCCGACGTGCGCTGCAGCCCGCTGCATTGCTTCATCCACGTCCAGCATAAAGATGTTTGAGAGCACCGCGCTGATCGGAGACCCTTGCGGGATGCCACGGCCGCTCTCGTTCGCTGTGATCAGCCTGCCGCCGCGGATCTTCGCGCGAAACTGCTCGGGCGTGCAGATCGGGCCGCGCCAAGTTTGCTGACGCCGCTTGCCGATGCCGAAGGCGGCGAACGCAGCGTCCCGGTCGACCTTCGCAAAGCGCGTCACCGCGCGGAAGACCGCGAAATGGTCTGGCGGGAGTCGGTCCACTTCCAAGACACTGCACCACATGCGCTTCAGAGCATCGTGACCAATCGTGTCGAAGAAACTCTCGATGTCGATAGCGACAGCGACGCAGTCGCGTAGCCTCTGAATCTCGACGAATGCTTCGTGCGCAAAGTGGATGTTGCACTTGGGCGGCACGAACCGGCGATACGCGAGCACCGCGTCTCCCAGCTTTCGCGCGGTGAGCAGTCGCTCGTAGCACGCCGCCAGAGCGTCAGCGTAGTACGCGAAGACGTGGGCATCCACGTGTGACGCGACTGCGATCGGACGCTGCTTCAGGACGACCTGTTTCTGCGCGGGCTTGTACCGCGGTTGGTCGATGGAGAAGGTCAGGAACGGCAAGAAGGCATGCTTCGCAACACGTGCGGGGTCTGTCACCAACCGTGCGGCGTTTTCGTAACTCACCCGGCGGTCGAAGTGAGGGTAAAACCGCGGGCGAAACCACGCAGGCAGTTGCTCAGTCATCGCGCCGGTCCGACTTGAAAAAGCATAGCCGAGGGGGCAAAGGATTGCGGCGTCCCATGCGTCCCCCTCGGCGCACACTCAACGGCACTTGCGTGCCGTCGTCTCGCCAGCCGAGGCGATGTCGGCCTCGACCGACGAGCCGCTTCGCGAATCACGGTCGCTATAATAAGGAAGCGAACATGGTGTCTCAGACGAAACAGGCGAGTGCCTGGTCCATCCGTCTCCGCGCTGTATGGCTGTTTGCCATGCAGATAGGAGTTGACATCCTGTATGCCTCACCTTCCGGGCTTTCCCCGGAAGCGCATGCATGATAATCACCGTGTGCCGGCGGTCAACCGTGCGCGGTTACAATAATCCGATCCCCGCGCGCGGGCCCCCGCGCCGGCACGAGAGTTCCAGAAAACGTCCCCGTTTGAGGGCGCGCACGGGCTTTCGGATTTGGACGCGGACGAGGAAGAATGATCGGGCGAATCGAAATGATGGCTCCAACGAATCAGGATTGGGAACTGGCCTGCCAGCGTCACCTGGAGCGCTTCTTCCGCGAACACCCCGAGGCTGCGACTCAGCGACGCGCCCTGAAGGCGCTTCGATTGCTGGCGGCCGGGGAGACACCGCTCCGGGGCAAGCCCGAAGGCTGGGCCGCCGGGATCATTTACAGCTTGGCCAACCGAGACAGGCAAGCCTGTGGCGTGCCCGGGCTGCTCAACAGCGAGATCGAGGCGCTCTTCGGCGTTTCGATGGGGACGATCCGCCGGCGGGCGGCGCAGATTGAGCGATTGCTCGCCCTGTGAGAGCGGCCGATCCGCGCACGCCCAGCCCAGGATTCCCGCGCTACTTCCCACAATCCTTGCAGCCGGCGCCGCCGACGACGCGCTCAGCGCCACGTGGCGGCACGCTCCAGCCTTGAACGGTCGACATCAGCACCGCCGCACCGGAGCACGCGGCCGACGTGAAGAGGCACGCGGCAAGATCGCTGACCCCGCGAGTGACGGCGAACACGGCGACCGTCGTCCAGAAGGTCTGACAGGCGAAGCAGCCCATAAAGTACGTGAAGGCGCGCCAGGCGAACGACGTGCGGGCGAGCTGCTGGAGCTCGCGGCGCTTCAATTCGATCTCGTCGTCGCTGAGCGGTTGCCTGGCCGCGTGCGGAGAGCGGCGGGCGACGTCCTCGTCCCACTTGGCGCGGTTGGTGATTTCCCAGTTCAGCCGGTTCATGCGCTGGCGGCGCGGGGCGTCGCGTATCGACAGGCGGTACTGGAGCTCGGCCGCCGGCAGCGAGCCGAACAGCGCCTTGGCGATGGCGCAGACTGCCAGGGTCCAGATGAAGAAAGACGCCACGTGCGACCAGTCGGTGATTTCGAAGATGCTCGTCATATATCAGGCCTCCTTGCTCTCACACCCGCATCGCTCCGCGTCGGCGGGCTCGTCCTTGTTCCTGCAACACCGCGTGTCGCCTCCGCCGGTCGACGAGTTCGGCACCGGCGCGACGATCGGGCCGGCTGCGCCAATCGCGAGTTCGTGAGCCGGGCGACCGGCGCACTGTTCGATCCGTTCGCGCAGCAGATGGCGGATGATCCGCGCCTCCGCCGACGCGTTGCTCGGGTCGACGGTGAAGTTGCCAGTCTTCGATAGCTTCCACCCGGCGTCGAGTTTGGCGAACAGGTCGGCGATCGCCGGATCCCGCTCGATCAGCCAGCGGCGCAGCTCGGCCTCAGTCGTCCCGTCGAGCAGCTCGGCAGCTCGGGTCAAGACGTAGTCGCATGCCAGAAGGCCCAGCTCGTCGTCCGGGCAGTACGCCGTCAGATGCACACGCTTCGGGCCGACGTTGATCGATACAACTGGCATCACAATCCCTCCTTCAAGCGCCTGAGCCGGTGAAAACGAGCCGGCGCTCCCACATCCAGCGGATCTCCGTTTGCCACGACGCCGACGCGAACTCGACCAGCGCCTCCAGCTCGGCAAAACGCGTCGCGCCCGGGTCGCGGTTCTCGCCGCCGATGTGGATCGAACCGACGTTGGGCGCGCCCGTCGCCTTCGCCAGGTCCTGCGCCAGCCGGCGGCAGCGGCCGTAGACGTTCGCGTCGAGCATGATGTAGACCATGCGGTAGAGCGGGATCGAGTTCGTGATGTACGCGAGCTGCTCGGCCGTCGGCAGCGAGCCGAAAAACGCGGTCGCGACCGAATCGTTCCCGGCCTGCATCGCGGCCGTGACCATCAACGCGTCGAACGGGCCCTCGACGACGAACAGAGTGTCGCCGCCGGCCAACACGCGGTCGGGCTCGTAGATCACGACCTTGTGGCCGCCCTCGACGGGATGGCTGAGCCAGCGCTTACGCTGCCTGGCGTCGATCGCGCGGGCGGTGTAGCCCAGATCGACGCCGCCCTCGCGGACCGGGAACACGACGCGCCGCTCCTGATCGTCGTAACGCAGGTCGAAAAGCGGGATGAGCCCGTCGAGCCGCCCGGCCGGCACGCCGCGGCTGAGCAGATAGTCGTAGCCGTCGGCGGTGACGCCGCTGGACGCGAGCACGGGCAGGTCCTTCAGATCACGCATTGGCCAGCCCCAGTCCAGGTTTCACACGGGCAATCGTGCATCCACGTCGCCGGGTCTTTCGTCAGGTCGTAGTTCCGCAGGCGCGGCACGCCGCGGCCCTCGTACGGCGGCAGGTTCCCATTCCGCCCCGTGAAGCTTCGGTACGGCCGGCCAGAGCCGTCTAGGTTGAGATCGACCGCGACCCACGCCGCGTCGCCCTTGCAGACCGGGAAGTCGCCGAGCGAGCACTGGCAGATGTGACCCGTGCAGCACGCACTGCCGTTCCAGGCCGAGAAGCAGCCGCTCTGCGCATCGACGAACTGCGCGCAGAGCGGGTCCCCATTGAGGTCGTGATAGCCATAGCCGGGAATCTCAGGCGGCAGCGCCAGCGTATCGCCGAACGAGCAGTCCGAGCTGCAACCCGGCATGCCAGAGCAGCCCGGGTACCACGAGGGCACGAGGCCTTCCCAGTAGATGCCCGTGACCTCGCTGAACCACAGGCCCTGGTCAGGTCCACCTGGAAACGTGTCGCCGCAGCCGTACATGTCTCCCAGGCAGTTGCCGCTGAACTCGCTGCCGGGCGGCCCAGTCGCCTTGCCCCATAGCCCCGAGCAATCCAAGCCGTGGCACCACTCGTGGTCGAAGCGGTTCTTCTTGTACTGCCCGCCGTGGTCGTCGTCCCAACC
>WBZO01004588.1_pt1 | contig 14811 bp, 15 predicted proteins | sample 5204261 | NCBI WGS metagenome assembly WBZO01 (sample SAMN12412400, study PRJNA552823) | activated sludge metagenome | isolation source: activated sludge from anammox sidestream of wastewater treatment plant... | place: USA: North Carolina | collected 2017-09 | reverse complement strand
CGGCGGCGACGATGAAGATCCCGACCACGGCATAACCGCGTCCCTCGCGCAGCTGCGCCGGCGTCACCCAGCCCAGCAGGGCGAGGATGACCAGCGCCACCGGCAGTTCGAACGCCAGCCCGAAGGCAAGGAACAGCACCAGCACGAAGTCGAGATAGGCGCTGATGTCGGTCATCATCGCCACGCCGTCCGGCGTCACCCGGGTCAGGAAACCGAACACCATCGGCAGCACCAGGAAGTAGGCGAACGCGCAGCCGGCGTAGAACAGCAGCAGCGCCGAAGACAGCAGCGGCAGCGCCAGACGCTTCTCGCGCTTGTACAGCCCCGGCGCCACGAACGCCCATGCCTGGTAAAGCAGCCACGGCATCGTCGCCACCAGTGCGACGAAGAACGCCAGCTTCATCGGCGCGAAGAACGGGCTGGCGACCTGGGTGGCGATGATGTGGCTGCCGGCGGGCAGCTTGGCCAGCAGCGGCTTGGCCAGCTGCGCATAGAGCGTGTTGGCGAACGGCAACAGGCACACCAGCACCAGACCGAGTCCGGCGAAGCCGCGCAGCAAGCGCGAGCGCAGCTCCAGCAGGTGGGCGATCAATGGCCGTTCGATGTCGCCTGCTGCGTCAGTCATCACGCCGGGTTTCCGCTGCATCCGCCGGCGGATGCGCCGGCGAAGGGTCGGTGGACGGCTGCACGGGCTCGACGCGCAGGGCGCCCTGGGCGTCGCTGACCGCATCCAGCGTATCGCTGCGCGATTGCTCCAGCGCCGTCCGCGCTTCATCGAGGCTGCGCCGCAGCTCCTCGTTCGCCAGTTCCTGCTCCAGCTCGTTTTTCACCGCATGCCACTGGGCGCGCGCCTTGCGCACCCACAGCCCGGCGAAACGCGCCGCCTTCGGCAGGCGCTCTGGGCCGAGCACGACCAAGGCCACCAGCGCCACCACCAGCATCTCGCCGAAAGAAAAATCGAACATCGGCGATGTCTCCGCCTCGCGGCGTCAGCGTGCGCCGTCGTCGTGACCGCGCGACTCCTGCGGCGGCGCGGGAGCATCGTTCCCGGCGGGCGGTGCGGCTGGCTTGTTGTCCTCGTCGCCGCGCACGCCCTTCTTGAATTCGTTGACCGCCTTGCCGAGATCGCGCGCACCCGAGGTCAGGCGCTTGGTGCCGAACACCAGCAGGACGATCGCCAGCACGATCAACCAATGCCAAATGCTGAAACTGCCCATGGGTGCACCCGTCTGTGTGATGGCGTGATTCTAACCCGTGCGGCAGGACGAAACCGCATTGCCGCGGCATCGCGACAGGAGGGCTTGCCCGTCCGGACGGCGCTGGAAACGCATTTGCGATCTGCCCGTCCGCGAACCTTATGGCTGTGTCAGCGGCGCACTGGTGGCCGGCGCGGCCGATTCCAGAGGGTGCGCCTGGGCCGCGCCCGGGTCGGCCGCCGGCACAGCGCGACGGGCATGGCGGGCGGCGTTGGTCGCTTCCTCCAGCTCGTCGCGGAAGGCCACGATCGGCGCCGAGGCCGGCGTCGGCGTGCGCCCTTCGAACACCATGCGCGGGGTGATTCCGTAGCCATAGGCGCCGCGGTTGGCGCTGTGATCAATCTGCAGGACGGCGCCATCCAGCGCCACACCGGCAAACAGCCCGCGCGCCCGCGACCACGACCAGATCTCGGCCCTGAGCGCGCCATCGGTGGCCGCGGCGGCATTGCGCCCGACCGGACCGGCGGCCACCGCAGCGTCGGCGCCCAGAGTCACCTTGCCGTTGATGATGTTGTCCAACCCGCGCTCGCTGCGGAACACGAGGATCACGTCGGCCGACTGCACGCCGGCCTGGAAACCGACGCTGGCGCCGGTGAGCCGCACGAACACCGGATTCGACCAGGTGCCGTCCGGATTCCTGACCGACATCAGCCCGTGGCCGCGACGTCCGCCGAGCACGAAGCCGGCCTTGATCGTGTCGGGAATGACGACGATCCCGCGCGCCTCGTCGAGCAGGCGATCCGGGATCGAGGAATCCGGGACCGACTGAATCTCGCGCATCACCCGCAGCGCATTGTCGGCGCGATTGTCCTCATGCTCGCCGGCAACGGCGCCGGCGGCCAGCAGCAGCGCGGAAAGGGCAAGAGTCAGACGCAGGGGACGTACGGTCATGGTGATTCTCCGTCGCGGGATCGGGGGATGCGGGCATGGTGACGCCGCGCCCATGAATCCAGCTTAAGGCAACGCGGCCGCCGCGCAAGGGATCGTCCCTTCGGCGCATTTTTCCGGGTGAAGCGGCAGATACGCCTGCCCCGCATGCGATGCTATGGGCATGTCCGCACCCCTCGAAGCTCCACCGGCTCTGATCCTGACCAATCTCGGCACGCCGGAGGCCGCCACGCCCGCGGCGATTTCCGCCTATCTGCGCGAGTTCCTGTCGGATCCGCGGGTGGTCCAGATTCCGCGCTGGCTGTGGCAGCCGCTGCTGCGCTGGATCATCCTGCCGCGCCGCAGCCCGAAGGTGGCGCACAAGTACGCCAGCATCTGGCTGGACGGCGGCTCGCCGCTGGCAGTGCATACGGCGGCGCTGGCGCGGGCGGTACAGGAGCGACTGCCGGATCGGGAAGTGGGCTACGCGATGCGCTATGGCACGCCCTCCCTGGCCCAGGCGCTGGCGTCGCTGCGGGAGCGCGGGGTGCGCAAGGTGCGGGTGCTGCCGCTGTACCCGCAGTATTCGACCACGACCACCGCCAGTGTGGCCGACGCGATCGCGGCACACGGCGCCGGAATGCGGGTGGAAATGCTGCACGACTACCATGCCGATCCGGACTGGGCGGCCGCCATCGCCTCTTCGATCCGCTGCTTCCACGCCGAGCACGGTCGTGGTCAGCGCCTGCTGCTTTCCTTCCACGGCATTCCGGAGCGGCTCGTGCGTGCGGGGGATCCCTACGCGGACCAGTGCGAAACCAGCGCGCGGGCGATCGCACACGCGCTGGGAGTCGAACGCGAAGCGCTGACGCTGACTTTCCAGTCGCGTTTCGGACCGGAACGCTGGCTGCAGCCCTACACCCTGCAAACCTTGCAGGCGCTGGCGCGCGAGGGCGTGCATACCGTGGACGTGGTTTGCCCGGGATTCGCCGCCGACTGTCTGGAAACGCTGGAGGAAATCGCGCTGCAGAACGCCGAAGCCTTCCGCGAGGCCGGCGGCGAGACGATCCGCTACATCCGCTGCCTGAACGGCTCGCCGGCCCACGCCGACGTCCTGGCGAAGCTGGCGCGCAGCGATGCGGGATGGGCCTGATGCGCGAATTTTCACTGCCCACGCCGCTGGGAGAACTGGCCGCCTTGCGCAACGACGGGCGCGGACCGCGCGTGCTGGCGCTACACGGCTGGCTGGACAACGCCGCCAGCTTCCTGCCGCTGGCGCCGTATCTGGATGGCGTCGAACTGGTCGCGATCGACCTGCCCGGCCACGGCCGCAGCGCGCACCTGGGCGTCGGCGGCGATTATTCCTTCGCCGGCAGCATCGCCAGCGTGCTAGACGCGGCCGACGCGCTGGGTTGGGATCGCTTTCGCCTGCTCGGCCATTCGATGGGCGGCGCGATCGCCAGCATGGTCGCCTGCGCCTGTCCGGACCGGATCGAGAAGCTGGCGACGGTCGAGGCACTGGGCGTGCTGACCGAGGCGCCGGAGCGCACCGGCGCCCGACTGCGCCAGGCGGTGGCGGCGCAGCGTGCGCTCAAGGACAAGCGCTTGCGGGTATTTCCGGACATCGACAGCGCCGTGCAGGCGCGCTTTTCCGCATCCCGCGCCCCCGGCGCCGGACTCGAACCGGAGTTGCTGCGGCTGCTGGTCGAGCGCGGCGTGCGGATCGTGGACTGCGGGTTCGTCTGGAGCAGCGATCCGCGCCTGACCCTGCCGACCCTGGTGCGGATGACCGAGGCCCAGGTCGAGAACCTGCTTGCCGGCATCGAATGCCCCACGCTGGCGCTGTTTGCCGATCCGCCGCAACCCTACCTGCCGGACGCGGAGCGGCGGCGCCGGGTGGCGGCGCTGCCCGACGGCCGGATGGTGGTGCTGCAGGGCGGACACCACCTGCACATGCAGCAGCCGCGGCAGGTGGCGGCGGCGATCGCCGAATTCCTGCGCGCCTGATCGCCGACGTGCAAGCCCGGACGGGCTATTGCTCGCTGGTGGTCGAGGCGTTGACGTTCAGATCGGTGCTGCCGTTCTCGTTCTTCGCGATGTAATACACCACGTGCGTGTTGCCCTTGCTGAAACCGAGGGTGCCGCCGTCTCCGGTTTGCGCCGACAGCTCGCGCGTCCAGCCGTTGCGCTCCATCCCGCCCGACAGGCTGTTGAACAGAGATCCCATCGCTTCCTGCGTGGTCATCGACAGGACCTGCGCCCCGCCAAGCTCCATCACGCTGGACAGCTTGTACTGGGCGGGCAGCTGGATGTCCTTCGGGAAGCTGGCCGGCAGCGTGAGGTTGCCGCCGTCATCGGCAGAGGCGATCCGCGCCTCGCCTTCGTTGGTTCGCACCGTGACGGTGTTGCTGTCGCGATCGACCTTGACTCCGGTGGCGCGCTCCAGCGCCGCATCGACGGCGGCGTCGCGGGCCTTCTTGCAGGCGGGCAAGGTCAGCACCAGCGCGGACAGGGCCAGGGCCAGCGCGCTGCGGGTCGAAATGTTCATCGGAAGGCCTCGACTTGGAACGATACCCTCAGGCAAACGCGAACGGTCCGTTCAACCGGCCAGCAGCGCGCGCAAACGGGCCTTCATCGCGCGTCCCTCGCGGCGCAGGTAATCGCGCTCGTCGCGCCAGTCCGGGAACCTCGCTTCGACTTCGCGCCAGAACCGTGGCGAATGGTTGGCCTGCAGCAAGTGGCACAGCTCGTGCACCAGGACATATTCGAACGCCGAAGGGCGCGCAAGCAGCAGGGCCAGATCCAGCGACAGGCTGGCATCGGGAGCCAGCGAGCCCCACTGTCCGGTAGTGCGCTTGAACAGGAAGCGGCGCGGCGCCCGCGGCAGGCCCGGGAGATGGCGCGGCAGCCGGCGCCCGAGTTCGGCGCGCCCACGCGCTTCGTAGAAATCGCGCAGCGCTCGCTGCACGGCCGCCTGGCCCGCGCTGGCGGGCACCTGGAAGTCCAGCCTCCCCTGGGCATCGAAGTCGAGCCTCGTCGCGCGTGCGCGCCGCCATGTCAGGGGCATCTCCTCGCCAAGCAGCGGCAGCGTCGCCGTCTGCCCGACGATCAAACCCCGTGCGGCATGCGCGGCCTGCAGATCGAGTTGCCTGCGCAGCCAGTCGCCGTGTTCGTGCAGGAAGCGATCCGCCGCGGCGAGGCTTGCGCGCGGCGGCAGGGTCAGCCGCACGCCACGCTCATCGACGCTGAGCTTGATCCGCCGCGCGCGCGGATCGCGCACGCGCAGGAGAGGGATCCGCCCCCCGTCCGCGAGCGCCACATCGACCCATTCGCGCCGGAGGGCGGCAGCGCGGGGGACGGCTTGCGGCAGACGCAGCAGGCGCCGCAAGGACAGCACGCTTACCTGGAACGGCAGCCGCCGGTGGCGATGCGTTCACGGTCGCCGTCGTCATAGAGGACATCGATCATCGTGCGGTTCCTGCTGACCCCGGTGATCTTGCCCTGATACCACGTATTGCCTCCCTGCCACCGGCATTCCACGCGCGAACCGATCGCCCAGTCATACGGCTTGACCAGTTTCGCAGGCAGGGTTTCACGGGTTCCGTCGTCGTAGGCGATGGTGATCTGGTCGCCGTTCCGAGCCTGCACCACGCCCGGGAACCAGAACGTTCCGCTTTTCCACCTTGCAAGTACCCAATCGCCCTGCGATTGCGCCATCACGCTGGCGCAGGACAGCACGCCAAGCGCCACCACCAGCAGCTTCTTGCTCATGTCGTTCTCCGGGTGCAGTTGAGGGTCCAGCCGCGCCAGTCTACCGCCTCCCGGGCGGTCCACAATGGGGCGCTCAGGGGTCGGCCCGGCTGAGCTTGAACGCCGCTTCCAGCACGCCGAACAGGCGTTTGAATTCACCGGCCATCAGCGCGAAGCGGGTCTCCAGCTCGGCGGCGATATCGTCGCTGTCGCTGGCCTCCAGCTGGTCCACCGCGCCGTCGAGCAGCTTGAACTTGCGCACGACGAGATCTTCGCCGAGCACGAAGCTGACGTGGTCGTCCAGCGTCAGCGCCAGCCGGGTGGCCTGCTTGCCGGCTTCCAGATGCTTGGCGATTTCCTCGCCCGACAGCTCCATGCGCTGGATCTTGACCACCGCGCCGCTGTCGGTCGGATCGCGCAGCTCGCACTCGTCGCCCAGCGCCAGCCCGTCCGGCAGCGGGTCGCCGGCGATCCAGCCGGTGAGGATGGCGCGCGGCGCGACTTCGGCGTTCAGCGGCAGCGCCGGGAAGCTGCCCAGCGCGCGGCGAACCTCCGACACCACGGCTTCGGCGGTCTTGCGCGAGGACGTGTCCACCGCGATGACGCCGAGCGTTTCGTCGATCAGCGCATCGGTGCGCACCGGGCGCACGAAGGCGCGCGGCAGCAGCTCGCTGACCAACTCGTCCTTGATCCGCTTGCGGGTGCGCCCGCCGGGCTTGCGCCCTTCCTTTTCCTCGATCGCGGCGAGCTTCTTCTGCAGCAGGTCGTTGACCACGGCGCCGGGCAGGAGCTTGTCCTCGCCGCCCACGGTCAACCACAGCGCGCCGTCACCGCGGTGGGTGAAGGCGTCGCCATGCCGGCCGAACGGCGACATGAAGCCGCGACTGGACAGCTCCAGCGCGCCGCAGGGCTTGAGCGCGCAGGCGGCCAGCTGCGTTTCGAGGTCGGACAGATCGAGCGTGATCGGGAAGCGGAACAGGGTCAGGTTGCGAAAGAACATTCAGTATCCGATTCATGGTGGGCGCTGCGGATGCCCGAAGCTTGCCGCGACACGCCGTGAATCCGTCCATGGAGGCTCATCGGCGACCTCCCTGTCGCCGATGGTCGCGGCAAGCCCCGGGCCACCGCAGCGCCTTCGTGCGAGCCGAGAACAGGGACAACGCCCCCGCGAGTCACGACTTCAGGATATCCAGCCCGTCGTGATTGCCGATCGGCCGCGCCGGCAGCGCGATCGGTTCGTGCTCGACGGGTGCACCGGACAGCCAGGCGTGGGCATCGGGCAAGGCCGCTTCTCCGCGCTTGCCGAGGCCGAGAAAATCGAACAGCTTCGGATCGGACAGCTGCGAGGGGCGGATGTCGCCCAGCGCCCGGGCCATGGTCTCGATCCGGCCCGGCGCTTCCTTCTCCCACTGCGCCAGCATCTTCTTGACCTGCTTGCGCTGCAGGTTCTCCTGCGAGCCGCACAGGTTGCAGGGGATGATCGGGAACGCCCTGGCCTCGGCATAGGCCTCGATGTCCGTCTCGCGCACGTAGGCCAGCGGGCGGATCACGATGTGCTTGCCGTCGTCGCTCTGCAGCTTCGGCGGCATGCCGGACAGCCTGGCGTGGAAGAACAGGTTGAGGAAGAAGGTATTGACCAGATCGTCGCGGTGGTGGCCGAGCGCGATCTTGCTGAAACCGTTGACCTCGGCGTAGGTGTACAGCGCGCCGCGCCGCAGGCGCGAGCACAGCGAGCACATCGTCTTGCCCTCCGGGATCACGCGGGTGACCACCGAATAGGTGTCCTGTTCGAGGATGTGGAAATCCACCCCGATGGACGCCAAGTATTCGGGCAGCACATGCTCGGGAAACCCCGGCTGCTTCTGGTCCAGATTCACCGCCGTGATGCTGAAATTGACCGGCGCTTTTTTCTGCAGCTGCAGCAGCACGTCCAGCAGGGTGTAGCTGTCCTTGCCGCCGGACAGGCAGACCATGACCCGATCGCCGTCCTCGATCATGCCGAAATCGGCGATCGCGCGGCCGACCTGGTGGCGCAGGCGCTTGGCCAGCTTGTCGGCTTCGTGCTTGTTGCGGGGGCCGGGCTGCGAACCGGGCCGACCCGCAGGATCGAGGCGGCGGAAAGTGTCCATTCCCCGCCATTTTATCCGCACCGGCGCACATCACGAACCGGCAGCCGCGCTATGCTGATCCCATGGGCAGAATGCTTGAATCCGGGGAACTGGCCAGACTGACTCGGCTGGTGATGGAACTGCGCGAGGAGCATCGTGACCTCGACGAGGCAATCAGCCGGCTTCAATCCGACCTGCAGGCCGACGAACTGCTGCTCAAGCGAATGAAAAAACGAAAGTTGCGGCTGAAAGACCAGATCGCCTGGGTCGAGAATCTGCTGATCCCCGACGAGCCTGCATAGCGACCCATGTCCGGAACGACCGCGTTCTTTCGCTAACGAGGTGTGGAATCCATTTCCCGACCGTCCCGAAAGTTCCCAAGGAGTTCCCCATGCGCATCGCCAGAATCCCGCCCATCCTCCTCGCCGTCGCGGTCTCGGCCGCGCTGTGCGGCTGCGGCCGCGGAGGCGGCAACAGCGCCGAAAGCACGCCATCGAATGCAGCGGCGAACACCGCGCCGGCCAGCACACCGGCCAACGCTTCGACCAACGCACCTGCCAGCGCGCCGGGCCGAACCGGGGGCGGCACCGACAACGCCGCCACAACCGGGAAGTCCGCGGTGGACGATGCCGGCGACGCGACGGGCAAGGAGGACTCCGAGGTTGCCATGGCGGCGGGCTCCAAGCCGGTTGCCGCAGGCGGCTTTCCCTATGCCGGGTCATGGCAGGGCACCTGGAAAGCGCCTTCCCTGCGGCAAAGCGGGCTGTTCACCCTGACCGTATCCAACGACGGCACCAGCACCGGCAGCATCGACAATTTCACGCTGAACAACGCGGGCACGCTCGACGCGACAACCGACGACAACGGCAATCTTTCGGGAACCGTCACCTACCCCGGACAGCGCGACGCGAAGTTGTCCGCGACGCTGTTCATGAGCGGGGGCGTCGTGAACGGGAATTTCGTGCAATACGTGGCAGGGAGAAAGGTCGGAGGCACCCTGCGGCTGAACTCGGTGACGTCGGCGTCGAACAAGTACGCCGGAAGCTGGTCGGGCTCGTGGGCGGCAACCTCCATGGGGCAGACCGGAAGCATCAGCTTCGTGATCGCGACCAACGGCAGCATGACCGGGACGATCAAGAATGCGACCCTGGGCAATACCGGGACGATGACCGCGACCGTGGACGACAACGGCAATTTCAGCGGTCGGGTCGACTACCGGCGCCAGCGGCCGACGGCGATCACCGGCACGCTGGGGGACCCCGGGAGCGACCTGGTCGTTTCCAGCTTCGTCCAGACCGCCAACGCGACCGACTATGCGGGGACGTTCAAGATGTCCCGGCAGTGATTGCGGTCAGACTGCGGTCCGCATCGAAGGCAGCGATCCAGGCGCTCCACAGGGACGTTGGCCGTACGCGCCGGTCGGCCCACTGAGCGGGCTTGCTGTCGTCATTCCGGGTCTGTCTCGTCCGCCAGCGCCGGCCGTTCGCCGGAAATGCGGCCGGTGTCCGGGCTGATCTTCTCGATGGTGTGGCGCAGTTCGCGGCCGAGCACCACTCGGGCGTCGCGGGCCCAGGCGTTCAGGCGCTCGTCGAACATCAGTTTGCTGGTCTCGGGGCTGGGCCAGACCAGCTTGAGTTCGCGCAGTTTCTGGATGAAGCCGCGGAACAGCGATTTGTCGAAGAACTCCGGCGCTGCCGGGGCATACAGCAGCGACAGCCGTTGCGCGGTCTGCTGGCACAGGCTCTCCAGTTCGCCGGCGCCGAGGGTGCCGGAACCGTTTTTCACCAGGATGGCGATGGCGATGTAATAACGCTCGAACGCCTGTTGCAGGGAATGCCCGATCGCGCGCAGGCGGAACACCTCGTCGGTCTGGCCGGCAAAGCGCTGCAGGATGCCGCCTTCCTCGTCGCTGACCTGCTGCAGCAGGCCTTCGCGCACGAAGACCTCGATGGTGCGGTCGATCCGCGCGGCAAAGCCGTCCTCATCCCAGGGCAGGAACAGCTCGGCCTGCAGGAACGGGTACAGCGTGCGTCCGATCTGCTGCAGTTGCGCGCGTCCCATGCGTCGGTTGTTCTGGAAGCACACCGCGATCCACGCCGAGGCGGTGAACAGGTGCAGCACGTTGTTGCGGAAATAGCTCAGCAGCACCGCGTTGTCGTCGTCCACCCGCAGCACGTCGCCGAGCGGGTGGGCGGTGCGCTCGATCAGCCCGATCTCCTCGCCGTGGGCGATGATCTGCTGCGGCGTGTGCGGCGTGACCGTCACCCAGTCCGAATACGGCACCTCGGCCAGCAGCGTCTTGGCCAGGTTGATCTGGTTGTGCAGGTCGGCCTCACCCATCGCGTGCTTGGGCGTGGACAGCAGCGCCAGCGCCAGCAGGTTGATCGGGTTGACGTCGGCGGCGCGGTTGACGTTGACCTGGATCCGCTGCGCCAGCGCGTCGATCGTGCTGGCAAACCAGCTCGGCTTGGCATCGTCCGGAATCGGCTGGCCGTCCCATTCGGCGGCATGCTCGGCGAGCACGTCCATGAGGTGGATGCGCTCGCCGAAGTTCACCACCACCTGCCCGTAGTTGCTGCGCAGCACCTTGGGAATGCCCCACAGCACCTTCCAGATCGATTCCTTTTCCTTCGGCTTGCCGGTCAGCTCGTCGAGATAGCTGCGGCCTTCCATCAGTTTTTCGTAGCCGATGTAGACCGGCTGGAACAGCACCGGGCGCGATGGCTGGCGCAGATAGGCGCGCACCGTCATCGCCAGCGACCCCCCCTTGGGCTGCAGCAGGCGACCGGTGCGCGAGCGCCCGCCTTCGATGAAGTATTCGATCGAATAGCCGCCGGCCACCAGCTGCGCCATGTACTCGCGGAACACCGCCGAATACAGCGCGTTGCCCTTGAAGCTGCGGCGGGCGAAGAAGGCGCCGCCCTTGCGCAGCAGGGTGCCCAGCACCGGCAGGTTGAGGTTGATGCCGGCGAAGATGTGCGGGGCGACGATGCCGTGGGAATACAGCAGGTAGCTCACCAGCAGGTAGTCCATGTGGCTGCGGTGGCTGGGCACGTAGATGACCTCGTGCCCCGGCGCGTCCTGCTTGAACTGGTCGAGGTGGTGAACCAGCACGCCGCGGTAGATGCGGTTCCAGACCGAGGTCAGGAAGAAACTGGCCGAGCGGACCACGGTGTTGGAGTAGTCGGCGGCGATTTCCCAGAAATAGGCGTTGGCCTTCTTCCAGGCGCCGTCGCGTTTGCCGCCCTCGCGCCTGGCCTGGTCGTCGATCGCCTCCCTGACCAGCGGCGCGGACAGCACCTGGTCGGCCAGCAGGCGGCGGGTCGACAGGTCGGGGCCGATCACCACCTCGCGCACGCGCCGGAAGTGGGTGCGCAGCACGCGCGAGAGCTTGCGCACCGTGCGTTCCGGATCCAACCCTTCGGCCACGATGCCATGCAGCGAGACCGGCGCGGCGAACTGCACCAGAGTGTCGCGACCGTTGAGCAGCAGCGCCAGCAGCCGCCGGAAGCGACCGACCAGCGCCCAGTTTTCCGAGAACAGCACCGAGAACCAGCCGCTGCTGCGCTTTGGCGCCTGGCCGACGAAGATCGAGACCGGAACCAGTTGCACGTCCAGCCCGGCGTCGTCGCGATGCGCCTGCAACAGCCGCGCCAGCGAGCCGGAGTGGGTCTTGTGTTCGGCCCCCGGCAGCAGGCCCAGCGCATTGGCGTGACGGCGGGAGAGCGCGACATAGGCGCGCTTGCGGCCGAGCGGGTCGCCGGCGATCGGCACCAGCGGCTCCGGCAGGCCGGATTCGCGGCAGGCGCGTTGCAGGATCAGGGCATTGGACAGGCCGTAGTCTTCGAGGACATAGCAGATCGGGCGGCCTGGATCGACTTCGCCGGTTTTGCCGGTTTCGATGTCGAGCTTCAGCCACGGGTCGAGCAGCCCGCCGAGCAGGCGCGACCACAGCGGTACCCGTGCTTTCACCGGCGCCGCAGGCGGCAAGGAAACAGGCCCGGTGCCGTCGGTATCGGCACCCGGATCCGCGCCTTCGGAGGGCTTGACCGCCTCGCTTTCGGGTGTCTCGGCGAGAAACTCCGGCAGCGGCAGCGGCGGTTCCGCCGAAGCGCCCGCATCCGGCGCCTGCGCGCCGTCCACCGGGCCGGCTTCGGTGGCCGGGCGTGCGGGAATCGCTTCAGACGGCGGGTCGAACAAACCCGCCTGTTGGGGGGACTGGGAATCAGGCATCGCCGTGCATTATGGACGAGCGCCCCACGCGGCGCGCCGGGGCCGAGGGTTCAGTTGGGGGCATGTTTCGTGATCTGCGTCACGGTTTTCCAGTGGGCGCGACCGCGGCGGCCGGCACGCCCGGGCCGCCCAGCGAGCGCCGTGCGCGCGCCACGTAATCGGCCAGATACCAGTGCCCGTCGATGCGGATCACCGGCACGATCGCATCGACGCTCGCCCCGCCGATCCGATACTGCAGGCGCAGCCGCGCGCTGTCGCCGGTCTGCTGCTGCAAGGTGGCCTGCACGCTGCGCAGGCTGTCGTCGAAATCGAGGCCGTACTGCAGGCGCAGCTGGGCGGTCAGGGTCGAGAAGAACCGCGACAGCCGGCCGAGGCTGGCCGTCATCCCGAGGCGGGCGAAGTCGGCATCCGCGCGGCGTCCGTCGATCCCGGTGTGGTTCGCCGCCGCGGCCAGGGCGGCGAACAGGTGCTGGGCGCGCTTGGGATCGGACAGCGGCGCCGCCAGCGCCCAATCGCCCAGCGCGGTCATGGCCTGGGCGACGTGCTCGCGTTCGTCGGGGGTGTAATCGGGATCGGTCTGGATATAGCTGCTGCCGAACACGACCAGGGTGCGCACCGCCTGATCGATGTCCCCGTCGGCGCCGGCGAGATGGCGCTGGAAGCTGGCCGTCAGTTCGCGCGCCGCGTCGGGCTCCTGCAAGGCCGCGAGCATGCGCGGGATGTCGCCGTCCAGCGGCAGTTCCTCCAGCGGCCACAGGCTGCGGCCATCGCCCCAGGCGGTTTCAACCTGCGCATGCAGGGCCGGCGGCAGGGCCACCCGGGCAAAGCCGGCGCCGTCGCGCGCCAGCAGGCGATCGCGCAGCACGTAGATCGCATCGACCGGACGCTCGGCCGCAACGTTGCGCAACCCGGAGGCGTCCTTCGCGGCCGGGGTCGGCGCCGGACGGCAGGCCGACAGCCACGGCAGGGCCAGCGCGAAGCACAGCAGCAGCGCGCGGCGGGCGACTCGGTGTTGTCGATCCCGTCGGGTCATGCCGGGAGTGTCGCGGCATGCGACGTGCCAGCGCAAGCGCAGTGCCGCCGTCATCCCGTCAGCTGCCGCATTTGCCCTGTTCCATTTCCTGCAATCGCTGCGGATAGTTGGCTTCCAGCAGCGTGCGCCAGTGCTGCCAGCCGGCGCGGCCGGCCGCCGGATCCGGGGTCTTGTCGACGCGGGTGTAATGCAGGCCGAGGTAGTCGATGCCGGCGCTGCGCAGCGCCGCGCGCATGGCATCGATATTGGCCTGGCCATCGTCGACCAGCAGCACGCGGTCGTAATGCAGGCGCAACCGTCCGAGCAGTTCCAGCAGGGTCCTGCCCTTGTCCTGGCCGGTGGTCATGAACAGGCCCTGGTCGTACACCACCCGCACCGGGCGGGAGTCCGACGACTTGCGGAAATCCCAGATCAGGCCGTCGCTGCGGCCGCCGAGCATCGCCGGAAGCGCGTAGCCGTTTTCGTGCAAGGTGCGCAGCGTGCCGCCGCGGTAATTGGCGCCGCGCGAGGTCAGCAGCAATTTATCGACGGGCAGGGCGTTGATCCGCGTCGGGCCGTCGGGCTGGGTCGGGTGCTGGGTGCCGGCTTCGTAGTTCAGCGCGATCACGTCGAACAGGCAGGGCACCTTGCCGGGGTCGTCGGCCGCAAGGGTTTTCTGCCATGCGTACCAAGCGTCGCTGCCGAAGAAGGCGTCCGACGTGAGTAGGGTGTCGTCGATGTCCAGCACCAGCAAGGTCCGCGCGCGACTTTCCGCCAGCGCCGGCGCGATCTCCGCAAGGTCGGTGATGTCCCGCACGTCCGAACGCACGGCGTCCGGGCGCAGCGCCTGGGTGCTGCAGGCGGACAGCAGGGCAACCAGGGCAAAGGTCAGCAGATGGCGCATGGATTCGGCTCCCGGGCAGACAATGACCGCAGTGTAGCGGGCGAAAAGCCCCTGCCCCGCATCCGGCGGATTCGCCCTACTTGGCCAGCAGCGCCCGGATTTCATCGAAGGCGGCGCGGCGACGCTCGACCTTGTGGGCGGCCTCGGCCTCCGGATCGGCGCCATCACGCTGCAGCTCGGCCGCGGGCAACTCGTCCAGGAAACGGCTCGGCTGCAGGCGCTGGGTGTTGCCCCAGCGCTGGGCTTCCCTCGCATGCGACAGCCACAGCCGCTCCCTGGCGCGGGTGATGCCGACGTAGAACAGGCGGCGTTCCTCGTCGATGCGGCCTTCCTCGATGCTGGCCTCGTGGGGCAGGTTGCCGTCCTCGACGCCGACGATGAAGACGAAGCGGAATTCCAGCCCCTTGGCCGCGTGCAGGGACATCAGCCGCACCTGGTTTCCGGCATCGCCCTTGTCGGCGTGCGAGAGCAGGGCCAGCGCGGCGGCCAGTTCGCCCGGACCGGACGTTTTCGGGCCGTCGAACCAGTCGGCCAGTTCGTCGAGATTGCGGCGCCGCATCTGGAACTGCGCCTCATCCTTGCAATGGGCGCGCAGCGCGGCCAGCAGGCCGGAGGCGTCGTTGAGCTTGCGCACCAGTTCGGCCGGCGGCAGGACATGCGCGGCCTTGCGCAGGTCCTTCA
>WBZO01004587.1_pt1 | contig 14815 bp, 14 predicted proteins | sample 5204261 | NCBI WGS metagenome assembly WBZO01 (sample SAMN12412400, study PRJNA552823) | activated sludge metagenome | isolation source: activated sludge from anammox sidestream of wastewater treatment plant... | place: USA: North Carolina | collected 2017-09 | reverse complement strand
GAGCGAGTCTCAGCGGGGGATCGAGGTCTGACTCCTCGTAGTGATGGATCTTCTCCACCATCTCTTCGTCCATTCCCATCTGCTGCGCCGCAGCAGCACGAGCGGGCATTCAATGATTGCAGGCGTTCAGGTAAGCCGATTTGAGCCGGCAGAGTTCCTTGATCAGCGGGCTGACCGTTCCGTACTCCCAGGAGACGGCGTACTGAATATGAAAGGCCTCCAATAGCTCCGGACAGTGCGAATATACACCGGCGAAGCCGCTCTTGCCGGGCGTCTCACTGATTCGTGGCATGAGGTCACTCCTTCCCTTTACCCAGGCTTCGCCTGCGAGTAGTCGGTAATGTTAAGCCTTTTCCCGCCCCCTGTAAACAGGCTGTTCGCCCCATGTAGGTGGTCAATCTGTAGGTGGTCGGACTCATGGCCCTGCGCTCGAAGTGCTAGACTGGAGATATCCAGAGTTCTGCCGGGAGGGCCGCAATGCCAGCGATCATGCTTTCTGAAGAGCTGCAAGCCTACGCAGAATCCCATACCAGTCCGTTGCCACCACTCCTGCAGGAGTTGGTGTCCGTTACACAGGAGAGGATGGGCGAACGGGCAAGGATGCTCTCCGGCCATCTGCAGGGAAGCGTCCTCCAGATGCTCGTGGCGTCCCTAAGGGCGGAGCGTGTCCTGGAGATAGGCACTTTCACCGGCTTCAGCGCCCTGATGATGGCTGCCGCGCTGCCGGCAGATGGACGGCTAACCACGTGCGAGATCGATCCGGAGCCTCTCGCCATCGCTAACAGCTTCTTCTCCCGCACGCTCGATGGGCAAAAGATAGAAGTCCAGCAGGCGCCTGCTCTGGAGACCCTCCGACATCTGGAACCCGGATTCGATTTTGTGTTCATCGACGCCGACAAGGAGAACTACACGCTCTACTATGAGGAGGCGATGCGCCTTCTGGCTCCGGGCGGACTCATCGCCATAGACAACGCCCTCTGGAGCGGGCGTGTGCTGGACCCCAAGGATGAGGACGGGCGCGCGATTGCCGCTCTGAATGAGCGCATACGCAACGACGAGCGCGCGTTTAGCGTCCTGCTCCCACTGCGCGATGGGCTGATGCTGGTGCGTGCACAATCTTGAGAGCTTATGGGCTGCGCGGGTACAGATCTCTTGGTCCAGGGATCTTGAGTTCCTGCCCTGGGGACAGCAGCCGGAAGTCGGCGATGTGGTTCACTTCCATCAGCTCGCCGACCGACACCCCGAACTTCAGGGCTACAGCGTAAAGACTGTCGCCGGGCTGGAGCACGTAGGTCTGCGCCGGTGGCGAGGACTGGGGCAGGAAGGCCTCCTGTATTTCCGCTATGCTCGGGGTAGGTGAAGAGATGGGCGGAGCTTCCTCCGCACTCCCCGCGCAGGCTGACAGGGTGAGGGCGAGAAGTGTTGCAGCGCCGGACAGTAGCGTCAGCCGGGAGACGTGGCCCATTCAGGACCTCATTCGCAACTGGTGGAAGCCAGTCCAGCATTTCTGGAACTGAGAGGCGTCGTCAGGCCTCCATAGCTGCTGGCAATCCACATAGCCCTGATAGATGCTCTCAACTTCTGGCGCCTGGATCTGACCCCGGAGTGGTTCGTACACGTTGGCAAGGGTCCGTGTCCAGGCCCAAGCTACGACATCGATCTCCTTGTCGAAGAAGTCCCCGGGCGTCATGCTTCGCGCGTCCTGCAGCATGAGATTGTGGGCATACAAAATGATCGAAGCTTCCTCCGGCGATAACGTGTCCCGAAGGAAAGCGTCCGGATGAATGACGATTCTCCATCCTCGCTGCGCCGGATCGGCGCTTCCCACCAGACCCACGCGCATGCCGTTCCTATCCTCGTAACGGCCAAGAATGCGGGCGCTGGGCGCCACGAATAACCAATCGCTCTTGTTCTCCAGTAATGAAGCGGGGTCGTAGACGGCGGCCAGCCTGGGAAGATCAGTTGTCTGTTCCAGCATGAACGGTAGCATGCGGTCCATCTTCGTCTTGACTTCCTCCACGCGGGATGCGGCGGGACCCGTCTCGCTAGAAACGATCGAACTCCTATCGAGAACCTTATCCAGTATGGGGTCCAAATCCACGTCCTGAATGCTGCTGAGGACTCCCCTGCCGCTGTACATGAGCCCGCCAACAAGGACTACCAGCGCCGGCAATAGCAGGAGCCAGGCGTGCGAATTCCTGGAAGGCCTCGCGTACACGCTCTCGCGATGAATGCGCGCCGCCGTGACTATCCTTCGCTGTGACTCAACTGATACCTGGTGAGGGGCAGCGAGGGTAAGCATATGTTTCTGGAGAGGGTTACGCACCGGACTCGGAGCAACGGAAAGGCTTCTGCCTATGGTTGGAAATCCGGCGACCGCAGGATGCGCCTGTGGCAGTAGCTGAGAGAGCTTGCCGGCCAACCAACGCAATGCGAACCCTGAGAAAGCGAACTGGGCCATGGACCCCAGCCAGACAGCGCGAAAAATGGCGCTGGCCCTGAGCCAAATCCCCCCGGCCGCCGAGTAGATGAGGCGAGCTTGCTCTGAAGAAAAGGGACGCCCGCCCCAGTCGGCAGGCGCGATGGACATTCGCCCGTCGAGTGCCGTTCCCAGACGGCGCTGGACTTTCGAGGCCCAGCCGGCCGCGGCGGCAAGCAGAGCCGCAAAAGGCCGGGGAGCGCGAATATCCGGACGAAGGCTCTCATCGCCATTGCCGCTGTTCGCATCCGAAGGGGGGACCCCATGCCGGCGGTGCACAGGGCCAGAACGCCAGAGGCCTCCTCCAGGCCGGTTCAGCCGGCCTCGTGGACCGAAAGACCCCTGCCCTGTGTGGGGCGTTTTCCTTCCGGCAAGTCTCATCTAACTCCTCCCCTTCCCCAAAAAGGCACTCCAGCGTTCACCGAAAGGCGCCGGGCGACGAAACACCGCCTGCTCAAAACGTAAGGGCTATGGCCTTTCAAAGCCGCATCAATATCGGCGTCCAGCTATTGCAGAAGCCTATATCGCGCCTTCAGCCATCGTGCGTCCACTCAAGCTATTGCATACCGACGGCCTGCCTCATATGTTTGAGTGAGAATGAGGAGGTCTGCAACCTGAAAACGCTCCCGTCTTATCGGCGGGTCGTCCAGACAGATCTCCAGGCAATAACGGCTGAACGGTCAAGTAAAGGAGGGACTCCTGTGCGAGCTTACGTCCTTATCGAATCGGCTGTTGGCAAGGCGAATACGGTAGCCGAGGGCATAAAGCGCATCGGCTTCTCCGACACACAGATACTGTCCGTGGATGCCGTAACCGGACCCTTTGACGTTATCGCGCTTCTGGAGTCGGACGACCTGGACAAACTCGGCCGGGCGATAACCGATGGTATTCAGCGGGTCGACGGAGTGCAAAGGACCACCACCTGCCTTGTCGTCAAACTCGGCTAACGCGGTACAGCCTCTCGGTTCCGGGGTGGCCTCGCTAATGGTGAATGCGGTTGAGATAAGATGATTAGTGTTGAGGAAGCTCGCGAACGAATACTGAGCTACGTCGATCTTCTTCCCCAGAACGAAGTCCCTGTTCTTGATGCTCTGGGACAGGTGCTGGCTGAGGATATCTATTCCGATTTCGACATCCCGCCTCTAGACAACACGTCCATGGATGGGTATGCCGTGCGGGCTGAAGACACCGAGGGCGCTTCGCTCCAATCGCCTGTGGAGTTGCGGGTCATAGGAGAAGTAGCGGCTGGCTACGAATTTGAGGGACGGTTGGAGAAGGGGGCAGCTATACGGATAATGACGGGCGCGCCCATTCCTCCTGGGGCTGACGCAATCGTTCCTTTTGAAGAAACGGACGAGCCGTTCAGCAGGGCCCCGGAGCGGGTTCGAAAACTGGATCTGGCCACCGTTCGTGTCTACAAGCAGGCGGCACCCGGTGCAAACATCCGGCGGGCGGGTGAAGATATCAAGAGCGGACAGCCCGTGTTAGCGCAGGGGAGGACGCTCCGCCCTTCGGAAATCGCCGTTCTGGCTTCCTTGGGCAAGCCCGCTGTTAGGGTCATCCGTCGCCCGATAGTGGCCGTCCTTTCGACCGGCGACGAACTGGTGAGTTTAGGGAGTGTCAGGTCCCCGGCGAAGATCTTTGACAGCAACGCATACGGTCTGGCTGCTTTGATCAAGAAATATGGCGGCGTCCCGAAAATGCTCGGTATAGCGCGAGACACGGTGGAAGCCTTAACCGCGAAGATCCACGAAGGTCTCGATGCGGATATGCTCATCACTTCCGCAGGCGTATCCAAGGGCGATTATGACGTCGTCAAGGATGTGCTGGCCCGCGAAGGGGAGATTGCTTTCTGGACGGTCGCTATGAAGCCTGGCAAACCTCTGGCCTTCGGTTGCTTCTACGATAACAAACGGCGCGTGCCGCATATCGGCCTACCCGGAAACCCGGTGAGTTCGATGGTCGCTTTCGAGCTTTTCGGCCGGCCCGCCATAATGAAGATGATGGGGAAAACGGACTTCCGGAGACCCGTAGTCCGCGCCATTCTCGAGGATCGAGTCGCCAACAGGAACGAGCGGCGGGTCTTCTACGCCCGCTGTATTGTGACCGAGCGTGGTGAGCGTTACTATGCATCGCTCACCGGACCACAGGGCTCCGGGATCCTGACTTCGATGGCTCTGGCTAATGGCCTTGCGATTGTCCCCGAAGAAGTCGACGTTTTGGAGCCAGGCGAAGAGATCGACGTCATGATGTTAGACTGGAGCCAGGGCGAGGAGTGGGGTTCCCGGCGCTAGCAGCCGGCTGAGAACCTCCTCAGAAGCCTACGCCGAAATCGGAGTATCTGCCGCTGGCTTCTCTCCACTCCTCATCCACCCGGTCGACACGTGACAGGCTGGGACCTTCCTTCAGGCGCTCCAGAAGCTGTTCCAGATCAGCGCGCTGGCCCTCCGCCACCACCTCAACCGATTGACCGTCGGGGAGATTTCGTACGTACCCGTTTAACCTCAGGAAGCGAGCGCGCCGTTGCACGAAGTCGCGAAACCCGACCGCCTGTACGCGCCCGCGCACCACGGCGCGGAAAGCTGCGGGTTCGGTCTGCGGCCCACCCTCCATCACCCACTACCGGAGGGCTTCATCCAGGGCCGTCTCGACGACGGACAGAGGAACATCATTGCGAACGACCGGCTTTCCGAACCCCTGTAGCAACACCCAGCGTATGGCCTTGTTCTCGACCTTTTTGTCCAGGGCCATGGACTCCATCAACTGGCCGCGTTCCAGACCATCGGCCTGAACGGGAAGCCCGAATCGCACTAGCAGGGAGCGCTGACGTTCGACCGCTTCGGGCGGGATCATACCAAGCTCCCTACTGATAACCGCCGCCGCCATCATCCCGATAGCCACCGCCTCGCCGTGAAGAAACCGATCATAGCTCCCGGCGCTCTCCAGCGCGTGGGCAAGCGTGTGCCCGTAATTCAGCATCGTGCGGAGCCCGGTTATTTCGCGCTCGTCCTGGCTCACGACCCGCGCTTTGATAGCAACGCTGCGGCTGATAACACGTGTCAAGACGTCTGGTTGAAGCTTCAGAGCATGTCCCGCGTTCTCCTCCAGATCGCGGAGAAGCGCTTCATCATCGATTAAGGCGTGCTTGATCACCTCGGCCCAGCCGGATATGTATTCTCGTTCGGGCAAGGTCCGCAGAGTTGCGATGTCCGCCAGGACAAAACGAGGCTGATAGAATGCTCCAATGAGGTTCTTGGCCCTTGGGTGGTTGACAGCTACTTTGCCACCGATAGCCGCATCCACCATACCCAGAAGACTCGTGGGAATATGCGCCAGGGGGAGACCGCGAGCGAAAGTGGCGGCCACGTAGCCCGCCAGATCAGTGACCATACCGCCGCCGAGGGCCAGGACCGTATGTCCCCGCTCCGCCTTGCGCTCCACCAGCCAGTCATAGATCTTGGCCGCCGCGCTCAGGGACTTGCTCGCTTCCCCGGCGGGCACGGAGTAAGCCACCACAGGAATGCCCGCCTGTTGAAGGACAGCTTCGATCTGAGGCCAATAGAGAGGGAAGACGTTGTCGTCGCTGATGAGGTAAGTCTGGCCCGTCAGGCCGGCCTCGCGCAGGCGCGCACCCAGATCGAACAACGCGTCCCATTGGACAAAGATGGGGTAGGAACCGCCGGCTACGGAAACAGTGGCTGCTGCGCCCTGTAAAGGGTTGGGGGAAGCGATCGCAAGCGGGCCGGACAACGCCTGCCGCTCAGAGTCGACCATCGCTTGGGTCGAAGAGCGCCGCCAGGCTTGGACAATCTGGGAAGCGGCCTCGTCTGGAGAAAGGTTATCGGTGTGGATGGTGAAATCAGCGAAGGCGTAGAGCGCCTGTCGGCTGGCCTTAAGCTCCTTTATGAGGGCCAGGGGGTCGGGGCCGGACAGAAGCGGCCGGTCCTGCCCCTCCTCACCACGGGTCAGGCGTCGGAAGATCGTCTCGGGTGTGGCCTCGAGACAGACGATGAAGCCGGACTCACCCATTAGTCGCCTGTTGCCGGGGCGCAGCGCGGCGCCGCCCCCCACCGCGATCACCACCTCTTCCTCGAGGCTAGCCAGACGCAAAGCATCCGCCTCTAGCTCGCGGAAGTAAGGCTCACCCTCACCGGCGAAGATCTCCGGGATGGACCGTCCTGCCGTTTTCTCGATGAGAGCATCCGTGTCCACGGCCTGCCATCTCCCTGAGCCCGGTACAAGGGCTAGCTTCTCGGCTACGAGCGGAGCAATTGCGCTCTTGCCCGTACCTGAGAAGCCGATGAGGAAGATGCGAGAGGGCCGAGGGGACAAGTCTTAGCTCCCTCGAACGCCTATCGTCTTCAGGTACGCCTCGTAGTTGCGGCGGGTCTCTTCCAGAGAATCGCCACCGAACTTCTCCAGCATCGCGCCGGCCAGGACGATCGCCACCATGGCCTCGCCGATAACCCCGGCAGCCGGAACGACGCAGACATCCGAGCGCTCATAGTGGGCCTTGATCTCCTCGCCGGTCTGCAGATCGACGGAGGGAAGCGGCTTCGACAGGGTCGAAATCGGTTTGACCGCGCCACGCACGATCACCGGCTGACCGTTGGTCATGCCACCCTCGAGACCACCGGCCCTGTTCGTGGCCCTGGCCCAGAGTTCATCGCCCCAGTGCGACGGGGATAGTATTACGTCATGCGCCTCGGAGCCGGGGCGGGCTGCTACCGCGAACCCCTCGGCGATCTCTACGCCCTTGACGGAATGGATGCTCATGATCGCCTGAGCGAGAAGACCGTCGAGTTTCCGGTCCCAGTGTACGTGCGAGCCCAGCCCCACCGGTACCCCGGCGGCCCATACCTCGAACACTCCTCCCAGAGTGTCCCCCGCTTCGCCCGCCCTATCGATCGCCTCCACCATGCGCTGAGCCGTCCCAGCGTCTGCGCATCGAACGTCCGAAGACTCCACCGCCTTCCAGTCGGGCTCACCAGCGTTTTGCGTGGCGATACCCCCAATGGACACGGTATGAGAGCGCACCGTTATCCCAAACTCCTCTAGCAGCCGGCGGCACACGCCGCCAACCGCCACCCGCGCCGCGGTTTCCCGAGCCGAAGCTCGCTCAAGAATGTTACGCGCATCGTCGAACCCGTACTTCATGGCGCCTGCCAGATCGGCATGCCCGGGACGCAGCCGCGTCAGTTTCTTCGGCTCGCCTTCGTCCGGCTCCACCTGCATGACCTCGCGCCAGTCTTCCCACACCCTGTTCTCTATCAGTAATGCGATAGGGCTGCCCAGCGTGAGGCCGTGGCGCACGCCGCTCAGTATCTGGGCCCGGTCCTCCTCAAGCTTTTGCCGCTTGGAGCGCCCGTACCCGCCCTGTCTCCGGCGAAGGTCGGTGGCGATGAACTCGGGCGTCAGGGGGATTCCCGCGGGCGCTCCCTCGATGATTACGGAAAGGGCGCGGCCGTGCGATTCCCCGGCGGTGAGGAAGCGAAGGACTGTCATGAGCCTATGGGGGCGACATGGCCGTTGCCGCCGGACGTTCTGGGATTGCGTGGAACATCGAGGGGCATCGGCTGACCTGAGGGACTGAGGCGGTATCTGCCACCAAGTTCCTCGATGATGTCCGCGGCTGCCGACTCATCCCAGTCGACATGCCTGGCCTCGTCTCGATTTGCCTTCGTGGAAAGGATGCAATACCTTCGATTGGCGCCGTCCTGTCCCCGAAACGAGGTGTAGACATCGACCTGCACGCGCTCCGGCCGGTAATTGGGCAGGTCATATAGGATCACGTCGAGAGCGCGCACCGTGATCGCCATCCCTTCTTCCAAGGGATCCTTCACCTCGATCCAATTTCCGTCAACCAGCCGGTACTCGCTCTCCGCCTGACAGGACACCCACACCAAATCCGGTCCTACCTCAACTATCTCCATGCTCTGAAGGCCGCGCCAGACATCAGGCGGCGCCTCTTTCGGCCGCCGTCCGGAACGAAGACCGGCGATGCCCTGCTCCACTATCCGCCGGATTACGTCCACGTCCCCGGCGCCAGCGGCCTTGCGCCAGGCCATTGCAGCGCGGGTTCCCTGTATGACGACATAGCCGGCCAGCACAAAGATTATTCCGATTACGGCGATTCCCCACTCCACAGCTATCCCTCCCTTTTCGCCCTAGTCAGTGTGAGCGCAGCGCGAGCCGCCTCAAACATAATATCGACCGGCGCCGGTTTGCCTGTCCACAAACTGAATGACTCAGCGCCCTGGTAGATGAGCATCGAAAGTCCACTCAGGACCCTGGCGCCTCGCCGGCGGGCCGCTGCAATCAAGGCGGTCTCCTCCGGCCTGTAAACCAGATCGAAGACAAAGGTGTCGGCGGGTATAAGCTTTTCCGGCAGCGGCAATTTTTTCTCAACAGGAGTCCCGGCCAGGCCGAGCGAGGTACAGTTTACCAGAAGGTCGCAGCCGGGAGCGGCCAGTGACCAGCAACCCCGAGCGCCCGGTAAGCCTAGAAGACGGGTCTCGGAGGCGAACCCTCGCATCTGATCCGCAAGGCGGGCAGCGCGTGAAAGCGTCCGGTTGATGATAATCACATCAGCGGCGCCGGCCTGTATGAGGGCGAAGACGACCGCCCGGGCTGCTCCGCCCGCTCCGGCGACTACCACACGCCGCCCCTTCGGCTCGAACCCGCCATCTTCCCTTAGGGCTCGCAAGAACCCGCTTACGTCGGTGTTGTAGCCACGCAGGATTCCATGGTCGTTAACAATGGTGTTCACCGCCCGCACCTCGCGAGCTACGTCATCGAGCCCATCGAGAAGGGGGGCCACGGCTTCCTTGTGGGGGATGGTTACGTTCGCGCCGAGGCAGCAGGGAAGACGAAGCCGTTCGACGGCCTCGGGCAGCATATCAGGCGGCGTCTCCCACGCCTCGTAACGCGCGTCCAGGCCAATATAATCAAGGGCGGCCTGCTGGAAGACCGGCGAGAGCGAATGCTTTAGCGGCCAGCCGATAATTCCCAGGGAGCTCATTGTCCACGCACCGTCTCGATGTTTTCGATATGCTCACTCAGAGTCTCCGCGAAGAGGTGCGAGCCATCGGGCTTGGCGACAAAGTAAAGGTAGTTGGTATTGGCCGGGTGTATCACGGCTTTGATCGAATCCAGGCCGGGATTGCAGATGGGTCCCGGAGGCAGGCCAGAGTAGACATATGTATTGTAAGGGGAGTCGATGGCCAGGTCTTCGCTCCCGAGTTCGGGCTTCCAGTATCCGTACTTGCTTACGCTTTCAGGGTCGTTGCCAAGAGCGTACTGCACCGTGGGATCGGCCTCTAGCGGCATACCGAGGCTGAGCCTCCTGAGGAACACCTGAGCGATGACGGGCCTGTCCTGGGGTACCTGCGCCTCGCGTTCGACGATTGATGCCAGCGTTATAACCTCCCGCAGCGACAGGCCGGAGGCGGCAGCCTCGTCGCGCAGATCGCTGGGCACGTTCTTGTCGAAGGCCGCCAGCATAGCGGGGACGATATCGCTGGCTTTGTCCCGCTTGCGAAAGGAGTACACCGCCGGGAAGAGGTATCCTTCCAGACTTTCTCCCGGAATAGCCTCTTCCAGAAAGCCAAAATTATAGTCGCCGGCCTTGGCGGCGTCTATGAAATTCTGGCGGTCGATGCCCTTTTCCGCCAGAGCGCCGGCTATCTGCTCCAAACGCCAGCCTTCGACGACGGTGACAGAGCGGGTAGAGACGATTCCCTTACGAATCCGATAGACGGCGCTTAAGGCTGGTGTGTTCTGATCGAACTCGTAGTCACCGGCCTGAAGCCGGCCATCGTAGCCGAGAAGGCTCACAAGCGCCCGGAACTGGGCTGCGGACTCGATGGCCCCGTTCTCCTCCAGTTTTTCACCCACACTTTGAGGGCTGTCGCCTTCCTCCACACTGACTTCTACAGTCAGAGCCGATATCGAGCCCGGCGATGAGAGGGGCACATCGCCGGATAACGCGCCGGAACTCTGTCTTATCCCCCAGGCCGCCGCCACGATTATCAGGATAGCGAGAAGGGAGGACAGCGCCGGCAGAAGACGGAGTAGCTTCATGCGCCTCGATCCCTCTGGCTGTCGAGGTAGGCTTGCAGAATTATGGCCGCGGCCCTGGCGTCAGTACTGCCGGCGCCCGTCCTCCTGGCTTTGCGGGAGCCGGACATCCGCCCGGCCTCGACCGTCGTCAGGCGTTCGTCCCAGGTCTTGACCGGGATCGAGAGGTGGATTCGTAGGGCTTCGACCACTGCCAGAATCTCGCGCGCCTGCGGACCTATCTCTCCCGATAAAGAGAGAGGAAGCCCCACAACCAGTTCTTCGGCCTGGCGCTCCTTCACGGCGGCAACCACAGCCCTCGTAGGGTCTTCACCGGCTTCAACGGTATCCACAGGGACCGCTACGCCGCTGCGATCGTCGCCCAGCGCGATACCTATTCGCTTCTCTCCAATGTCAACGGCAAGCACGCGCACGGGATATTCCTGGGCTACGGTCCACTATGATCTCTGACGCCCTAGCATCTCGCGGACGACGTCGGGCACGATCCGCAGCGCCGCATCCAGCTTTCCGGGCTCTTTTCCGCCGCCCTGGGCCATATCCGGCCGTCCTCCCCCGCCGCCTCCCGCCACCGAGGCCACCCGCTTCAGTATCTGCCCGGCATGCGGCCCGCGCTTTGTCGCGTCGCCGCTTACAATTGCGATGAACTGCGGCTTCTCCTCGACCACGGCGGCAAGCACGGCAACTCCCGATCCCAGGGACTTCCGCACGGCGTCCCCGATGTAGCGGAGGGCATCGACGCTGGGAACGTCGATCCTGACGGCCAACACGCGTACACCGTCTATATCCTGGGTACCGCGCAGCAGTTCATCCGTCGCCGGGGCGGAGGCCAGCGACCGCTCCAGCCGCTCGATGCGTTTCCTCTGAGCGTCCGCTTCGGCTAGAAGCGACTCGATGCGCGAGGCCAGGGCGTCGCGGGAAACGCCGAGCCGCCTGGCCAGCGCGTCCATCGCCCCGAACTGCTGGGCGGCGTATTCCTCAGCGCCCCTTCCAGTCAAAGCTTCGATGCGCCGTGTGCCGGCGCCTATTGAGGACTCGGAGGTAATGAGGAGGAACCCCACATCCCCGGTGCGTTGGCAATGGGTGCCGCCGCAAAGCTCGGCGCTGAACCTGGGGGCGATCGTATCCACCTCCACGACCCGCACCTCCTGGCCGTACTTCTCGCCGAAGAAGGCCAGAACGCCTTCCTCCATAGCCTGGTCGAAGCTGGAGATACGCGTCTTTACCGGCAGGTTCTCGCGGACCTTCTGGTTCACCAACCGTTGCACCTCTGCCAGTTGTTCGGGCGCGAGCGCCTCAGAATGAGTGAAGTCGAAGCGCAAGTGGGACGGCGCGACGAGAGACCCTGATTGACGGACGTGGGTCCCCAGGACGCGACGGAGAGCGGCGTTCAGCAGATGAGTCGCCGTGTGGTTCCGCATGGTATCCGCCCGATGTTGAGGATCGACCCTGGCGGTGACGGTATCGCCGGCGGAGATTCGCCCCTCGACAACGCGACCCTTATGCACGATCAGCCGCTCGGCGACTCGCTGCGTGTCCTCCACGACAACCCGCCCGTTCGGGCTGCTAATCTCCCCCCTGTCCCCCACCTGGCCGCCACCTTCAGGGTAGAAGGGGGTCTCGTCCAGGATGATTTCGACTTCGGCAGGAGCCTCGATATCCGCTTGTGCTTCGACAGGCTCAGCATGAGTGGAAAGGAGAGCCAAAACCTTAGCCTCAGTCTCCAGGGTCTCATAGCCACGGAAGGCTATTTGGCTGTCCGTAAGGGAGGCATAAAAGGCGTCCGCAGCGACGGACTCGCCGGCGCGGACGGCGGCGCGGGCCCGCTCACGCTGCTCCTGCATCAGCGTATGGTAGCCCGCCTCATCCACCTGGAAGCCGCGCTCGGCGGCGATCTCCCGAGTGACCTCCAGAGGGAACCCGTAGGTGTCGTGGAGGAGGAATGTCTGGTCTCCGGTCAGCAGACCGCTAAAACCGAAGCCTGCCCTTTCATCTCGCCTGATCCTCTCCGACTGCTCCGTCAGCATCTGCTCCAGTATCTCGAGCCCACGTCCCAGTGTTTCCTCGAAGCGGCGCTCCTCCGGCCCGATAATATCCATGATGAATTTGCGCTGCCGTTCCAGCTCCGGATACGGCTCCGACATCTTCTGGAGCACTGTAGCGGCGACGTCCTGCAGGAAGGGGCGGTCCAGGCCCAGGTACTGCCGCCCGAAGTACACTGCGCGACGCAGGATGCGCCTTACGGCATAGCCCCGCTCTTCGTTGGAGGGGATGACCGGCGTGCGCTCATCGCCGATGAGGAAGGTCACCGCCCGCGCGTGCTCCGCCACTATGCGCATCGCTTTATCCGTCCGGGCGTTCTCGCCGTAGCGCTTGCCGGAAAGCTCCTCGATCTTCCGGATGACCGGCAGGAACAGATCGGTTTCATACACCGAGGGCAGCTTAATCTTATCCCAGCCTTCGCTTTGGAATAGAAGCACGCTGGCAATCCGCTCGAAGCCGGCGCCCGTATCGATATTTCGCGATGGCAAGGGCGTGCGCGAGCCATCGGGGTGCAGGAAGTAGGTCATGAACACGAGGTTCCATATCTCCAGGAAGCGATTGCACTCGTCGTGGTCCGGCTCGCAGTCCGGGCCGCAGCCGAACTCGGGACCGAAGTCGTAATGAATCTCGGAGCAGGGCCCGCAAGGCCCGACATCACCCGAAAACCAGAAATTATGCTCCTCGCCGTACCGCCGGATCCGTGGCTCGGGCACCCCAACGCGACGCCAGACCTCGAACGCCTCATCGTCATCCAGGTATACGGCCGCCCAGAGGCGGTCGGGATCGAGGGCCAGCACCTGCGTGACGTACTCCCAGGCCCAGGGGATGGCCTGCTCCTTGAAGTAGTCCCCCACCGAGAAGTTCCCCAGCATTTCAAAGAAGGTGAGATGGGAGGTATCGCCCACGGAGTCGATATCGCTGGTGCGGAAGCACTTCTGGACGGTAGTCAGGCGCGTGTGCGGTGGGTTGGATTGGCCCATGAAATAGGGCTTGAATTGGACCATCCCAGCGCTGGTGAAAAGAAGGGTGGGGTCCCCGGCAGGGACAAGGGGGGCGCTGGGCAAACGTTTGTGTCCCCGCTCCTCGAAGAAGCGGAGGAAAGACTGTCTAAGCTCCTGAGACTCCAATGCTATCTGATTATACCGTCTCCAACGTTGAGGAGAATATGCGGCCTCAGATACGGCCGGAGGACGCGGCAGGGCCGGCCTTGCTTTCTTGACAGGTTCGGGCTAACCCATATAGGATGCAAATCAGAAGAACAACAAGGCGAGCTGAGAATCGTTGGACGACCCAGACCAACCTCCACATAAAAGTAATCATAGTAAAAGCAATCTTCCACGCTTAGCCTTTCCTCTTTCAATTACTTCCTTTCAATTACTTCTCGCGCGATTTGTCTTGTCCGCGAGATTGCAGTTTCTTGCCGCTATTCCCTCGATTAGATGATGAAATAGCAGGCCACTTTTTGAGGCCGAGCTAACGCAGGTATGTCCAGAGATCAGTTCGCGAACGATCCCAATCAGTCTGAAGCCTTGCGGATATTACTGGGCCGCGCGGAGGCCCGCATCCGGCAGTGTCTACGCCTGGTCGAGGAGGGCGTTGAAGTAGTCGATGCCGCGACAACGTCCATCGAGCCCGGCGTACGGATTGAGGCGGGCACGGTGATCGAGCCTAACACAACCATCAGGGGCGAGACCGTCATCGGAAAAGGGTGCAGGATTGGCCCAAACGCCATCATCATCGATTCACGGCTGGGGGATGAGGTGAAGATCCTCTCGTCGGTGGTGGAGAGCAGCACGATCGAGTCCCGTGTCGACGTAGGCCCCTTTTCTCACCTGAGGCCGGGGACGTATCTCGAAAGCGGCGTGCACATCGGCAACTTCGTTGAGGTGAAGGCCTCACGGCTGGGAAGAGACACCAGAGTGGGCCACTTCAGCTACGTCGGCGACGCTCAGGTCGGCGCCGGCGTCAACATCGGCGCCGGGACTGTCACCTGCAACTACGACGGCGTTCGCAAGAACCGGACGGTCATCGGGGATGGCGTGTTTATCGGCAGCGATACCATGTTCGTGGCCCCGGTGACGGTGGGCGCGGACGCTATCACGGGGGCAGGCGCGGTCGTGACTCGCGATGTGCCGGAAGGGGCATTGGTCGTGGGGGTGCCGGCTCGCGAGCGGGAGCGCAAGCGGGACCAAAGGCAGGTGCGGAAACAGCTTGGAT
>WBZO01004586.1_pt1 | contig 14816 bp, 12 predicted proteins | sample 5204261 | NCBI WGS metagenome assembly WBZO01 (sample SAMN12412400, study PRJNA552823) | activated sludge metagenome | isolation source: activated sludge from anammox sidestream of wastewater treatment plant... | place: USA: North Carolina | collected 2017-09 | reverse complement strand
ACGGGCCAATGAATTGATAACTGCCAAAGATTATGAAATAAATCTAAGATCTTTTGAGTCATCCTATCGCTCCGCATTTGCCCAATACCGGAAATTTGAAGAAGCTATTCAATATTTTGAAGGAACTGCTTTGAAAAATGCAGAAACCATAACATCAACAGCCAATAAGCAATTTGTGAATGGCGAGATTAACTATCTGGAATGGGTATTATTGATCAACCAGGCAATCAGTATCCGGAGCGATTACATAGAGGCCGTAAAGAACAGAAACATTTCTGTAGCTGAAGTAAATTTCTTTATTAATAACTAAATTTTTAAGAAAATGAAAAATATAATAATCCTGATAAATCTTACTCTCCTTCTTTTCTCCTGCGGAAGTAAACAAACAACAGATAAGCAGAACGCCGAGCCGTTAAAAGAAAATGTTGTAACACTAAGTAGTGAACAATACAAAAATGCGGGGATAGAAATAGGGAATTTAGAAACAAAAAGTATTTCATCCGTTATCAGGCTAAACGGAAAGATTGATGTACCTCCGCAAAATACCATATCGGTCAGTGTTCCCTTAGGAGGGTATTTGAAATCAACTCAACTGTTGCCCGGAATGCATATCAATAAAGGAGAGGTATTGGCAGTAATGGAAGATCCGCAATACATACAGTTGCAACAGGATTATCTTACATCAAAAGCACAATTTGCTTTCAATGAAAGTGAATACAACAGGCAAAAAGAACTCAATCAGAGCAAGGCTACCAGCGATAAAGTTTATGAACAGGCGAAAGCCACCTATCAAACACAGTATGTGTTAATAAAATCACTGGAACAGAAGCTGAAACTTATTGGGTTGAACCCGGAAATGATCACGGCAGACAATATTTCAAAAAGCATTAAAATCTATTCTCCCATTACCGGCTTTGTATCGGCAGTCAATGTCAATATCGGGAAATATGTGAACCCAAGTGATGTTTTGTTTGAACTGGTGAATCCATCTGACATACATCTTGCTCTGACCGTATTTGATAAAGATCTTGCTAAACTGGCTATCGGGCAAAAACTATATGCCTATACAAATATTCATCCCGAAAAAAGATACCCCTGCGAAATCATTTTGATCAGTAAAAACCTTACTGACGATAATGCAACGTTGGTTCATTGCCATTTTCAGCAATATGATAATACTTTGTTGCCCGGCATGTTCATGAATGCGGAGATCGAACTATCGGGTGTCAACACAGCAGCGCTTCCTGAGGAGGCAATTGTCAGATATGAGAACAAACAATATGTATTCGAAGCGAAAGGGAATAATGAGTTTATAATGCAGGAAATCCATCCGGGCAATTCTGAAAACGGATTTACCGAAGTGCTTGATGCAGACAAATTATCCGGGAAAAATTTTGTAACAAAAGGGGCTTATAATCTTCTGATGGTATTGAAAAATATCAGTGATGAGTAATAAAATATTCTTTTAAGATTGCCGCCAAGCCATTTATGATCTTAAAAAACCGATCATTTCGGGAGGATCGGCATCAGCTTGCCGGTTAAACAGGCCATCACAGTTCAGTATTAAATCCCCAGTTATGCTGAACATCCTTTAGCGAAATTGCAGGAATGTGATCATTATTTTTGTATCATGGAAATGTATTTCATTGCATTGGTAGCGCCTGAAGCAATCAATATTCCGGTATTGAAATGGAAACACTGGATGCAGGAAAAACATCAATGCGAAGTAGCTTTGAGATCGCCGGCGCACATCACGCTGATACCACCTTTTTGGATGGTGCCCGGGCTTGAAAACGAATTACTCCTTGCCTTAAAAGAGTTTTCCCCTATGCAAGACCCTTTTGATATTCAGCTTCAGAATTTTTCCGTCTTCAAGCCCCGGGTGTTGTTCATTGAAGTGATCAAAACTGAATCGCTGGCTCATCTTAAAGAATCACTGGAGGATCATTTGATCAGAAAAAATAAATTCCCCATCCGGAAAGAAGAGCGGCCCTTTCATCCTCATGTTACCATTGCAACCAGGGACCTTCACAAAAAAGCATTTTATGAAGCATGGGAGCATTTTAAAAAGATGGAATACACTGCCCAATGGAAAGCAGATAACATTTCCGTCTTAAAGCACAATATAAAAAAATGGGATGTGTTGTTCACATCTCAATTCAATACATCTGCCGGTCAGTTCAGCCGACAGAAATAAAATGAAAAGGGGAAGGCTTCAGGTCCAGCTCACTGTTTTCCGACATTTCAACGTACATATCAACAGGGTCATCCTGTTTTATCACGACTTTCTCTTTAGTGACCTTGCGGAATCCGCTTTTTTCAAAAATAAATTTATAGGTGCCGGGCTTGAGTTCATCAAATGAAAAATTACCAGACTCATCGGTAATGGCCACTTTTTCTTTTTTTACAGTACTGTAAGCTGTCACGTTCACGTCTTTGAGCGGCTTCTTGTTTTCGGAATTCATGACAATGCCGGTGAGGTCGTCTTTTCTGTTTGGATTCATCCCCGGGTCTGCTGCATCAGCTTTTACCAATGCCATTCCGGACAAGCAAAGAATTAGCAGAATGATCTTTTGTCTCATGTGGCGCTTTTTAATTGTGGTGTAATACCATCCGGGGTCCAAATTAGCCGTGGTTTATAAAATTAAAGCTTTTTGACCGGATCGGACAAACCGTCCATAAACTCTTTCCACACATTTTTTACAATCTCAGCCGCCGGAAGTATGTCATGGATGATGGCGCTTACCTCGCCTATCTCCAGTTCGCCTTCGTCAAGATCGCCTTCAAAGATCCCTTTCTTGGCCCGGGCACGCCCTAATATGGATCTTAATTCTTCCACGGATGCTCCTCTATCCTCTGCTTCTTTTACCTGCTGATAAAATTTATTCTTGATCAGCCTTACCGGTACCAGTTGCTTCAGAGTAAGGACAGTATCGCCTTCTTTGGAATGGATCAATGCATTTTTAAAATTTATATGCGATGATGCTTCTTCACTGGCTGCAAAACGGGTTCCTATCTGTACTCCTTCGGCTCCCATCACCATTGCTGCCAGCATTTGCCTGCCGGTAGCAATACCTCCGGCTGCAATCACCGGAACGGAGACTGTATTGGCCACAGCAGGCACTAATACCATAGTGGTTGTTTCTTCTCTACCGTTATGCCCGGCAGCTTCAAAACCTTCGGCCACCACTGCATCACAACCGGCATCCTGAGCCTTCATGGCAAACCTTGATGAGCTGACCACATGGACCACTGTGATACCATGTTCTTTTAAAATGCCTGTCCATGTTTTCGGATTCCCTGCAGAAGTAAACACGATCTTCACTCCTTCTTCTATGATGATCTGAATGTGTTTGTCAATATCAGGATACAACAAAGGAACATTCACCCCAAAAGGAAAAGAAGTGGCCGTTTTACATTTCCGGATATGCTCTTTCAATACATCCGGATACATGGATCCGCTTCCGATCAAACCGAGACCACCGGCATTGCTGACCGCACTTGCCAATCGCCATCCGCTCGTCCATATCATTCCTGCCTGAATGATGGGGTAATCTATATTGAAAAGCCGGGTAACACGGTTTTTAAACTGTGCCATATTTTTATTCTTATTTAATACAAGTAAAGATATGAGAGAAGGAGCAAGTAGTAAATGGCAACTCCTTTAACGATCATATTTCATTTCCAATGATCCGGCATTATACTTTGTGGCATCAGCCTTCAGCACAGAGTCGTTTATCCCAGGTCAATATTCGTATTGTCGCCAATATTCAGAGTGCGGGTTTCTCCATGCAGGCCTGTATCGCTTCCGATGATGGAATGATACAGCACAATATCAAAAAGATTGGAGAAGGAACCGATGATGGAGTCCTTAATGATCGCTGATTCAATAGTGGTATTATCTCCGATGGCCACATTTGGCCCGATGATCGAATTTTTTATATTACACCCTTCACCGATGCAGACGGGATGAATGATCACGGTGTTCTCGAATTTTTTATCCGTTTCAATATGAGTGCCCAGTTTCTTCAGCAAAGTGGCATTGGACTCCAGCAGGGTCTCTTTCCTGCCGCAATCAAACCAGTTCTCCACTTTAAAAGGTTTGATCTTTGCGCCCAGTTGTATCATGCAATCCAGTGCATCGGTGAGATTATACTCGCCATGGCTCTTCAGCCCCTGCCCTATATTCTTTTCAAGGCATTCGAACATCAGCCTGCTTTCCTTCACTTTATAAATTCCCACCAGCGCCATGTTCGATTTCGGTATCTGAGGTTTTTCCACCACATGCTGCACATAACCGTCCTCGCCTATTTCCGCTACGCCAAACTCCCGGGGATCATCCACTTTTTTTACACCCAGCATCGAATCTTTGCTTTCCAGCACTTCTTTGACGTCGTATTCACAGATCGTATCACCCAGCACAACAAACATCTCATCGTCATTCACTATGTTCCTTGTCAGTCGTACTGCATGGCCGATGCCCTGCCTGTCTGTCTGACGTACAAAATGTGCTTTTATTCCTGGATACTTAAGGGTAACATAGTCCTCTATTTTATCGCCCAGGTAACCAACAATAAAAATGAATTCATGGATACCTGCCTCAATAAGGGGGTCTATGATAAAACTCAAAACAGTCTTGCCCGCAAGCGGGATCAGAGCCTTGGGTTGAGTATAAGTGTGGGGGCGCAGTTTGGTGCCTGCTCCTGCTACTGGTATAACCGCCTTCATTCTGTATATAAAACTAACGAATGTAATGAATTTAGGACAAACAAAAACTTAATCACATAAAGCAATGGCAACGGCGCCTCGCTTATTTTTGCATCCGGAGATGAATGGATGAGAATGGGAAAAATTCGTTTTTTTACCACAGGCATCTTCAGGATCTAATTATTCAATCATATTTATATAAAATCTCCGTACGGAGCGGATTTATAAATAATATGCAAAAAGATACTCAAGTCTTTGGGCTGATCCATCAGGAACTGGAGCGCCAGCGTAACGGTATTGAACTTATTGCTTCTGAAAACTTTGCCTCACTGCAGGTGATACAGGCAATGGGAAACGTGATGACCAATAAATATGCAGAAGGTTATCCCGGCAGGCGTTATTACGGCGGTTGTGAAATAGTGGATCAGACAGAGCAACTGGCCATTGACCGCATCAAAAAAGTTTTTAATTGCGGATATGCCAATGTACAGCCACACAGCGGCGCACAGGCAAATGCTTCGGTTTATCTCTGTGCATTGAAAGCAGGTGATAAAATATTAGGGCTAGACCTAAGTATGGGAGGACATCTTACTCACGGCTCTCCGGTAAATTTCAGCGGTAAATTATATCAGCCCTTTTTCTACGGAGTGAAAAAAGAAACGGGCACCATTGATTATGACCAGATGGAAGCAGTAGCTCAAAAAGAAAAACCCAAAATGATCGTTTGCGGAGCTTCAGCTTACAGCCGTGACTGGGATTATAAACGGATCAGGGAAATAGCTGACTCCGTCGGTGCATTCGTGATGGCAGATATTGCACACCCTGCAGGGCTTATTGCAAAAAATCTTTTAAACGATCCTTTTGAATATTGTCATTTCGTTACTTCCACCACACATAAAACTCTTCGTGGCCCGAGAGGCGGGATCATTCTGATGCGTCATGATTTTGAAAATCCCTTCGGAGTGAAAGACCCCAAAGGGAATATCCGCACGATGAGTCACCTGATGGATATGGCTGTTTTTCCGGGTACACAGGGAGGGCCGCTGGAACATATCATTGCTTCCAAAGCTGTGGCCTTCGGCGAACTGCTCACTGATGAATACACTGTTTACGCAAAACAAATTCAGTCCAATGCCCAGGCAATGGCCAAAGCTTTTATCAGCCGCGGATACAATATCATCAGTGGCGGCACCGATAACCATTTAATGCTGATTGACCTGCGGAATAAAAACCTTACCGGTAAAAAGGCGCAGGAGACACTGGACAAGGCACATATCACTTTAAACAAAAATGCGGTTCCGTTTGATGATAAATCGCCGTTCGTGACTTCCGGCATCCGCGTGGGTGTTCCTGCCATCACTACAAGAGGGCTGAAAGAAGAACATATGGAAGTAGTGGTCGGTTTTATAGATAAAGTATTGATGAATGTGAATGATGAAAATGTGATCGCAACGGTTAGAGGTGAGGTGAAAGAACTGATGAAACAGTTTCCGTTGTATCCGGAGCTGGGTTAGCAGGATTCAAAAGCAACATTAAAAAGTAAAAAACTGAAGTTATGATCCAACGCAGGCAGAGCCTTTGGTTACTTCTCTCCGCTGTATGCGCATTTTTATCGTATGTACTTCCTTTCTTTTCGGGGACAAAACAGGGAGCAAACGGAATTGAAACAGCCATTGTAGATGCAAAAAGCACTATCCCTGTTATGATACTGACAGGCATTTCCTTGCTTCTTTCGCTGATCACCATCTTTCTTTTCAAAGACAGGAAGCTTCAGTTCCGCCTGTGTATAGGAGGGATCTTATTATCCATTCTCATCATTGCACTCTACTTCCTGGAAATAAAAAAGCTGTCAGGCTCCATTTCACTCTCTGCCATATTTGTATTTGCTATCCTTATCGGATACATCATGGCAGCAGCAGGGATTCATAAAGATGAAAAACTGGTGAAGACACTTGACCGGCTGAGATAGATTTACACCTGTTTCAAATTTGCAATGCAATAGATTCAGATATAAGCGAAAATAAATCGCAGCTCAGATGTATTTTCCAGTCCAGCTTTCTTTTACCTTTCTGATGCCGTCAGGCTTGCCGGCATAGACAATATTGCCTCCTTCATCGCCGGCCTCAGGCCCCAGGTCAATAAGCCAGTCTGCACTGCGGATCACTTCCATGTTATGTTCAATGACGATGATGGAATGCCCCTGTTCGATCAGGAAATTAAATGAGGTCAATAATTTTTTGATATCATGAAAATGGAGCCCGGTGGTCGGTTCATCAAAGATGAAAAGTATCTTATCAGAATTCTTCCCTTTGCCAAGGAAAGAAGCAAGCTTCACCCTCTGTGCTTCTCCTCCGGATAAAGTATCGGATGATTGCCCCAGTTTGATATAACCCAGCCCCACATCACTCAATGGCTGCAATGCTTTCACCAGATATTTTTCTTCGTGAAAGAATTCTATGGCTTCATCCACACTCAGCTCCAATACATCATAAATACTTTTCCCCTTGTATTGAACTTCCAGCACTTCTTCTTTGAACCGTTTGCCTCCACACACTTCACAGGTGAGGTGAACATCGGCAAGGAATTGCATCTCCACCACCTGCTCTCCTTCTCCTTTGCAGGTATCACAGCGGCCCCCATCCACATTAAATGAAAAATGTTTGGGTTGAAATCCTCTGATTTTACTCAAAGGCTGGCTTGCAAAAATGCTCCGGATCTCATCGTATGCTTTTATGTAAGTGACCGGGTTGCTTCTCGATGATCTTCCGATAGGGTTTTGATCCACCATTTCAATGGCAGTGATCTGATCAAAATCACCTTCGATGGTTTTATGCAGTCCAACTTTATCTACGAATTCTCCTTTTATTTTTTTTAATGCCGGATAAAGAATTTGTTTCACCAGCGTGGTCTTTCCGCTTCCGCTTACTCCCGTCACCACACACAAAACATTCAATGGAAATTCCACATTAATATTTTTCAGGTTGTGCTGCTTTGCTCCCAATACTTTTATTGAAGTATTCCACTTGCGGACTGTTTTAGGAGGTTCAATTTTCAATTCACCGCTTAAATATTTCCCTGTCAGGCTTTCGGGATTTGAAACAATATCATCATAATTTCCTTCTGCCACCACTTCACCTCCCAGGTGAGATGCCAGCGGGCCCATGTCAATGATATGATCGGCTTCCCGCATCATCATTTCATCATGCTCCACCACCACCACCGTGTTCCCGAGATCACGCAGTTCTTTTAATACTCTGATCAGGTTCTTTGTATCTCTGGAATGAAGCCCGATGGAAGGTTCATCCAGAATATAAAGCGAATTGGTGAGGTTGCTGCCAAGGCTCCTGGTCAGTTGTATCCTTTGGCTTTCACCTCCGCTCAGTGAATTGGCAAGACGGTTCAATGTCAGGTAACCAAGACCTACGCTCAGTAATGTATTTAACCTGTTGTGTATCTCTAAAAGCACTCTCCTGGAAACCTGTCTTTCATAAGCAGTCAGGTTTTTCCCCAATTCATCAAACCATTGTTTCAGATCCTTCACCGGCATTTCACTCAATTCACCAATATGCTTTTTATTGATCTTTACATACAATGCTTCTTTGCGAAGGCGGTAGCCCTTGCATTCGGGACAAAGCGTCCTTCCGCGGTAGCGGCTCAATAATACACGGAACTGCACTTTATATAAATGCTTTTCCACATCTTCAAAAAATTCATTGATGCCATAAACATTATCATCGCCTTCCCAAAGAATTTTATATTGCTTGTCAGAAAGATCAGCAATAGCTTTATGAACAGGAAAACCGGAATGCTTGGCTCCTTTAATGAATTGTTGCCTCCACCAATCCAGTTTCTCTCCTTTCCAGGGAGCCACAGCCCCTTCATAAACACTCAGGCGGCGATTAGGAATCACCAGGTCACTGTCAATACCCAACACCTGTGAAAATCCTTCGCAGGTGGGACAAGCGCCATAAGGGTTATTAAAAGAAAATAAATTCGGCACCGGTTCTTCGAATTGCATTCCGTCCAGCTCAAACCGGTTATTGAAATGAAGTCTGTTATTGTCATTCATTTCAACGTACACATCTCCCTCACCTTCATAAAAGGCAGTGCCGATTGAATCGGAAAGACGATGCTTGTCTTCTTCATCAAACTCTTTGACTACGATCCGGTCCACGAGAACATCGCAATCTTTTTTCACCATTGAAAATTGCTCTTTATCCAGAATGTCCTCGATCCTTAAAACCTCTCCATTTTTATAAAGACGACTAAACCCTTTTTGTAAAAGGATGTTCAATTCTTCCTTTACATCACGGTTCTTATTTTTCTTAAATGCGATCAAAATAAAAACCTTGTCTCCTTCATTCAGCCCGGCGATTATATTCAACACATCGGAAACATCATCTTTCTTCACTTCTCTTCCCGAGATGGGAGAGATCGTTCTCCCTATCCTTGCATAAAGCAGGCGCAGGTAATCATAGATCTCGGTCATGCTTCCTACCGTGCTGCGGGGTGTCCTCGTGATCACTTTTTGCTCTATGGCAATGGCAGGGCATAAACCTTTTATATAATCCACATCCGGTTTATTCATACGGGTCAGGAACTGACGTGCATAAGCGCTCAGGCTTTCCGCATACCGGCGCTGACCTTCTGCATACAAAGTGTCTATGGTCAGCGAAGATTTTCCGGAACCGGAAACACCGGTCACCACCACCAGTTTATTCCGGGGTATTTGCACACTGATATTCTTCAGATTGTGCACCCTGGCCCCTTTGATGGATATGTTCTTTGTGGAATTTACGGTCTTGCTTTTATCGGATTTTTTCTCTTTTATTGAATTTTCCATCGTATGTTCTGCAAATGTAATCCCTTAATTCTACTATAGTTCAGCCAATGATTAACAGTTTTTTTTAAGAATTGGTTTAAATTTGTGGCTCAGAAAAATTTGGTCATTTCATAAAATGACCTATTTTTAAAGTTCAATATCCATTCAATATGAATAACCAAAATTATAACTCGCCTATCGCATAAACTTCTACACGTTCACTTTTTACTGAATTTATTTTTTTAACCAATATCTATTGAATCGCCCTGAGCGAATTAAACCAAACTGTAGGAGTTTATGAAAGCTTTAAACAAAAAAACCGACCATGAACTGATCCATCTTTTTACAGATGGAAACCTGGAAGCATTGGAAACACTGGTGCTTCGCCACAAAGACAAGCTGTACACATCCATTCTCTTTCTCGTAAAAGACAAATACCTGGCAGAGGATATCTTTCAGGATGTCTTTATCCGCATCATTGACACCATGCGCAGTGGCCGCTACACCGAGGAAGGGAAGTTCCTGCCCTGGGCAATGCGTATAGCACATAATCTTTGTGTAGATCATTTCCGTAAAGTGAAAAGAACGCCCACGATCCGTAACGGCGAAGACAAAGACATCTTTGAAGTGCTGAATTTCCTGGAAGACAGCGCTGAAACCAGAATGATGCGCCGCCAAAGCCATGACCGTGTTCGTGAAATGCTGGAAAGGCTTCCTGAAGACCAGCGTGAAGTGATCATATTACGCCACTATGCTGATATGAGTTTTAAAGAAATTGCAGCAGCCACCAATTGCAGCATTAACACAGCGCTGGGACGTATGCGTTACGGTCTCATCAACCTGAGAAAGCTGATGATGCAAAAGCAAATTGCTCTCTGATTTTCTTTTAAAAAAGAACTGAGAGTTCGTTCTTGTCATTCTGTATCTCCAACTCCCAGGGAAGGGTCTTAATTCGAAAAAGAAATTTCCCCGATTGTTTGCCAGGTGTAGGCTGCTACAGAATGACACCAAATTGAAAGAGGCTGTCTTACAATTTAAGATAGCTTTTTTTTATTTGTATTCCCCTACGAATAGGTTATCGCTTATGCGATCGTAGAAGTGAATTTTTTTCTTCTGATACAGCCCCTTTATTATTTCCTTATTCTATTCGAAAGCTATTTTGAAGAATTCTTTTTAAAAGCTTCCAACCCGCATTTGAGCCAATCGGCAAACTCCTGCGCATCCGGTGTATAAAATTTTGTTTTCACCAGCGCTTTTTCATCCGGGCTTACAATGGCATATTGCGGCTGTGAGGTGGCATTGAAGTTTTCTATTTGAAAAGCCGTCCATTTATCACCAACAGTCACAATAGATTTTTCCACTCCGTTCTTTGTCTGATATACGGTTTGCTGTGAGACCGGCAGTTTTGTTCTTTCATCCACATAGAGTGATACCAGGATAAAATCATTACGCATCAGTTTCTCCACATAAGATTTGGTCCACACTTTTTCTTCCATCCTGCGGCAGTTCACGCAAGCCCATCCTGAAAAGTCAATCAATACCGGTTTGTTTTCCTTCTTTGCTAGTTGGATAGCCTGTTCATAATCCATTATCTGGTTATCACAGTTCACCGGGTTTTGATAAATACTGTAACAGGTTGGCGGTGGGAATCCACTGATCAGTTTCAGCTTGGCCCACGATGTATTGGTCACACCGGGAATAAGATAAAGAGTGGCTGCAGAAAAAAGAAGGATAAAAGCGATCCTGGTCTTGCTGAACTTTTTAACCGGAGAACTGTGTGAGAAGCGTATCAGTCCGAAGAGGTATAGAACAATAAGGATCCCGATGACGACCCAAAGGGCGACAAACACTTCTCTTTTCAGGATACCGAAATGTTTTACGTTGTCTGCATTGGCCAGAAATTTTACGGCGAGTGCCAGTTCAATAAAGCCCAGCACCACTTTCACGTCGGTAAGCCAGCCGCCTGACTTGGGAATGGAATGAAGCCATTTGGGAAACAAAGCGAATATGGCAAACGGTAATCCCAATGCCAATCCGAAACCGGCCGCACCAATGGTCAATGGCCATGCTCCTTTCTCCGCCACTCCTGCCAGCAGGGTTCCCAATATGGGGCCGGTGCAGGAAAATGAAACCACTGCAAGAGTAAGCGCCATAAAAAATATTCCGCCCACATTGCTTAACCCGGAACGGGTTCCCATTTTATTGGCAAGCCCGGCCGGCAAGCCTATCTCATAAAATCCGAAGAAGGAAAAAGCAAACACCACGAAGATCACGAAGAAGGAAAGGTTCAACCACACATTGGTGGAGATATTATTAAAAATATCGGGATTGGTTTTACCGGCAATATGAAAAGGAACCGTAAGCAGGACATAGATCAGGAATATGAAAAATCCATACAGCATGGCTCCCTGCACTCCTTTCTTTTTTTGTTCGGCACGTTTTGTAAAGAAAGACACCGTCAGGGGGATCATGGGAAATACACAGGGAGTAAGCAATGCGATAAAGCCACCCAGCAAACCAAGCAGGAAAACCAGCAGGTTGCTGTCTTTTTTCAAAGTATCGCCGCAGTCATTTACAGGATGTTCAATATCAATAGTAGGGATCAGTATCCTTGTGGTGGAAACAACGCCTCCTTCCAGTTCAACTACGAAGGGAAATGGAGTGGAAGGATAAAATTCGTCATTCCTTCCATAAGTGTAAGTCATCTCACCCTGCAGTTTGGCCGGCACTTCTCCTGATATCTGAATGACCGCGGTCCATTGTGTGTTGCCTTCAATAATTTTTACATCCTTCCCCTCAAATATTTTGCTCTTAATTTCTTTTATCGTACCGGTCTCTGTAAAATTTCCGGTTTGCCTGATACTGGAATCAGAGAAACTCAGTTCCGTCATCTTCACATCATCCAGCGTCTGATCGGGTGCATACAACTGCCATCCTTTTGCATCATTGGCAGAAAAATTGAGCTCATAGATCCCCTCGCCTTTTTTCTGTGCTTTCACTTCCCAGTGGTAGGGAGAAACAACATCCTGACAGAAACTTTCAGTGGCAAAGCCTATGGCTAATAAAAGCAGTATGGCGAATCTGGTCTTGAGAAGCATTTTATTTCAGTGATTAAAAAAAATAACGAGCCCTTTTTCAAGAACCCGTCCTATCGTTAAACCGTGCGATCCATTTTAATGAACAGCAACGCTGAAATTAACTGTTTTCGGAGGAAGGCATTTCTTATCATCACAGGTCTGGTATTCCACGCTGCCGCTCAGGTTTGTCTTGGCGCTTGCTTTCAGTTTCACCACCTGTACAAAATCCACTTTACCGGAATACTGGTTTGCAGAGAGCTGCAGTTTTTCATCATGAAATTTTTCCATCTTACCGACCTCTTTCACTTTCTTATCCAGAACGATCAGAGGATTGGCATTGAACTTAATTCCTGTAGGAATGGCAATCGCATCTTCCGGCTGTACCTGAGAATACAAATGCCATCCGGGCTGAATGGTAGCTGTCAGACGTACCTCATATGTTTTGTCACCGGTCTTTTTGGAAGTGAAATTCCAGCTTACCGGATCCGGGATCTGCGACCAGCCTTGCCCGGCGATCAGTAAAACGGCTGCGATTGTAAATAATTTCTTCATAATCAATGGTTGAAATATGATGTAAGAAAAGATCTGTTATATTATAAAAAATCAATTCGCAAATTTAAGCATAATTCCACTCATATTCAATGGAGGGAATGGTAATGGAATTCTAAAACCAGATGCTGTTTTCAGGATACAAGTTGCGTTTCCATCAGCAGATCCCTGATGATCTTTCGCCCATCCGTGTTTCCAAGAGCGGCAGCGCAGGCTCTTTCGGGGTGAGGCATCATTCCGAATACATTACGGTTCTTATTGCAAATACCTGCGATATTCCTGACCGAACCGTTGGGGTTTGCTTCCGGGGCGATATTGCCCTTTTCATCACAGTACCTGAACAGGATCTGGCCATTCACTTCCAGTTCATCGAGGGTCTTCTCGTCCGCAAAATATCTTCCTTCGCCATGGGCAACCGGTATTTTATAAATATTGCCGGCATTATCGGTGATAAAAATATTCTTACTGACAAATTGCCTTTCTTCGTTTTGCAGCAGTATTCCCGGAAGCAAATGCGATTCACATAAGACCTGGAACCCGTTGCAGACACCAAAAACTTTTCCTCCCGCATTAGCAAATTCGATCACGCTTTGCATCATGGGGCTGAATCTTGCTATGGCCCCGCAGCGCAGGTAATCTCCAAAGGAAAAACCACCGGGCAGCACGATGCAATCATCCGTGGTGAACTGGCTCAGGTCTTTGTCTTTATGCCAGAGCATAATCACTTCCTGTTCCAGGTCATAAGCCAATGCATCATGCATGTCCCTGTCGCAATTAGAGCCGGGAAAAACAACCACTCCGAATTTCATAATAAAATTTTTTTTGAAAGCACAAAGATAAAACAGAAAATGCCTGAGATATGAACCATTTACCAACCGGGCCCATAATACTGATAGACAAGAATAAACCCTAAAGTGATCCAGAATAACAGGTGAGGGATCAGCTTGATCTTTGAGTATAGATAAGCCGAAGCGTGAAAAGCTGCAAACGGAATGGCAGCAAGGATCCAGTTCTCAAAATTAAAGTTTGTATTAATGAACGGAACAATCATGGCTGCTAATAAATACAGAAGCAATAAGCTCCATCCTTTGCGGACCTGTATCAGCATCCGGGCCAGGTTTTTTTGTGTAAAATATCCGCCTATTAAAAAAGGGACCACAATCAAAAAAGTACTGCCCGACACCCATGCCGATTGCTTCAAAACAGGAATGCTGAAAGAAATATCGGGTAACATATCATTCCAGTCCCAGTGTCCCGAAACAAAAAGATAGATACCTAATAAATAATAAGGCGTGGTGATCCCTAAAATACAGATAAGCCATTCATTCAGCCGGAAAGGCCTCATGACTGCCAATGCCAGGAACACCCAAACCACAAATGCCAGCGATGAGGGAGAAAGAAAACTTGAGATACCTAAGGCAAGACCGACATTGAAGATGATCGCTTTTGCATTCTGCTGATTGTAAATTCCAAACAAGCCTGAAAGGATAAACAGTAAAATAGTATTGATCAGAAGGGAAGAAGAAAAATAATTCCATTCCGGGAAAAGTGAGGTGATCAGCATATAAGCCATCCCCGGCAAATAGGTGGAAGAGTTCAGGAATCTTCTGTTATTGATAAACCGTGTAAGAGTAATTGCCTGAACAAATAAAAGTGCAAAT
>WBZO01004585.1_pt1 | contig 14816 bp, 11 predicted proteins | sample 5204261 | NCBI WGS metagenome assembly WBZO01 (sample SAMN12412400, study PRJNA552823) | activated sludge metagenome | isolation source: activated sludge from anammox sidestream of wastewater treatment plant... | place: USA: North Carolina | collected 2017-09 | reverse complement strand
CAAGGAAGGCGAGCCCCAGGCACGCATCCTAACGGACGATCGCGAACTCGCCGCCATCCGTGATCGAATGACGTGAACGCGCGTTCGGTGGTGGCCGGCCGGCGTGCGGCCATGCCGCCGGGGTCGGCTATACTTTTTCGCGTGGTCGCGGCAGCGGACGCTCCGCGCCTGCGCGGCCATCTTGGAAGTCTCACGAAATTCGGGAGTCGGTTGCATGACAGGCAAGGAACCGAGCGGGCGCGACAAGTGGAAGAAGGCAGGCCTCGTCGGCCTCGGCACCGTGCTCGGGGTGCTGTTGTCGCTCAATTTTTCCGCGATCGCGCAACGCGAGGCGAAGACGCCGATCCCGTATGAAGACCTCCAGCTCCTGTCGGCGGTCTTCGGCAAGATCAAGAGCGACTACGTCGAGGCGGTCCCCGACGACAAGCTCATCAAGGAAGCGATTAACGGCATGGTGCGGGGGCTCGATCCGCACTCCGACTTCCTCGATGCGGAAGCGTTCAAGGAGCTGCAGGTCTCGACGCAAGGCAAGTTCGGCGGCCTCGGCATCGAGGTGGGGGTCGAGGACGGCGTGGTGCGCGTGGTCTCCCCCATCGAGGACACGCCGGCGTTCCGGGCCGGCATCAAGGCCGGCGACCTCATCGTCAAGATCGACGACACCGCGACGCGCGGCCTGCCGCTCGGCAAGGCGGTGGAGAAGATGCGCGGCAAACCTGGCACGCAGATCGTGCTCACGGTCATCCGCAAGGATGTCGACCATCCGCTCACCTTCACGCTCACGCGTGAGGAGATCAACGTCAAGAGCGTCCGGGCGAAGATGCTCGAGCCGGGCTACGGCTACATCCGTATCCGCAATTTCCAGGAGCGCACCGGCGAGGACCTCGCCAAAGCGCTGAAGGAGTTCTACGCGAAGGGCGACCTCAAGGGACTCGTGCTCGACGTGCGCAGCGATCCGGGCGGCCTGCTCAACCAGGCGGTGGCGGTGTCGGCGGCGTTCCTCCCCAAGGATGCGCTCGTGGTGTACACCGACGGGCGTACGCCGGATTCGCGCATGCGCCTCGCGGCAACGAAGGAAAACTACTCGCGTCGTGGCGACGATTGGTTCAAGGACCTGCCCGCCGCCGTGAAGAAGGTGCCGATGGTGGTGCTCGTCGATGGTGGCACGGCGTCGGCCTCGGAGATCGTCGCGGGCGCGCTGCAGGACCACAAGCGGGCGACGGTCATCGGCAATCAGACGTTCGGCAAAGGCTCGGTGCAAACCATCGTGCAGCTCGGCAACCACGCCGGGTTGAAGCTCACCACGGCACGCTACTACACGCCGTCGGGTCGCTCGATCCAGGCCAAGGGCATCGAGCCCGACATCGTGGTCGACGACGGTCGCGACTCGATGAATCGGATTCGCGAAGCGAACCTCGAGCATCACCTCGAAGTTCCCAACGCACCGGGCGCGAAGGCCGACGACGCCAAGCCCGGCACGACGCCACCGAAGGCAGGCGGCGCGAACAAAGGTGATGCGACGCAAGCGTTCCCGCGCTTCGAATTCGGCGCCGACGACGACTTCCAGCTGAGGCAGGCGATGAACCACCTCAAGGGCCTTCCGGTCATCGCCTCCACCCGGGCGATTGCCGCCAACGCGGCGGTGCCGCCCACCACGACCAAGCCGTAGCGCAGCCAGACGCGTTCGCGCATCGGTACGCCAACGCCCGGCAGTGCCGGGCGTTGGCGTTTGCAGTGCCATAATCGGCGCATGACGACCTGCGCCGTCGATCTGAGCGATACCGAGCTCCTGCGCTACAGCCGCCACATCCTGCTCGACGAGTTCGGGACCGGCGCCCAGGAGCAGTTCGCGCGCGCCCGCGCCCTCGTCGTCGGCATGGGCGGCCTGGGTGCCCCCGCGGCGCAGTTTCTCGTGGCCGCGGGCGTGGGCGGGGTGACGCTGTGCGACGACGACGACGTCGACCTCACCAACTTGCAACGGCAAATCCTCTACGCCACTTCCGACGTCGGTGCGCGCAAGGTCGACGCGGCCGCGCGGCGCCTTGCCGCGGTCAATCCGAGTGTGCGCATCGCGACGATCGCCACGCGCGTCGACGCCATGGCCCTCGTCCCGCTCGTGCAGGCGGCCGACGTCGTGCTCGACTGCTGCGACAACTTCGAAACGCGCCACGCGGTGAACGCGGCCTGTATGCGCACCGGACGTCCGCTGGTGAGCGGTGCCGCCGTGCGCTTCGACGGTCAGGTCGCGGTATTCGATCCGCGCGATCCGGCGTCACCGTGCTACCACTGCCTCTTCGGCGACGGCGACGAAGTCGAGGAAACACGCTGTGCAACGATGGGCGTCTTCGCGCCGCTCGTTGGCATCGTCGGTGCGATCCAGGCCGCCGAGGCGCTGCGGCTCATCGCCGGCGTCGGCGAGCCACTCACGCGACGACTTCTCCTCATCGACACGCTGACGATGCGCTTTCGCGAGCTCACCGTGCCCCGCGATCCGGCCTGCCCGGTGTGCAGCGAGCGTGGCAGCCCGCACCGCGAATCGCGCTGAGCGCTCAGCCTGCGGCGCAGGTGGTCGCCTCACCGGACCGCGCCTGCTCGCGCAGTCGCGTCTCCCACTGCCCGACCGCGCCGGCGCGCGTGGCCGCGTCGGCGGCCTGGAGGCGGGCGACGATGCCCTGCCCGGCCTCGGTGCATTCGAAGGCGCGGCGTTGCACGATGCTCACCTGCTGTTGCGCCGCCGTGCGTGTGCCAGCGTCGCTGCTGCGCTCGGCCAGATGCGCGCCGGCGCTGCGTAGCGCCCACGTGGCCCCGCGCCCGGCAAGGGCATGGCCGGCCGCGAGGCACGCCGCACCAGCAGGGTCCGGCATCGGAGTCGGGGCCCGGCACAGGCTCGCGATGCGCTGCGCCGAATACGACGCGTGCGCACGAATGTAGTCGTTGGCGAGCTCGACGCGCGCCGCAGGACTCGCCGCCCCCGGCAAGTCGCGGATCGCCTCCCACACGAACCACGCCCCCCGATCGGCGTAATCGTCGAAGCGCGGCCGCGTCGCAGCCTCGCGCAAGTAGGCGGTCACGGCCGCGCCGTTGTTGCGCTGGCGAGCACGATCGGCGAGGAGCAGCGTGGGCACGCCATTGTCGGCATCGCGCAGCGCCCAGTCGGCGAGACGATCGACGCCGTCGCACGCAGCCGGCAGCGGCTGCAGCGGCGCGAGACACGCGATCGCAAGCGACGCAATGTAGAGCTTCTCGTCCGGTACGCGACGGCGCACGTCCGCGAGCGCATCCGCCCGCGCCCAGGGATCGGCGTCGCCCCACGTCGCCTCGATCCATCGCTCGCGCGGCGTGGTCGCCGTCGACAGATGTGAACGAAACGCCTGGTCGAGGGCGTCGCGCTCCGCCTGCCAGCGCGATGGCGCAGCCGATGCCGGCTCCGCGATCCGCGTGCCGCGAGCGTCGGTGCGTACCTGCGCGAGCAGCAGCGTCGGAGTCGCTACGAAGCCGAGCGCGAGCAGGGCGCCGACGGTGCGAAGCAAGACGGGATGGACTGACACGAGGGGCCAGGGCGGTAAGGCGAGCCAGTGGGGGCGGCTGCGCCGTCGCGCCGCCGATCGCCTTGCGGCGACAGGCGACCATTATGCACCCGCCGAAGGGGTCAGCCGAACAGGAACTTGCGCTGCAGCGCCCACCCCTCCTGCGGTGCGCGCTTGAATCCGGTTTTCGCGTAGAGCTGCCAGCGGCCGAGGACGTAGGCGATGAGCACCGCACCGTCGGCCTGCGCGTCACCGTGCCAGCCGTTGGCCGCCTGTGCGATGCGCAACGACTGGCGCAATGACGCTTCGAGGCGGTCGGTGAGCTGGTTGATGCGCAGCTGCAGCCGCTCGTCCTCGTTGACGAGCGCCTCACCGATGAGCACGCGCGTCATCCCCGGATTCTTCTCCGCGAAGGAGAGCAGCATCACGACAGTCTGCTCGGCCTGCGCGACGCCATCCTGCGTTTCGCTGGTGATCTTGTTGACGAACGAGAAGAGGGTCGTCTCGATGAACTCGATCAGCCCCTCGAACATCTGCGCCTTGCTCGCAAAGTGGCGATACAGCGCCGCCTCGCTCACGGCGAGCTTCGCGGCGAGCGCCGCGGTCGTGACCTTCTCGCCGCGTGGATTCTCCAGCATGCCGGCGAGCGTCTGCAGGATCTGCAGACGACGCTCCCCCGATCGTGCGGCCATCGTCGCCCGTCGTGCGCCGTGCAGGACGCGCCGGCCGTCAGGCCGCGCAGCGCAGCGACGCGTCGTCGGCACGGATCATCGTGCCGACGCCTTCGTTGGTGAGGATCTCGAGGAGCAGCGCGTGCTCCACGCGGCCGTCGATCACGTGCGAACTCGCGACTCCGTTCTTCACCGCGTCCAAAGCGGAGCCGATCTTCGGCAGCATGCCGCCCGATATCGTGCCGTCGGCGAACAGCCGGTCGATCTCCGACGCGGTGAGGCCGGTGATGAGGTTGCCGGCCTTGTCGAGCACGCCGGCGGTATTGGTCATCAGCACGAGCTTTTCCGCCGCGAGCGTCTCGGCGAGCTTGCCAGCGACGAGGTCCGCGTTGATGTTGTACGCCTCGCCCGCCGCACCGACACCGATCGGCGCAACGACAGGGATGAAGTCGCGCGAATCGAGGAGCTGGATGATCTCGGGGTCGATGCTCTCGATCTCGCCGACGAAACCGATGTCGACCGGAGCATCGCCGCCATTCTCCGGACGCAGGAGCATCTTGTGCGCGCGGATGAATGCACCGTCCTGCCCGGTGAGACCGACGGCCTTGCCGCCGTGCTGGTTGATGAGCCCGACGATCTCCTGGTTCAACTCGCCCAGCACCATCTCCACCACGTTCATCACCCGCTCGTCGGTCACCCGCATGCCCTGACGAAACTCGCTCTTGATGTTCATCTTCTGCAGGAGCTCGCCGATCTGCGGGCCGCCGCCGTGCACGATCACCGGATTCATCCCGACGAGCTTCAGCATCACGACGTCGCGCGCGAAACCCGCCTTCAACGCCGGCTCGATCATCGCGTTGCCACCATACTTGACGATGATCGTCTTGTCGTGGAACCGCCGGATGTACGGCAGCGCCTCGGCGAGGATCTGCGCCTTGAGCGCGGTGCTGACGGCGTCGACGGGCATGGGTTTCAGGGCTGGCGACAGACGAGGGAGGCAGTGCCCGCCGTGGATGGAAAGCGACGGGACGCGCGGATTGTACTCCGAACCGCCCCGGTCCCATGGCGACGATGCGCGGCAGTGAGCGCCTACGCATCGGTACGCGGCGCTGCGTGGTCGAGGCCCGAAGTTTGGTATCGTCGGCGCATGGCAAGCCCGCTGCCGGACCCGGTACCGCTGCATCGCGTCAAGCGCGCGCTCGTCACCAAGCTGCGTCACCACGGCGATGTGCTGCTGGCCTCCCCGGTGTTCACCGCGTTGAAGCACGCGGCGCCTGCCACCGAGATCGACGCTCTCGTCTACCTCGAGACGTCGCCCATGCTCATCGGGCATCCGGCGATAAGCAAGGTGCACACGATCGATCGCGGCTGGAAGGCGCGAGGTGTCGCCGTGCAGCTCGCCGGCGAATGGCGGCTACTCCGCGACCTGCGCGCCCGCGACTACGACCTGCTCATCCATCTCACCGAACATCCGCGCGGCCTGACGCTCGCGCGACTGCTGCGCCCACGCTACGCCGTCACCCGGGAGCGATCGACGCACGCGCGCCTGTGGGCGCGCCACTTCACGCACTTCTACCGGATTCCCGCGCGGACGGAGCGCCACGTCGTGGAGCAGAATCTCGATGCGCTGCGTCGCATCGGCGTGCAGCCTCCGGAGGAGGATCGCCACCTCGTCCTCGTCCCCGGCGCCGCCGCGCAACGCAGGGTGGAGGCACTCCTCATCGAGCACGCGCTTGGCACGGGAGACTTCGTCCAGCTCCACCCGGGATCGCGGTGGCTCTTCAAGTGCTGGCCGCCGGAACACACGGCAGCGCTCATCGACCGCCTCGCCGCGGACGGTGTGCGTTGCGTGCTGACCGGCGCGCCCGACGATCGTGAGCGCGCGCTGGCGAGCGCGATCCTCGCGGCACTGCGGCCGGCGACGCGCGCGCACGTGACCGACCTTACCGGGCGTCTCGCGCTCGACGAACTGGCCGCGCTCACGACCCACGCCCGCGCCTTCGTCGGCGTCGACTCGGCGCCGATGCACATCGCGGCCGCCGTCGGCACGCCGGCGGTGGCGCTCTTCGGCCCGTCGAGTGAGATCGCGTGGGGGCCGTGGCGCAGCGCGCATCGCGTGCTCGCGTCCGACCGCCACCCGTGCCGGCCGTGCGGACTCGACGGCTGCGGAGGCGGCAAGGTCTCCGAGTGCCTCACGACGCTGCCGGTGGAGCGCGTCCACGCGGCGCTTGCCGAACTGCTCGCGCGCGCGTGATGCGGCTCGCCATCATCCGCCAGCGTTACGATCCCGAGGGTGCCGCCGAGCGCTTCCTCGAGGGGGCGCTCGAGGCGCTGCTCGAGCGCAACGTCGCGATCACGCTCTACACGCGAGCGTGGCCCGCGACGAAGCTCCAGTTGATCGAACCTGCGATCGTCGATCCGTTCCACGTCGGCGCGCTGTGGCGCGACGCGGGCTTCGCGCGCGCGGTGGCGCGCAGCGTGGCGGGGGCCGGCGCGAACCTCGTGCAGTCGCACGAGCTCGTGCTGACCTGCGACGTCTACCGTCCCGACGACGGCCTGCACGTCACCTGGCTCGAAGAGTCGCTGCGCGACGCGACGCCGCTCGCCCGCTGGCGCGCGGCGCTGTCGCCGCGGCAGCGCTACGCGCTCGCGATGGAGCGCAAGCTCTTCGCGAGTCCCTGGCTGCGCATGGTCCTGTGTCCGTCGCCGCTCGTGCGCGACGAGATCGGGGCGCGCTTCCAATTTCCCCACGACCGCCTGCGCGTGCTGCGCAATGCGGTCGACACCGACCGGTTCCAGCCGGCGCTCGCCGCGCAGCGCGCGCTCGTCCGCGAACGGCATGCGATCGCGACGGACGCCCCCGTCTTCGTGCTGGTGGGATCGGGCTTCCGGCGCAAAGGCGCGCGGACGGCGCTTGCGGCACTCGCCCAGCTGTCGCCGCCGGCGCACCTCATCGTCGTCGGCAGCGATCCGAACGTGGGCGAGTTCGAGCGCGCCGCCCGCGCCTGCGGCGTCGGCGAGCGCGTCACGTTCGCGGGGTACCAGGCCGACGTCGCGCCGTACCTCGGTGCGGCCGATGCCTTCGTGCTGCCCGCACCGTACGATCCCTCGGCGGACGCGACGATGGAAGCGATGGCGCGCGGACTGCCGGTGATCACGAGCACGCGATCCGGTGCTGCGGATCTCGTCCTCGCTCACGATGCCGGCATCACCTGCCCTGCGGACGACGCCGACGCCTTCGCTGCGGCCATGCGAGCGCTCCTCGATGCCTCGACCCGGCGGGCGATGGGCGAGCGGGCGCGCGAGGCGGTGCTGCCGTACGCGCCGGCCGCGACGACGCTCGCTCTCGTCCTCGTCTACAAGGAACTTCTCGAAGCGAGCATCGCGCACCGACTTGCGCCGAAGAGCGCAGCTGCCGCGCCGGCCGCGCCACCCGCCGAGGCGGCGCCGCTGCACGGCGAGTTCGGTCTCGACGCCGAAACGCTCGTCGATCCGCCACCTGCCGATGCCGCACGCGATGCGCTGCCGCCGGACGCGGCGCCCCCCGCCGGCACGCCGCCGCATTGACGATCCCGCGCATGCGCCTTGCCATCGTGCGCCAGCGCTACACGCCTTACGGCGGCGCCGAGCGCTTCGTCGAGCGCGCGCTCCTGGCGCTTGCCGCGCGCGGCGTCGAACTCACGCTCGTGACGCGACGCTGGCCCCGCGGGTCCGATCCGCGCATCGCACCGCTCGTCGTCGATCCGCCGTACGTCGGGCGGACGCTGCGCGATGCGGGTTTCGCGCGCGCCGCGTGCGCCGCCGTCGCGCGCTTGCGCGGCACGCTCGTCCAATCACACGAGCGTATCGCCTGCTGCGACATCTACCGCGCGGGCGATGGCGTGCACGCCGTGTGGGTCGACGAGCGGCAGCGGCACGCCTCGTGGGCTGCGAGGCTCGCGCTCGCGGCGAGCCCCTACCATCGCCACGTGCTCGCCGCCGAGCGGCGGATGTTCGCGAGCCCCCGGCTGCAGGCGGTGATCTGCATCTCGCGCATGGTGCAAGACGAGATTCACGAGCGTTTCGGACTGCCGCGCGAGCGCCTGCCGATCATCTACAACGCGATCGATCCCGCGAGCTTCCATCCCGGGCTCGCGCTGACCCGCGCGGCGACTCGCAGGCAGCACGGCATTCCGGACGAGGCCTGCGTCTACCTCCTCGTGGGCTCCGAGTACGCGCGCAAGGGCGTGCGACGTGCGCTCGAGGCGCTCGCACGCGTGCCGGCGCCGGCGCACCTCGTCGTCGTCGGGCGCGATCGGCATCCGGCACGCTACCGAGCGCTCGCGCATCGGCTCGGCGTCGCATCCCGCGTGACGTTCGCCGGGCCGCAGGGCGATCCGCGACCGTTCTACGGAGCCGCGGACGCCTTCGTGCTGCCGACGCTCTACGACGCATTGTCCAATGCCGTTCTCGAAGCGCTCGCCTGCGGCCTGCCGGTGGTCACGAGCGATCGCTGCGGCGCCGGCGAGCTCGTGCGCGACCACGCTGCGGGATTCGTCGTCGGCGCGCGCGACATCGACGCCATTGCCGCCGGCATGCACGCGCTCCTCGACGCGGCGACGCGCGCGCGCATGGCGGCACAGGCCCGCGTGGCGATGGCGCCGCTCACACCGGAGGCGATGGCGGCACGCCTCGTCGCGCTCTACGAGCGACTGCTGCCGACGGCGAGCCGTGCGGGCGGAGGATGAGCCGATGCGCGCGCCTGCGCGGCCCGACGCATCGCAAGCCCCTTCCCTCCGGGCGCACCCCGCCGGATCGCGGGGAAATCGCCTGGGCTATACTCCCCGCGGCAAGCGTTCGCGCACCCGCACCCGCGCTGCAAGGCCGTCGTGCCACGCCGGTGCCGCGGTGGATCGGGTGCGCTGCCACCGCTTCCGATGACGGGTCTCTCCCTCTACTCCCGCCTGCTCCGCTACGTGCGCCCGTACCGTTGGGCGTTCGGCGTGGCCGTGCTCGGCATGCTGATCGTCGCCGCCGGCGATCTCATGCTGGCGTGGCTCGTGATTCCGATCGTGCGCAATTTCGAGGCGCCGGATCCGACCGGGACGCGCTGGTTGCCGCTCACGATCATCGCCGTGTTCTTCCTGCGCGGCGTCGGTGCGTACCTGTCCGAGTTCGGCATGGGCTGGACGGGCTATCGCGTCGTCTTCGACCTGCGGCGTGACCTCATCGACAAGCTCCTGCGCCTGCCCACGCCGTACTACGACACGCACGCCGCCGGCGCCATCCAGTCGAAGATCTCGTTCGACGCGCACCAGCTCGCGTCCGCCGCCTCGGGCGCGATCACCAACGCCATCCGCTCGTCGCTCACGATCATCGTGAGCTTCGGCTACCTCCTGTGGCTCAACTGGCGACTCACGCTGCTCACCTTCGTCGTGGTCCCGATCGTCGGCGTGGTGATCCGCTACTTCAGCCGCCGCCTGCGCCGCATCGCGCGCGACATCCAGACGCGCACCGGGTCGCTCACGCAAGTGCTCGAGGAGATGATCGCGGGTCACCGCGTCGTGCGCGTGTTCGGCGGCGAGCGCTACGAGCGCGAACGCGCCGTCGGCGCTGCCAACCGCCTGCGTAACGCGATGACGAAGGAATCGTCGGCGACCGCGGCCAGTTCGCCGCTCACGGTCTTCTTCGCGGCGTGCGCGGTCGGCTCGATCGTCTGGATCGCGCTCCAGCAGAACGACGGCGTCAACAAGTTCGACTTCGCGCTCTTCATGTCGTACGTGGTCGCGCTCCTGACGCTGCTCGAGCGACTGAAGGGACTGTCGGGGATCAATGCGGCGCTCCAGCGCGGCATCGCCGCCGCGGAGAGCATCTTCGGGCTCCTCGACCACGAGGAGGAGGCGGACACGGGCAACGTCGTGCTCGACCGCTGCCGCGGCGAGATCCGCTTCGAGCGCGTGTCGCTGCGCTACGGCAACGACGAGCGCGAGGCGCTCGCCGACGTCACGCTCGCCATCGCCCCGGGCGAGACCGTGGCGCTGGTCGGCTCGTCGGGCAGCGGCAAGACCTCGCTCGTCAATCTCGTCCCGCGCTTCTACGAACCGACCGCGGGCCGACTCTTCATCGACGGCCACGACATCACCACGCTCACGCTCGCGAGCCTGCGCGCGCAGATCGCGATGGTGGCGCAGGACGTGCTGCTGTTCAACGACACCGTCGCCGCGAACATCGCCTACGGCGCGATGGCCGACGCCTCGCGCGAGGACGTCGAGCGTGCCGCGCTCGCCGCGCATGCGCTCGACTTCATCCGCGCGATGCCCGAAGGTTTCGACACCGTCGTCGGCGAGAACGGCGTGCGCCTGTCCGGCGGACAACGGCAGCGCATCGCGATCGCGCGCGCGATCCTCAAGAATGCGCCGCTGCTCATCCTGGACGAGGCGACGTCCGCGCTCGATTCCGAGTCCGAGCGCCAGGTCCAGGCCGCGCTCGACACGCTGATGCGCGGGCGCACGACGATCGTGATCGCGCACCGGCTGTCGACGATCGAGCACGCGGACCGCATCGTCGTCCTCGACGAAGGACGCATCGTCGAAGTCGGCACGCACGCGCAACTGCTCGCGGCGGACGGCGCGTACGCGCGGCTGCACCGCAGCCAGTTCGCTCCCGTCGCCGACGAGGCCGAAGCGGCATTCGTGGACAGCTGAGCGTCGCGGCGCTTCAGCGAGCGATGCGACGCGCCGCCGTCAGCACGGCCGCGACGTCGATCGCGTGCATGCAGCGTGGCGCAGGACAGCGCTCGGGAGGCGACCCGACCAGCCGCTCGCAGCGGCGCATCCACGGCACCTCGCGAAAGAACTGGATCCGCTGGTCGCGACAGGGAAAGGGATCCACCGTCACCGCGGCACCCGGCACCGCCGCGAAGAACCGGCCCGGCCCGCACACCAGCGCCGATCCGGGACCGAAGAGCGTGACGGTCGGCGCGCCGACGACGCGCCCGAGGTGCGCGATCCCCGTGTCGGGACAGACTACGAGCGCCGCGCGCGCGAGCACATGCCACAGCGCGGCGAGCGAGAGCGTGCCTGCCATGCGCACCTCGCCGTCGCGCGCCGCGATGGCGGCGAGGTGCGCCTCCTCGCCGGGGCCGACGCTCCACACGATGGCCAGACCTTCCGCGGCGAGCGCGTCGGCGAGCGCGCGCCAGCGCTCGGCCGGCCACAGCTTGAGCGGCGACGACGCACCGACGTGCAGGAGCGCGTAGCGAGGCGGCAGCGCGTGTCGCTCGCGCCCGGGCGGCGCCGGCCACGCTTGCGGCGTGTAGGGAAGTGCGTCGGCGCCATCGACGAGCGCGGCCGCCGTGTCGCAGAACGCCGTCGGCGTCGCCGAGTACGACACGAGTTCGTCGGCGGGCCAGTTCTTGTGCGCCGGGCGATCGCCCGCCAGGCCCACGATCCACCGTGCGCCGAGCGCGCGCGCGAGCCACGTGTAGCGGTTGTCCGCCGGCAGGATCGCGAGGTCGAAGCGCGGGAGCGCGAGGAGCGCGCGAAACGTCGCGAAGTCGCGCGGATCGAAGCCTTGCGCGACGACACCGTACGGGCGCCCGGCGAAGAGCTCGACGAAGGCCGGCGCCACCGTCATCACGACCTGCGCCTCCGGGTAGCGCTGGCGCAGCTTGGCGAGCAGCGCCGTCAGCATGAGCGTGTCGCCCAGGAGGAGGTGGTGCAAGACGAGGATGCGCCGCGGCGCCGCGGGCTTGCGCCGGACGAGCCCCCAGCGGGCGAGCGCGAGCGCCACGCTCGCGTAGCGCATCGTGGCGCGGCTTCGCCTACGCGCCATCGGCGGCGAGCGCGGCGAGTTGACGCAGGCTCTCGTCGAGGATCACGAGCGAGAGCACCTGCTCGGCCAGCGACGGCGCATGCGCGTACGCGGCAAGGAGTGCCTGCGCTCGGGTGGCGTCGATGAGCCCGCCGGTGCTTGCATGCAGCGACGCCGGCACCGTGGCCAAGCGCTCGTGCAAGTCGGTGCGTAGCCACCCGGACAGCGGCGGATTGAAGCCGCGCTTCTTGCGCGCAAAGACGCCCACGCGCTCGAGCTCCGGCGCGAGCTTGCCCAGGAAGAGCTTGGGTGGCGTCGTGAAGCGAAGCGCGGGCGGCAACCCGAGCACCGCCTCGACGAAACGATGGTCGAGCAGCGGCGCGCGCAACTCGAGCCCGTGCGCCATCGTCGCGAGGTCCGCCTTGCGCAGGACGTACTCGGGCAGGTAGTTGGCGAAGTCCCAGCGCAGGAGCCGGTCGTGCCGATGGGTGGCCGGAAGATCCGGGGCGCGCCAGTAGTGGACGGGAAACGCCGTGCGCGCCGGTTGCAGGAAGCGCCGCTGGTTCGGCGTGAGCCCCGAGAAGCGCAAGGCGTACGCGTCCTCGTAACCCACGCTGACCTCGCCGATCGCCTTGCGCCAGCCCTTGGCGTGGACGTCGGGTAGCACCGGCAAGGGTACGGTGAGCCTTCCGCGCCAACCCGTGCGCAAGTGCTTGGCGACGCGCTTGTAGCCGGCGAAGAGCTCGTCGCCGCCATCGCCGCCGAGGACGACCTTGACGTGCGCTTCGGTGGCACGCGCGAGGTACCAGGTGGGAAACGACGACGGGTCCGCGAAGGGTTCGTCGAGCGCGGCGACGATCTGCGCGAAGTCGTCGCGGATCGACGTCGGCACGACGATGCGCTCGTTGGCCAGCCCCAACGCCTGCGCGGTGGCGCGCGCCTCCTCGCTCTCGTCGAAGTCGCTGCCGGGGAACGCCGCCGAGAACGTGCGCAACTCACGGTGACCGGAAGCGGCCAGACGGCAGGCGATCACCCCCGAGTCGACACCCCCCGACAGGAAGAGCCCGAGCGGACGATCGGCGACGAGCCTCAACTCGATCGCCTCGTCGAGGCGCGCCGCGCAATCGGCGTCCGGCTCGCCCTGTGGCGACCACCAGCGCGTCAGCGCCAGCGTGCGTTGCGCGAGGTCGTATTCGAGGCGGTGCCCATTGGGCAGCCGTGCGACGTTGGTGAAGATCGTCCGCGGCGCCGGTACGTAGCGATGGGCGAGGTAGGCGTCGATCGCGTCGGGGGAAAAGCCGCGGCGCTCGCGCGCAAGCCACGGCAGCACGCTGCGCACGGTCGAGCCGAACGCGATGCCGTCCGTACCGTGCGCGTAGACGATCGGCTTCAAGCCGAGCCGGTCGCGCACGACGTGAAGGCGTCCGGTGCGAAAGTCGACGATCGCGAAGGCGAACATCCCGCGCAGTCGCGGCAAGAGCGCCGCGATCCCCCACGCCTCGTAGCCGCGCAGGATGAACTCGGTGTCCGACGCGGTCCGAAAGCGCGCGCCGCGATCCTCGAGTTCGCGGGCGGCAGCGCGCCAGCCGTAGACCTCGCCGTTGTAGACGATCCATACCTGGCCGTCGTCGCTCGCCATCGGCTGGTCGGCGACCGGGCGCGGATCGATGATCGACAGGCGCGTGTGCACGAGCCCGACCGCCGCCTCTGCGCCAGGCGCAAGGCGCGTCCCGTCGCCGGCAAGACACGCGTCGTGCGCCGCGTCGGGACCCCGGTGCAGCAGCGCAGCGCGCATGCGTGCACGCAGATGCGGTCCGCGCGGCGCGCCCAGGTGCCCGGCGATCCCGCACATCAGGCTCGCCCTTCCGCGACGGCAGAAAAGACCTCCTCCATCGCGACCAACATGCGGTCGATGCCGAAGTTCGCCTGCGCGTAATCGTGCGCGGCGCGTCCCATGCGTGCGCGCAGCTCGGGTTGCGTCATGAGCCGCTCGAGCGCTGCGGCGAGGCTTGCCACGTCGCGCGGGGGCACGAGGAGTCCGGTCACGCCATCGACGACCGCCTCGGCGATCGCGCCGATCGGGGTCGACACCGCCGGCAGTCCGCATGCGGCCGCCTGCATGAGACTCTGCGGCACGCCTTCGTCGCCGTACGAAGGCAGCACGGCGATCTGCGCCCGCGCAAACCACGCCGGAACGTCGTCCTGGTTGCCGGCGAACGTGACGTCGGTGCGCAAGTCGAGTTGGGCGACGCGTCGCTCGAGGTGCGCGCGGCGTGGACCGTCGCCGACGACGAGGAGCCGCCACCCCGCGACGCGCGAGCGCAATCGGACCCAGGCCTCGAGAAGATCGTCGTGACCCTTCCAGTCACGCAGCGTGGCGAGGATGATCACCGCTGGCCGCTCGTCGCCCCCGCGCGCAGGCGCCGCGTCCGGCGCGCGCGGGCGAAAGCGCGCAAGATCGATGCCGGTGCGCACCGACGTGATGCGCGCGGGATCGAAGCCGTTGTCGCGCACGAGCTGCGCCTTCAGTGCCTCACCGGTGACGACCACGTGGCGCGTCGCGCTCTGGTAGAGCCAGCGGGTGGACAAGGCGTCGTGCACCGGCGTGGAGACGTGACGCGTGCGCACCGCCGGTGGCATGCCGCGCAGCGTGGCGCTGGCGACCGCGACGAGCCAGGCATCGGTCGAGCTGTGCGTATTGACGACGGTGTAGTCGCGCCCGTGCGCGGCGAGCCATCGGCGCAGTGCCGCGAGACCACGGACCTTCTTGTAGGCGATCGGCAGCCCCACGACCTCGAGTCCGCGCTGGCGCGCTGCCGGCAGGATCTCG
>WBZO01004584.1_pt1 | contig 14816 bp, 10 predicted proteins | sample 5204261 | NCBI WGS metagenome assembly WBZO01 (sample SAMN12412400, study PRJNA552823) | activated sludge metagenome | isolation source: activated sludge from anammox sidestream of wastewater treatment plant... | place: USA: North Carolina | collected 2017-09 | reverse complement strand
GGCCAACCTGATTGTCGTGTTGCGATGGATGATCGTCTCAAAACCAGCCCCTTGATAGAGGCCTTTCCAACGTGGGTTTGGGCCGTGCTTGGCCTGAGGGTCTGCAAAGACCCGGTCGTGATTGCCTACAACTAACGTCTTCACGCCGCGGCACTCGGCAACCAGTCCCAGGTTCGCCTCAGCGTTGCCCATTACGACATCACCGAGCCACCAGACGTCGTCGCGTGGTCGGACGGCATCGTTGTAGCGCCGTACCAGCGACTCATTCATTTCGGCGACGGTCGTGAACGGCCGACCGCTGTACCGAATGATGTTCTCGTGCCCGAAGTGAGTATCGGCGGTGAACCAACGCAAGGCGAGAGCCTCCTTCATGCCAGTGATCACCATAATCGTCTTGAGAACTGGCAGATGGGTGATTTTCGCTGGTCGGGCAATTCCTGTTGGGACACAAGGCCCTAGTGCGGCGTGGGGATCGAGCCGGATACTCCTAGTAGCTGATCACCAACCCCCGAGGTGAGGGCAGTCGTCATGAATTCGAGCTTCCATGAGCCCGGAGTTGGATCACCGCACAAGCGCGCGCTAGTCAATGGATACCGATGGCGGGTAGTTGCCGCTTGTTCGGCCTTTGCGCTGATCGTGGTCGCAGTCGTCGGCGCCACGCCGTCGGTGAGTTCAGCCGTCGTGCTGCCTGCAGCCACGCCAAGAGCGGCGATCTACACGTCGCCTTCCCCGAGTGACTTCAGCGCACTTTCGTGGACCTCGGCATTCAAGAAGCTCCATACGAAGCTGTCACATGGGTACGCGTTCACGAAGTGGAAGCACATCAAGTGGAAGACCTTGTACAAGAAGTACGCCCCGCGAATTGCTCGGGCGCAGGCGACCAACAACCGAACTGGCTACTACCTGACTCTTCGGGCGTATGCGCAGGAGTTGCGCGATGGACATGTGAGTGTCACGGATGTTCCCCAGGTCCAAGACGAGCGAGTTGGCGGCGGCTTCGGGATGACGATCACCCGACTCGACAACGGGGCGGTCGTCGCGGCCTGGGTGAGGGCAGGCGGTCCGGCAGCCCGTGCGGGCATCAAGAGGGGCGCACGGATTCTCAAGTGGGACGGTAAGCCGATCAACACCGCACTATCGAAGACCTCGACCGTCTTGGGACCGATGCAGCCAACCACGGCCCGAAAGAAGTACGAACAACTCCGCTACCTCGTCCGTTCACGCGTCGGGGCAGCACGGAAGGTTGTATTCCAGAATCGCGCAGCGACAAGGGCGCACACCGCGAGGCTGCTGGCCATCGACGACCAGTTGGAATCGCTCAAGCGGACCGATAGCCGATCTGTGATCAGCACTTCAGGATTCCCGAGCAAGATGGTGGACTACCGGATGCTGAAGGGCAGGATCGGCTACCTGCGCATCAACGCGGAACTCGATCTGCCCGCGCAAGTTGCCGGCGATCACACCCCCACGCTGCAGCAGTTTCGCACCGCGATCAACTCCTTAGTCGCCAAGAAGGCCAAGGGCCTCATCGTGGACGTACGAGCCAACTCGGGTGGATCGGACAAGATGGTTGCCGACTTCATGGCGTCGTTCTACACCCGCAGGACGCTGTACGAGTACCAGAACTACATCGTGCCGAGCACTGGCAAGTTCCAAATCTGGAAGGCCGATGACACTACGGGTGAGTTCAGCGCTCGTAACAAGGGCCTTTGGATCAACCCGCGGAAGCCGCGGTTCTCTGTGCCCATCGTCGCGCTGGTCAACAACGGGTGCATCAGTTCCGGCGAAGGAATCGCGATGGGAATCAAGAATCTTCCGAACGGACAGGTCGTGGGGCTTTATGGCACGAACGGCTCGTTTGGAATGGTCGGCGCGAAGACTGCAATGCCGGAGGGGATCGAAGTCGGATGGCCCTACGGGCAGTCCCTAGACAAGAACAAGGTTGTTCAGATCGACAGTCGAAACGGCGTCGGGGGCGTCCGCCCGGATGTGCGCGTGCCGATGACGATGCGCAACGCACTCAACAAGGCGAAGGGCTCAGATGTTGAGTTGGCGTATGGACTGAGAGTGGTTCGGGGGATGAACCAATGACAGTCTCCTACGCTTGTGCAGTGTGGTCGGTCCACTGCTCGCCGTCCCAGTAGCGCTGAACGGTGGGCACAGCCGGGTCCGGGAACCAGCCTGCAGGTGGCGTCCGTGGTCCGGTGGCGACAGGCACCGCAGCGATCATGGGAGCGTTGTTCTGATCCAGGAAGTTGGTGCCGTCGAAATAGCGGAATTTCTGACGGCCAAAGGGGTCGGCGTACCAACCAGGCGCGCGGGCACCCTTCACCGACAGGTAGATGCCTAGCCAGTAGTGAACGAGTTCGACGTTCATCCGGTTACGATCCGTCGCGGCCATGCCGAATTTCAACTGCGAGCGGATACTCACCGCCGAGGCGTACGGCCCGGCTGCCTCGATGTAGACGCCGACGTGCTCGCCGTACGTCGTCATGTTGTACAACGTTGACGCGCCCAGTAGGCGCGCGTTCGGGTTGGCGCTGTTCAGTTGCATCGGTCCGAAGGTGAGAACCTGGAATGCGGCCGCGAAGACGTCGTCTGCCGGATAGGGGTACTGATAGGTCGCCTCGTCCGTCATGTCGTCAGGCTAACTGCGCGCGGCCCGATGACGATCCGCAACGCACTCAATAAGGCGAAGGGCTCAGATGTTGAGTTGGCGTACGGGCTGAGAGTGGTTCGGGGGATCAGTCGATGGAATTGAGTCTGCCAAGTTTGGCTTGTGTTCTCAGCCCGGTGCGGTGTGGTCGGTCCACTGTTCGCCGTCCCAGTACCGCTGCTGGTTGGGTACTTCCGGATTGGGATACCAACCGGGCGGAGTCGTTCCGGGTGGTGCAGCGATCATTGGCGCGTTGTTCTGATCGAGGAAGTTCGTGCCGTCGAAGTAACGGTACTGCTGGCGGCCGAACGGGTCGGCAAACCAGCCAGGGGTTCCAGCGGACTTCACACTCAAGTAGGCCTCAAGCCAGTTGTGCACCAGTTCGACGTTCTTGCGGTTGTGGCCCCAGGCGGTGACGCCGAACTTGAGTTGAGAATGGATGAGGACGCTCGAGGTGTCCGGCCCGGATGGTTCAACTCCGACGGTGACGTCTTCGCCGTAGGTCATAGCACTCAGCGACGTCGAGGCGAAGAGCACCCGAGAATCTGGGTCAGCCTTGAGCAGACCCATGGTGCCGAACGTCAACACCTGCAGTGCTGCGGTGAACACGTCGTCTGCCGGGAATGGGTATTGGTATCGCGCCTCGTCTGCCATATTCCGAGGCTATTCCCGCCGTGAATTCGGCGGATGGGCCGAACGTCACCGAATGAGTCCTTCCTTCACGTCGCCCGGCGTAGACATCTGCCGATGGTCTGGCACAGACTCGACTACCTAGGTGGATTGCGCAGGCATTGCCACGGCTAGTGTCAAGCCCGAACTAGGCTCTGCGCGGAACGGATCGCAGATTGGCAGCGGGGCGTCAGGCGCGTCGCGGACTGTCAGGAGTTCGCCACGGGCATCGCAACGTCCCACGGAGGAAGGCAAGGATCCAGCGTGACAAATCAGGCATTCATCTACGACGCAATCAGAACGCCGAGAGGTCGAGGCAAGGCAAACGGATCACTACACGGAGTGAAACCGGTGACGCTGGTTTCCGGCCTGCTTGAGGAGTTGCAGACACGCAACCCGAATCTGGATCCGAACGTCATTGACGACGTGATCCTGGGATGTGTGAGCCCAGTGGGGGACCAGGGTGGCGACATCGCCCGCACTGCCGCGATGGTTGCTGGATATCCCGAGACCGTTGGCGGTATTCAGATCAATCGGTTCTGCGCGTCGGCACTTGAGGCCGTGAACATCGCTGGGCAGAAGGTCGCGTCCGGCTGGGACAACATGATCGTCGCTGGCGGTATCGAATCGATGAGTCGCGTTCCGATGGGTAGCGACGGTGCGGCTTGGGCGATGGATCCCGAGACCGCCTACGACACCTACTTCGTGCCGCAGGGCATTAGCGCGGACCTCATCGCGACGGTTGAAGGCTTCAGTCGTGAGGACGTCGATTCGTACGCGGTTCGCTCCCAAGAACGGGCTGAGAATGCCTGGGAGCAGGGGTACTTCAACAACTCCGTCGTGCCGGTTCACGATCGCAATGGTGTGACGCTGCTTGATCGCGACGAACACATGCGACCGCAGACGACGCTGGAGTCGCTAGGTCAACTCGCCCCCTCGTTCGCCGGGATTGGCGACATGGGTGGATTCAATGCCGTCGCTCTCCAGAAGTACCACTGGGTCGAGAAGATCAACCACGTTCACACTGCGGGCAACTCGTCAGGAATCGTCGACGGTTCAGCTGTGGTGTTGGTCGGAAACGAGCGGGTCGGTAAGGATTTGGGGCTGACTCCACGCGGGCGCATTGTGGCCACCGCCGTCAGCGGGGTGGATCCGACGATCATGTTGACGGGGCCGACCCCGGCGACGGAGCGGGCGCTGAAGACCGCTGGCTTGACGGTGGATGACATCGACTTGTGGGAGCTAAATGAGGCGTTCGCAGCTGTCGTCCTCAAGTGGGTGAAGGACCTCGATCTGCCGACGGACAAGGTCAACGTCAACGGCGGCGCGATCGCAATGGGACATCCGCTCGGGGCGACCGGCGCAATGATCTTGGGGACAACGCTCGATGAACTTGAGCGCACCGGCGGCCGGTACGGCCTGGTCACCTTATGTATCGGCGCAGGCATGGGCGTCGCCACCATCATCGAGCGAGTCTGAGCGCGGGACAGGGAGACCAGACAATGACTGAAACTCAGGTTCAGGACCTACCAAACATGATCAGCTGGGAACAGGATGCTGACGGCATCGTCACGCTGACGATGGACGACCCGACCCAAGGCGCGAACACGATGAACGCCGTGTTCACGACATGCCTGACGGCCACGGTGGATCGGCTTGTCGCCGAACAGGATTCGGTTACCGGTGTCATCTTGACCAGTGGCAAGAAGATGTTCTTCGCCGGCGGCGACCTTGGGCTGTTCGTTCACACCACGAAGGCAGACGCCCCCGCGCTGGAGGCGGGTTCCGCGCAGATGAAGTCCGATGTGCGTCGGCTGGAGACCCTGGGGAAGCCAGTCGTTGCGGCGGTCAACGGTGCCGCGCTCGGTGGCGGTCTTGAACTGGCTTTGGCATGTCACTACCGCGTCGCACTCGATGCCCGCGGCAGTGAGATTGGTCTGCCAGAGGTGACGCTTGGATTGCTCCCTGGGGGCGGCGGTGTCGTGCGCACAGTTCGCATGTTCGGTCTGCAAAAGGCGCTCATGGAAGTTCTGCTTCAAGGTCAGCGGCGCAAGCCCTCGAAGGCACTTGAGCTTGGGCTGGTTGACGAGTTGGTTGATACGCCCGCGGCGATGATTGCCTCGGCGAAGGAGTGGATCAAGGCGAACCCCGAGTCCGCCCAGCCGTGGGACAAGCCCGGCTATCGAATCCCCGGCGGTACGCCGTCGAGCCCGAAGTTCGCGGCCATGTTGCCAGCGTTCCCCGCGAACCTGCGCAAGCAACTCAAGGGCGCCCCGATGCCCGCGCCAAAGGCGATCATGTCGGCGGCCGTTGAGGGTTCACAGGTGGACTTTGCGACGGCGGACAGGATCGAGACGCAGTACTTCGTGGATCTGCTGACCGGGCAAGTCGCAAAGAACATGATTCAGGCGTTCTTCTTCGATTTGCAGAAGATCACGAAGGGTGGCGCCCGACCGGAGGGCTACGACCAGTTCCGCGCCAAGAAGGTCGTGGTGCTCGGTGCTGGAATGATGGGTGCCGGAATTGCCTACGTCTGTGCGCGGGCGGGCATGGAGGTCGTACTCAAGGACGTCGCCGTTGAGTCGGCTGAGAAGGGGAAGGAGTACAGCGCGACCATCCTCGACAAGGCTGTGTCGCGTGGCCGAATGACCCAAGAGTCGCGCGATGAGGTACTCGACCGAATCACCGCGACCGCCGATGCGGCTGACTCCGCGGGTGCTGACTTGGTGATCGAAGCGGTGTTCGAGGATCAGGTTCTGAAGAAGAAGGTCTACGCCGAGATTGAGCCGCACATCTCGCCCGATGCGTTGTTTGCTTCCAACACCTCGACCTTGCCAGTGACGGGGTTGGCCGAAGCGGTAGCGAAGCCGGAGTCATTCATCGGTCTGCATTTCTTCTCACCTGTGGACAAGATGCCGCTACTGGAGATCGTCGTCGGGGAGAAGACGTCCGACGAGTCGATCGCGCGTGCGATCGACGTCGCTCAACAGATCAAGAAGACCCCGATCGTCGTCAACGACAGCCGCGGATTCTTCACGAGTCGGGTCATCGGAACGTTCCTCACCGAGGCGGCTGCGATGCTCGGCGAAGGACTGGCAGCGCCGTCGATTGAGCAGGCCGGTTTGCAGGCGGGCTATCCGACTGGCCCGTTGGCCCTGCTAGACGAGGTCAGCCTGACGCTGTCTCGCCGCATTCGGGAGGAAGCCCGGGTGGCGGCTGTTGAAGCTGGCGTTGATTTCCCGGAACACCCGGCCTTCCCTGTGATCGACAGCATGGTCGGCGACTACGAGCGCGGTGGACGCGCTGCAGGTGGTGGCTTTTACGACTACGCCGACGGCAAGCGAATCGGACTGTGGTCGGGGCTTGCCGACAACTTCGGCGGGGACAAGGAGATTCCATTCCGTGACATGCAGGAGCGCATGTTGTTTGCCGAGGCGCTCGAGTCGGTGAAGTGCGTCGACGAGGGTGTTTTGCGTTCGACCGCAGAGGCGAACATCGGCTCGATCTTCGGCATCGGCTTCCCGCCGTGGACCGGTGGTGTCCTGCAGTACATCAACGGCTACGAAGGCGGACCGGCTGGATTTGTGGCGCGGGCCAACGAGTTGGCCGCCACCTACGGCGACCGTTTCACGCCGCCGCAGTCGCTGGTCGACCTCGCTGCCGCCGCCGGCCGCTTCGAGTAGAAGCGTTGCGTGAACCAGTGTGTGAGCAGTCACGCAGAGGTTCTCGCACCCGCTGAGACATTCGCTGCTAGCGTCGGCATGACCCCCGGAAGGTGAACCGCATGGCTAGTGCAACGACCAAGAGGCGATCAACGAAGAGTCGCGACGATTCGCAATTCGACGCGGAAGTCTGCGTCATCGGCGCGGGTGCCGCAGGGCTCGCGGCGGGTAGGGCCCTGGTTGACCGCGGCATCAGCTTCGACTGGTTCGAAAAGGGCTCAATGGTCGGCGGCCTCTGGCGAATCGACAACGACAACGGGGCAGTGGCCGCGTACAAGACGTTGCACTTGAACTCGTCGCGGCCAATGACGCAGTACCCGTCGTACCCCATGCCCGAGGACTGGCCGGACTACCCGACGCACGAATTGATGGCGGAGTACTTCCAGAAGTTCGCCGAAGAGAACGGGCTGTTGGAACTCATCACGTTCAACACCCCGGTCGACAAGGTGGAGCCCATCCCGGGCGGTGGCGTGATGGGCAGCAACGGTTGGTCAGTCGCCACCAGCGACGGCCGGACCCGCAACTACCGTTCGATCGTCGTCGCCAACGGACACCACAGTTCACCGGTTACCCCCGAGTTCGACGGGCACTTCGACGGCGATTCCTTTCACTCCCACGACTACCGCGACCCGTCCGTGTTCACCGACAAGGACGTGGTTGTGGTGGGAGTGGGGAACTCCGGCATGGACCTCGCCTGCGATGCCGCAAAGGTCGCGCACAGCGTCCACCTGGTGACGCGGCACGGAGTTCACGTCATTCCGAAGTACGCCTTCGGAAAGCCGGTTGACCAGTTGGGCAACCCCATGCTCGGGTACGTGCCTTTTCCTGTAGAGCGCGCGTTGTATCAAGTGATCATGCGCGTCAGCACAGGTCGCCCCGAGGATCGCGGTCTGCCGAAGCCCGACCACCGTCTGCTGCATGCGCACCCCACCGTGTCCGCGGAACTGTATGACCGGGTCGGGCACGGCGACATTGTGATGAAGCGCGGCATCGAACGCCTGGAAGGTGACCACATCCGTTTCGTTGACGGGACGACCGTTCACGCCGACACGTTGGTCTACGCCACGGGCTACCGGGTGACCCTGCCGTTCTTTGATCCCGAGGTCTACGACCCCCATGACAACGCGATGCCGCTCTACGAACGAGTCATTCCGCCGGAGCGGCCCGGACTGTTCTTCCTCGGATTCATCCAGACCGTTGGTTCTGGCATTCCGTTGTACGAATACCAGGCCGAATGGATCGGTGATGTGCTCACCGGCGTTGCAGCGCTGCCCAGCGACAGCCAGATGCGCGAGTGGATCGTCAATGACCAGAAGGCGATGACCAAGCGGTACGTGCGGTCTGCGCGCCACACGATGCAGGTCGACTACTGGCGCTATATCCGCGCGATGAAAGAGGCCCGTGCTCGGCGGGCGCATCCGTCGCTGACTGATCGGTTGACGCGCCCGCTCGCGGGCCTACTGCCGACCGTCGGCGCGAAGAGAGGTGCGTGACATGAAGGCTGTGCTCGCTGACATTACGACGGCTCGGTATCTGATGACGGCGGCGGCCCAGAAGGTTCCCCGCGGCAAGGGAAAGGGTGCGGGCTGGGGGCCCGGAGGCTTGTTGCGGTACCGGACTGATCAACCTGACCTCGCGCTTCCCAAGGCCGACGGTTGGGTGCGGCTACGACCGGAACTCGCTGGGATCTGCGGCAGCGACGTTGGCCTAGCGCACGCAAAGTTGTCGCTCGTGCTGTCGGCGTTCTACACCGCAGAACAGCAGATTCCCGGACACGAAGTCGTTGCTGTTGTCGATGACATCGGTCCTGGGGTCACTCGCGTGAGCCCCGGCGATCGCGTTGTTGTCGATCCGATTGTCAGCTGTTTTCAACGCGGTTTTGATCCGGTCTGCCGTACCTGCGCCGATGGATTTCCCTACATCTGCGAACGATTCGACGAGCCCGGAGCCGCCGGTTGTGTGGCGCCAGGCCAGGGCTTCGATGCCGCGCTCGGTGGTGGGTGGGCTGAACAGCTCGTCGCCCACGAGTCGCAGCTCTACCAAGCCGGAGACATTCCGTCGCAGCGGGCGGTGCTGGCTGAGCCCGCGTCGATCGGCTTGCACGCCGCCCTGCAGTGGGAGCGTCGTGGCGATCGCGTCGTGGTGATTGGCCCGGGGACGATTGGCCTGCTGACCGTAGCCGCGTTACGGATGCTGCACCCAGACCTCGACATCATCGTGCTGAGTCCGGATGCTTTCGGTTCGGCGCAGGCCAAGAAGGCTGGAGCGACTCGCGTGCTGCCAAGCGGACCGCAGACGGTTGAGTTACTCGCAGAGTCCGATGGCGGACGGGTTCTTCGCCCACGGATGACGAAGATCCCGATCCTTGAGCACGGCGTCGACGCAGTGTTTGACTGCGTCGCCATGCCAGAGACGATTGACCTCGCCATGCACCTGCTGCGGCCGACCGGGATGTTGGTCATGGTCGGTGGCGCGGGGAAGTACCCCGTCGACTGGTCGCTGGTGTGGAACCGCCAGTTGACGATCCAGGGCACGATCAACTCCGGTCCTGAACCGTCGCTTGACAGCCGCACAACGATGTCGCAAGTTGTCGAGTGGCTTGGGGATCCTGGCTACCTGGTGGACGCGGTTGTCACCCACAACTTCGACCTGCCGGATTGGAAGCTTGGCCTGGAGGCGGCGTCCGCAGGGCCGCGCGCCAAGTGCGTGAAGGCCACCCTGCGGCCGAACCTCGATATTCCGCTGGTTACCGGCTGACCGGATCACCTGACGGCGGAACGACCGAACGGCGGAACGTGATCTTCGCCGAGCGTTTGGGCGAGCCAAGCGCGGGTATGGTCGTCATATGTCCGTGACGACCGAGAACCTTGCCGGGATGCCAACGCTCGGCCGAGTGCGCAATGCCGACGCTGCAGTGCGTCGCTTCGGCGCAGACCGCGTCCGCACCTACGTCGAGTCGCTGCGGCTGGGCGATCCACTGGCCGATGCGTTCGTTGAGGACTGCGTTCGGATCGGCCGGGGCAAAGGGATGGCGATGCTCACCCGCTGGCTCGATGGCGAACCCATCGACGACATCGACGGTGCCCCCGAGTCGTTGCGGGCTTTCGTCGCTCAACTTTCGGCGGTCCCGGACTATGTCGACTTCGACCAGATCGACCGCGGGGCGGCCGCGTTCTCTCGCCATGCGCGTGAGGCTGGTATTTCACTTTCGACGACGTCGCTCGTCTCCGGCTACAACAACCCAGCCGCGTCGAAGCCCCTCATCGTCACGGGGCGCTTCAGCGAGATGGCACCCGTGCGCGCGATCGAGACCTCGATGTGGGTATTTACCGTCGCGCGTCCGGGCGGGCTGCAGCGCACCAGTGAAGGGTTCAAACGGACAGTCCGGGTGCGGATGATTCACGCGTTCGTTCGGCATCACATCCTGAACAATGTTGAATGGGATGTCGACGACGTCGGCGTGCCGATCAACCAGTCCGATCTCGCGTACACAGTCGTCGAATTCATGTGGCTGCCGGTTCGGTCGATGCAGCGGCTGGGCATCTACTACACGCCCGAGGATCTAGCCGCGATCTATGCGATGTGGCGTTACATGGGCTACCTGATGGGCATCGATGAACGGATGCTGGTGCGCAATGGCGCCGAGGCCCAGCGGCTGGAGGATCTGCACAAGGCGTTGAGTCCGCTGCCCAACGACGACTGCCGCCTGTTGACGCATGTGTTGCTGACGGATGTGCTGGCGGTTGATCTGAAGCAGGCCAGTGGAGTCATCGGGATCATTGGTCGTCGTTACGGTCGGCAATTCGTACAAGGCCTGACGCGCGCATTCGTTGGCAAGCAGGTCGCCGACAATTTGCAGATCGAAGACACGGCCTGGCGGTATGTGCCCAAGGTGACGTATCCCGGGCTCAACCTGGCGTCGCGGTTGCGGTACCGAATCCCTGGAGCCAACGAGCGGCAGATGGAAAAGAACCTGCGCGAGGTCGATGAACTCCTCGCGGTGAATGCCAAGCGCCGTGGCATGAAGCATGACCTCGTTGACCACGCACCCGACGACGCCGCTGCCTAGCTGAGGATTGCTCCGGCGCCATCAAGGTGACGGTGGCGGAGCACCCTTTTGGTCGGTGTTGGAGTGGGCGGACTGGGAATCTCCCCTCCGCGCTCTGGATTCGAAGCGATCGATCACGTTCAGGGTGATCCCGATCGCGGAGTAGATCAGGGCCACCATGCAAAACGCACCGATAATTGCCACATCTGTAGTCAAATACGTCAAACGGGAGACGGCGGATTTCTTTACGGGCTTTTTGCGCTGCCGTCAGACTTCCTAACGTCGATGAGATACCGGTGAGCCCTCCAACCGTGAGAGCTCGGGACCGTGACGTGGTGCTCGGGCCAAGAGGCCACACGAATCGAGGGCCAGCGGGATGACCGCTAGCCCTCGATTCGTGTTTCGCTGCGGCTTACTTGTCTTCAGCCTTCTGTTCGGCTTCGGCTTCTTTCGCGGCTGCCTTGATCTCTCCTGCGAGGACATCGTCAACCGCTGATTCGACAACACGGTTGGCCTTCTCGAGTGCCTTCTGGATCTCGACCGCGCGCGGATCGGAAACGAGTGCGATGAGCCCCGAGTGACCCGGATCGATTGCGTCCTGGAGTTCCTCGGAAAGTTCCTTGCGGTGGTGCAACTGGCGCGCCTTACCCGCTCCAGCACCGGCCGCACCAAGAACGACCGCACTGCCGATGACCGACGGCGGGAAGATCACGCCGAGGACGACGCCGCCGACGATTCCCCAGCCAAGACCGCGACGCGTGCTGTGGTCAGTCGCCTTCTGGACCTCCAGCTTGCCGTCCGTGTCGCGCTTGATGACGATGACGCCTTCGATCTTTACCGTTCGCTTGTCTTCAACCGCTTTCAGCAACTCGTAGGCCGCCCAGGCAGCCTCGGTGTCATCGAAGTCAGCGACAGCGAGGGTGTAGGCGCCATCTGTGACGGCGGTTGCGTCGACCGTCAGTTCTGCTTCGTCGGCTGGGGGAGTGGTGGGTTGGTCGTCTGACATGCATGACTCCTGTTGGTTAGTTGGGCTTGGGTTGAGGCGACGTGCCTCTGGTCTGCACAGTAGACCCGTGGTTCGCTGCGCCCAACATCAGCAATCCACCTGGCCGAATGCGCCCCGCACCCCGCCACGTTGAGACCGGCGCGCGGTTGGTCCAGCGTGCGCAGCTACCTCATGGGGAGGTTGCGGATCCACCACTGCCTGCTGAAATGTGATGGTCCTCGGCCTGCGAAGCCGCCGTTTGCTTCGTGCCGCGGTTCCCAGCGACGGTGGTTGCGATGAGGGCCATGAGCGCGCCGATGATCGCGGCGGCCCACCAGGCGACGGTGAGCTGTGTTGGAGCGCCTAGCGCGTTGGGCGGGTCGATCTGAACCGACTGCGCCCACGTGACCGCGGCCGACGTAAGGGCAACTCCAGCAACGATCACCAGTTGTTCGCCGTGCCGCCGCCTTCGGCGGAGCACGAGCCCGACGATCACCGCGGTCAAGACGAGAATCGCAAGGCCGACAAGTCCCGCAACCACACTGTCACCCCATGACCAGATCCCGATCGGTTCCGGAGTGATCCTCGTCAGGCTCACGCTTGTTGGTGCGCCCGCTGCACCAAACAGGACCGAGACGCCCAGTAGCGGCATCAGCAGTGGGACCACCAGGATCGCCCACCAGTTGCTGATCAGATATCCCAGACCCGCACCGGCGATTACCGCGACGACAACGCCGGGAATGATCAGCAGGCCGACCACATACGGGCGAACGGCTAGCCACATGTCACGAAGGTGAGTGTTGACGAACCAGCAGACAGCGCCAAGCACGAACGCGCCGATCACCACTCCCGGCCGCGTCCCAGCGGTCCACCACAAGGGGAGGTATTCGGTCGTTGTGACAGACCCCGCGGAGTTGGTGACGGTCTCGGAGGTGTGACTAGTCAGTGACAAGGTGAGAGCGCCGATCGCGGCACCTAGGCCGGCAAGCAGTGCGGCGGGCACGGCCGACGTTGAACTGCGCCGGGCCGCCATTCCGAGAGCAATCCAGAACAGCAAGGTCAACAGGAGCGGCGCGCCAACCGTGGTGACCGTCCAACCGAAGGAAGGGCCCAGTGTTGAGGTGACGTCCTGACGCCAACCGCCGAGAAGTCCTCCTCCGGTTAGCCAACTCGCGAGCAACCAAAGCGACGTGTCCGTGAGATCAACCGCGCGCAGGATCGTGGCGACGACCAGACCCCCGACCTGAGTCACCGCAACAGCGATCAATCCGGCGACCACCGGCATGAGCAGGCTGATTCCGGCCTTCTCATTCCGAGCGGAAACCGTGTCGCTCATGACCCGCCTCCCACGCTCACCTGCTGGCGATACGCTGGGAACGCGTCCGTCATGACGACCGCCTCGACCTGCGATGGCAGCGTGGTGCCATCGGGGACAGTCACGGTGACTCCGGTGACATTCCCGGCGGAATCGGTTTGCGTCTTGGTGGCATTCAGGTAGTCAACGCCGACGGGTGTGCCGTCGGGGCCAAGTAGCAGGATCGAAACGAAGTGTTCCTTCGCGGGGTAAGTGGTGCCAGGAGCAAGCGTGATTGGCGCGGTGAATGTCGTACCGCCGCTGCGCGCGACGCTGACTGACCCTACGGTCAGTCCGTTCACTCGCTGGTTGGCTGGCGATGTCGTTGTGGTTCGGCCCAGGTACGTGCCGACTGTCGTCAGGACACCCTGGGTGTCACACATCCCGGTCAGCGGCATCGTGGTGCCGTAGTTGGGGATGTCGTCGCAAACGGACTGCCCGTACAGCTGGGCGTCGGGTTGGACCACGCCCTCGGGGCTGAGGGTCCCGCCGAGGTCGAACTGTCGCACGGGCACCGGCCCGAATTCGAACGCCAACGCAAGCCCCGGAGCAGACGACCACGAAAACGTCCCATCGACCATCTTGCCCGACATCGGGATCATGAACGGTTGGTCTGCAGGGTCGGCCACCAGCTTCGTACCTTGTTGCTTCGCGCCAACGAACCAGACCACTTGCTGCTGTGGGTTGCTGGTTGGAACGTAGCCGCCGATCCAGTTGTAGAAGTCGAAGCCGATCTGATTCACCGAGGGAAGCATCGCCGGGAGCGACAGATCGAGGCGAGCGACGCTCATGCCAGACACTTGGTTTGCGTTCGCGGTGGGTTTCCACTGCGTTCCTGGTGGGCCGGTCGTGACGCTGAAGCTCGCGGCGAATGGTTGTTGGTCGCCGGTCCCTAACGTGACATTGGCGAGTTTGGGACCGCCTGTGGTTGCGATGGCTTTGACATCAACCTGGTAGCGGGTATTCGGGTTAAGCATCTGTTTGGGCTTCACGAAGACGTATTCGCCGTCACCGGAGACCGTTACCTGGGCTGGAACATTCGGCGTAATCGTCACGAGCTGGGCCGGGTCGGGTACCGGTACCAGGCGGGCCGGGATCGACTTGCCCTGGTCGCGCACCACGACCCGCCCGACCAACGTGCCAGCCGGTGAGATCGTGGCATCGCCGCGGACGACCAGAGATCCACCGGGGTCCACCGGGATCATGTGCATCCCGTCGGCGGGCAACACCTCAGCCTTGGCGGCGAGGCAGCGTCCGTCGGCTGGTGCCCGCAGGCAGTAGTCGTAGGGGACGTGCCAGATGGCGCCGTCCTGGCTTCCGATGTAGACGCCTTCGGGCCCAAGCGCGGGGGAGCCATTGAGCTGCTTGAGGTTCTCCAACTG
>WBZO01004582.1_pt1 | contig 14823 bp, 18 predicted proteins | sample 5204261 | NCBI WGS metagenome assembly WBZO01 (sample SAMN12412400, study PRJNA552823) | activated sludge metagenome | isolation source: activated sludge from anammox sidestream of wastewater treatment plant... | place: USA: North Carolina | collected 2017-09 | reverse complement strand
TGGATTGTAAGCAAAGATGACATCTTTCAGTAGGCTTTCCAAATCGGTAAAAGATGTCATCTTTTACACACTTTCTCTCATTAATCTTCAATCATATAATTATCATTAAAGATATTTCTTTTCATTTCAATATGATACTTAATGAATTTATCTTGCCCACCAAACCATTCTAATAATTCATCTCTATTAAGACTTGTTTTATTATTTCCACACAAAACATTGTATGAACTAAATTTGAACTGGGTCAAGTCTTTGGTTATACCGTGATGAACCGGATTCGCGTGGATATAGTAAACAGCCGAATAAAAGTATTTCTCATCCTCAATAATTTTTCTCTTAAATCCTCTTTGAAATAAATTTCCTTTCCTCTTTTCCTGAATGTTAATCGACATAGATTATGAAATAAAAAACTTCCTGAAGCTTTCACTAACTATATTCGGGACATCAGTTTTTACACTTCCGAGAATATGGAAATGGTTTGGTAGTAAACAGTATGCAAATGTATCGATACAATCAGATAAATATTTATCGTATTGCCTAAGAAAATAGGAATAGTTTTCCTCTTTAAAGAATATGCTCTCTTTACCATTACCCCGATTGTAAAAATGATAGAGCTTGTTTTTATATAATGGAATATAATAATCTACTTTTTTCATCTCGTTTAACTTAAAGATGACATCTTTCGGAAAAGATGTCATCTTTTGTAATTATTCAAACTATTGAACTTTCACTCTCACACCTTCTGAGTGACTTGTCCAGAGGGATCTTCGACAAACTACGGTGCATACATACACTGGATTGTTGTTATCAGATTGATATACAAAATTTTAATCGTCAAGTATACCCTAAAAAATCAATAATCGACTACAAATTATAAAATTAAATCAACTTTCTGATAAATTATTATATTTATGTAGTGTAGAATTTTTCTTGTTTTGAATGTAAACCTTGTAATTAAATAAAATGAAATAGTTATGGACATACTTAACAAACATAAAAATGAATTGAAAACATTCTGTGAATCAAACAGGATTAGAAAACTCTCTTTATTCGGATCATATTCTAAGAATACTTTCAACGAGGAAAGTGATCTTGATCTGCTGGTTGAATTTGAAGCCAACTCAATACCTGGTTATCTTGACTTAGCACGGATGGAAAACGAGTTGACAGCACTCCTGGGAATTAAAACTGATCTCAGAACCGCAGATGAACTTAGCAGATATTTCCGTGCTCAGGTTGTCAAAGAGGCAATAGTTCATTATGCAGCAAAGTGATTTCATTCGGATCAAGCACATGATTGATGCTGCCGAAGAAGCAATCTCTTTTGCTGAGGGCAAGCAAAGAAAAGACCTTGATAAAGAGCGAATGTTAGTGTTGTCTGTAATTAAGGAAATTGAAATAATCGGTGAAGCTGCTTCGAAAATCTCAATTGAAGTAAAGGCTGAATATTCGAATATTCCGTGGGATGAAATAACCGGAATGCGTAATCATCTGGTTCATGGGTATTTTGATGTGGATCTTGATATGCTTTGGAACACTATCAAGCAAGACCTGCCATCACTAATTACGAACCTGAAAAAAATCTGAGTCAAGTTCTTCAGTAGCACAGATTATTAATCTGTGCTACAATATATAATTGAGAAGTAAAATTAAAGAAAGACTGAATTGTGAAAAGGAGTAAGGGAAAGGAGGCTGTCTCAGAACTTTCATTCCGAATTTATTTCTGTATCTAATATCCAAATTTCAGTTAAAAATTAGAACCTGTCTGAAGGACTCCTTTGGAGAAACAAGCCTGTCTGCCGTCAGGCAGGTTCAGGTTGACGAATTCAGACTTATGAGACTGCCTCCTTTAACTAATTATTTTAAAAGAGACATCTTAATCGTTCTGGTAAAATTACCCGCTTGTAATTGTGCTATATAAAATCCGCTTGAAAGATTCTCTCCTGAAAAATCCGTTCTGTAAGTTCCCGCTGATTGTTCTTCGTTAACAAGTGATGCAACTTCATTCCCAAGAATATCATAAACTTTTAACTGAACAAAAGATGCATCAGGAATACTATACTCAATTTTAGTGGATGGATTGAATGGATTTGGATAATTTTGATTTAAATTGAAATCCTGAGGATGTCCGCTGATTTGTTCAACAGCTGCAATTCCACTGAAAGATAAATTATCTACATATCCAATTGATCCAATTGTTGGGTTGCCAGCTGGATTTGATATGCCAAAAGTTATATGAGTTTCAGTTGGTACATCTGGAAGATTATAAAAAATTGGGATATTAAGCTGTGTCCAGCTACTCATAGCTGCTTGAATTATCATTGCTCCAACACCAACTACAGTATTATCTTCGATTGACATTCCCACAGAAATAAATAGTTGATCAGTGCCAACAGGAGAAAATTTATAATACGTAGTAAAGGTTGCATATCTTTGAGAAACCGGATGACCCACACCGTTCATATCTGTAGAGGTTAAAACGGGGGCATATGGATTGCCAGAAAGATTTATTACTTCAAGTCTCGCAGATGAAGAACCACTTTGTGCATCCGATGATTGAGTAACACAGTCCGCATAACCAGGAATATCTGTTGTCAACCAACTGACTGGGTCACCATTAGCCCACTCCTCGAAGCTATTGTTCAAAGGTTGAGCGATTAGTTGTGGATAAATTAAGAATGCGAACAAAACTATAACTGTAATAACTGTTTTCATTAAACCTCCTAATCATAATTGTTTAAAAATATTTGTTATTAATAATCCGAATGAACCTGACAAATCGAAAAACATTTTACAAATCAACAGAAATTTTCACAATTGTTAGTATTGTAGATGGATATTTTTTTATTAAGTAACACAGATTATTCTGAGGGAATGGCATTGCCAATAATCTGTGCTACAAATATTTTAAATCAAGAATAAATTATTTCAATAAACTCATCTTGATAGTTTTTGTAAAATTATCCGCTTGCAATTTTGCGATATACAAACCGCTTGAAAGATTCTCTCCTGAAAAATCTGCCCGATAAGTTCCCGCAGTTTGCTCTTCATTCACAAGTTCAGCAACTTCATTTCCAAGAATATCGTAAACTTTTAACTGAACAAATGATGCTTCAGTTATACTGTATTCAATTTTTGTTGAAGGGTTAAATGGATTTGGATAATTTTGACTCAGATTAAAATTATCAGGAACACTTGATGAAATCTCCTGCACATCAGATGGAGGTCCGAAAGCGAGTTCATCTATATAAGCATAAGCACCAACCTGAGGAACACCAGTTGTATCAACCATTCCAATATAGATATAAGCTGAATCAGGATTGGCACCAGGGGTGTATGCAATATCAAAGTTAAACATCGTGTAAGTAGAAGCTCCAGTTCCAATGTCGATCCCACCACCGCCGACGATTACCCCAGCTTGAGTAAACCAGGTTGTAACATATATACTCTCATTACCGGTAAATGGATAAAACTCGTAATAGCCAGATAGGCTTCCATGGGCTTGAGTTACCGGGAATTTATCAGTATACATAAATGGGGAAATAACAAAAGTTCCGAAATAAACGTTCCATATTTGAACCGCATATGAACCCATATAGGCATCTGTAGTTCTGATAACAGGCGTATAAGCGGGCGGTGCATTGTTTGTAATCCAACCTTCTGGAATAGAAGGGTCTCCACCAACCCAGTTTTCAAACCCTGAGTTTGGTATTTGTGAGAATAAATTAATCTGGACAACACAGATTAATATTGAAAAAAGTTTTACCCAAGTTTTCATTCAGCCTCCATGCTTTTAATTGTTAAATAATATTTATTATTAATAACCCGAATGAACATAATAAATCAGTTGACACAAATCAAGTGTTAGCAGCAATCAACTAATTAAGATTGTCAAATGTTTAATTGGTGACAAATTTATCGTATTGCCCAGATTACATCTGCCAGTGTGTATTGATCTTTTTCGAGTGAAAATTTTAAAAGAAAATGTGGATTGAAACCAACCATATACTTTTCTATTCTTTCTTTCAGCCAGGAGATTTCAGCTTTTAACTTCCAGTGTTCCTCATCGGAAGAATAAAGAACTATAAATAATCTGTTCTTTAAATGTTTTCTTTGCTGCTGTGATTGATTTTTATAGAGCCATCGAATCAGTTCGTCAGTTTTATTTATCGCTTCGTTAATCGGATAAGGAAAATTTTTAGGGAAGATAGATGTCTTGTGATCGAATGTGACTCCATCAATCGAAAAATCAACCAACCTGTCTTTTTCGTCCAACGCAGGTTTAACGTTTGGAAGTGAACAAAATATTTTTTCAACTGCTTGTGCCGACCAGAAATTATACCATCGGTTTAAAGCATAATTAGCAATGTTCTTATGTTCATTATCCTTGCTGAATCTTTTTTCTGTTTCTTTCAGGACTTCATCAAACGAAGGAATTCTATAAATGAAATTTGTGAGCTTATCGAATACATCATTTTGCTTTCTTCCCCATTTGTATGGATAAGCCAATCTTTTTTTTAGTTCTCTTTCGGTTTGAATGAGATCAATCTGCATTCTATCACTTCAATCAATTTTCTGGAACACTAATAATTCTTTTTCATCTTTATAAAGATAAAGTCTCATCTTTTCAATTTTATATTTATTAACTTTTGAAAGTGCTGCAAGAAATTTTTGCTCAAGATTTCCGGGGCAAGCAATTTCTGTTGTTGTAATTTTTTCGAAAGCAATATTATCTCCATCAATGTTAACTGAGCCATTCAAAGTATTACAGCCAGTATTTCCGTGAACTCTTTTTTCTGCAGCATAAATTTCAAGAATGGGAAAATTTTTTATAGTGTCACCAGGAATAATTTTTTCACCGCCGATTGATTCAAGTGCCCAGATATCGTGCAGCCGGATATCAACTTCCTCTTTACCAGACGAACAACTAAAAATAATTATTGCCGATAGTATTGAAAGAAATACAATATTTTTTTTCATCTTTTTGTTACATCACTTTTGAAATAAAAAAATGTATTCGTGCTTGAAGATATAAAATCCACCGGCAAGGGCTCTGTATCGCCAGAGTTCTTTTTGATTTCTTTTTGCAGTTGTCTGATCAAAGTTTTTTATTATAGTCGATTTCAATTTAAATCCTTTATTCATCATTTCTCGCATTACATAAAAACCAAGCGGTATCCATTCACCCGAAGAATATTTATCGCCAATAACAACAGCGCAGTATCTTCCCTTATCAAGAAAAGGATAAGTGTTGCCAACTACTTTACCGAACATCTTTAAAAATTCTTCTGTTGATTTTGCGTTGGAAAGATCGCTCCGGTTGCTGCTGAATTTTATAATATCCCAATACGGAGGATGAAGAATTAAAAACTGAAATGATTTCACTTTTAATTTTCTTAATAAAGGTTGAAGAATAATAGTGCTGCTGTCACCAGTGAATAATTCGGTTCGTATTTCGAAAATATTTTTTTCTGCAGCGAGTCTCCCTTTTGCTGCTTTCGCAACTTTTTTATTCAGCTCGATTCCGATTCCGTTTCTTCCAAGACGTTTGCACTCGATCAGAGTAGTTCCGCTTCCGATAAAAGGATCGAGAACCCAATCTCCTTTTTTAGTAAATCTTTTTAAAAACTGATTTGGAATCTGCGGGATGAAATTTCCCCAGTAATCAGCTTTGTGTGCACCGGAACTATCGCGTTTATCAAAAATCCACAAACTGTCTGTAATAATATCTTCGTATTCTTTCCATCGGTTCAGATTTATTTCGTTAATCTTGCCTTCCTTTTGAACCGACAGACTTTTGCGTAATCTGTTTAGGTAATATTTTGTTCTCTCAATTGTCTTTGTTTCAAGAATTTGTTTTAGTTCTTTCAAAAGAAAATCTCTTCTAACAGATTGGTCTGTTCCGTTAAGAGGATAAATAATTATTTTATTATCGTCTTCAAGCTCTGAAAAAACTTTCCCGGTTATTCTTTTTATAACCTCTAAGTTTTCTTTAGCGAGTGCTGATTCAATAGCTGATAAAATATTCATAATGCATCTGAACTTTTTTTTCGAATTTCCTTATAACAAGTTTTGCAATTTTATTTCCAATACTCAGAGATGCTGTTGTTGTCCCGATTATCCCTCCACCGATTACTATTATGTCGAAGCATTTTTGTGTCATCAATTCTTCAAAGATATCGATGATTTATATACTTGAACTTTAACATTATCTGTGGTAAAATACAATCAAACATTTATAAATTCCGTGAAATAATTCTTATAAAATGATTCTGAAAAATTAGACAATTTAAAAATTAAACTCACAAGGATTCAGAATGAACAGCAAACAAAAATATGTAATCCTGATAGCTTCAATACTGATTGCAGCAGTGTTGATTTGGTGGCTGATGAGCGGAGGTGAAGTATTGTCAAAAGATGGAGTTTGGGTTGAACAGGAACTATCAGAATTAGATAAGGCTTTAGGATTAGAACCTCAAAAGATTTTTCAGGAAAAATTTATACTCGGTCTTTTACCGCACGCAGCAATTTTTTCCGGAGTTGTGTTACTTGCTTCGACGATTTTATTTTTCATATTCAAAACAAAAAAATAATGGAGAAAAAATGAAGACAATACTTAAAACATGCTTATTAATGCTGGTTGGATTTTCTTGTGCCTTTTCTCAAGGATTCAAAGTGAAAGCAACCGGCGAGCAGACTTTTAATTTTGAAGATAAAAGAAACCAGGTGAAATTTTTCAGCACAACACCGCTTGAAGATATTACCGGGATTTCTAACGGGGTCAAAGGAAAAGTAACTTTAAATGTCAGTGACATAAAAAACATGAAAGGGTCAATCAGCATTCCAGTAACTTCTTTAAAGACAGCAATTGATTTAAGAGATGAACATCTCAGAAGTGAAAATTGGCTGGATGCTGAAAATTATCCGGAGATATCTTTTACAATTAAAAAAGTTGACGATATAAAAGTAGAAGCCGATAATAAGTTAAACGCAAAAGTAACGGGTGATTTTACTGTTCACGGCGTAACAAAAGAAGTAGTAGCCGATGCATCTATAACATATCTTGATGCGAGCGAACAAACAGCACAATTTGCCCCGGGCGATTTATTAGGGGTTCAGGCAAAATTCAACATTTTACTTTCAGATTTTGATGTTGAGAATATGATAGTTGGTCAGAAAGTTGCAGACAATATAGAAATTACCGCAACACTCAGAGGATCAAACGCAAAGTAATATTAGCACATAACAGAAATTGAATCCGTAATCTTCTAAAAAGTTACGGATTTTTTATTTGATTATATTTCACACGTAAAAAATAAATCGTTCGATGAAAAAAATAATAACCATCTTCGGCAGTGCTAAACCAACACTCAACGATGAACAATACCTGACAGCATACACATTAGGTAAAAATCTTGCCTCAATGAATTTTGATATTTGTACCGGCGGATTTAATGGTATTATGGAAGCTGCTTCAAAAGGTGCTGTTGAGGGTGGAGGTGAAGCTTATGGAGTTACAGTTAATTTGTGGGGTGCAAAGACAAATAAATATGTAACAAAAGAAATTGTCTGCGATACTCTTTTCGAAAGAATAAATAAACTAATTGAGCTTGGTGACGGATTTGCAGTATTGCAGGGAGGAACCGGAACTTTACTTGAGCTTGCCGCAGTTTGGGAGTACATTAATAAAGATATGATGAAGTCGAAACCGGTTGCGTGTCACTCTTCAATCTGGAAGTCGATAGTTGAAACAATGAACTTGCAGATGAAATTTGAAGGCAGAAGAGTTGATGTTGTTAAACCTTGCAGCTCGGTTGAGGAGATAGTAAAATACCTGCACGAAAAACTTACGTGATTGTTACCCAATAAAAATATTCATCTATCCATAAAACTGAACAAGCTCTCCTTATTTAATCAAAAACGGGAAAGAAAAATTATTTATTCGGTGGAATTGGAAAGTAGCTAACCAAGTAATACTCTATATGAAAAGTGCTGGCATTCTTTATTTTGTTGATCAGTGAAAAACCCGCTTGTAAAGATTTCTTAAAGATTTCATTCCTTCCTCTCAAGAAGGCTTAAAGCTAGCTAAATGAACGCTTTTTTGGAAATGAATTTGGCTTAATAATTGAAAATGACGTGTTGCTTGGTGGATACATTTTTAATTAGTCGTTTGAGTTTCTAAAAATATATTTAATACTATTGTTCGCTTAACAAAATAATTAGGAGAAAACATATGAAGCGTGTGAGCTGTTCGATCATATTAATTATTGTATTTGGAATTACAACCATGTTTGCACAGGTTAATTCTAATTACGATGGTCCAAAACCAGAAGTAAGAGCTGGAGCCAAGTCGTTTATATTTCAATATACACCATTTCAAAGCAATCTTGAACCAGTTTATGTTGGTACCGTGAGCGTTCCTGATCAAGGATTTACTTCTATGGACCTGATGGGAGCTGGTTTTCGGTATTTCGTTACACATCAAATTGCAATTGCATTGGGTGTAAGTTTCGGAACGAATTCAAGCAGCCTGGAAACAGAAACAGGAAAATCGGAATCATCATCAACAATTGTTGGAGTTGGTATTGATGCAAATTACCACTTGATGTCTCTGTATGGTGTATCTCCTTACATAGGTGCAAATATTAATTTAAGTTCACTTTCTGCTACTGAAGAATTTACCCCGGATGGAGGCGCAACTGAAATTACTGATTATTCCGGAAGCGGTTGGGGAATCGCTGCTCAGTTTGGTTTTGATTGGTTCTTTACTGAAGGATTATCACTTGGTGGAAAATATTCACTTGGATTCAGAAGTCTTGGTGAGCCGGAAGTAACATCCGAAGGTGAAACTGAAACAGGTCCGAGCAGTACTTCCTTTGGCATAAGTACTTTCAGTGTACTTTTAAATGTTCATTTCTAAAAAAGGAAATAATTACCGGGATATAATTAATTATTGTGATGTATTTAACTGTTGAACAAAATATTCTGGAGAATATTTGCTTATTTGATACAGGTCAATATAGATTTGTCAGACTTTTTTAATTCAATTATTTATAAATAAAGAAGGATCTAAAAATGAAAAAAATTCTTGCAGTTCTTTTTGTATTACTTTTAGTTGCAGGATATACTAATGCGCAGGGAAAAATTGCTCTTGGCGTAAACGCTGGAATAGCTCTTCCAATGGGTGATTTCGGTGATGGTTATGACATGGGTTTTGGTGGTAATGCTTTATTCGCATACCATGTTAATCCAAATGTTGATGTTACAGGCTCAGCTGGTTATTTAACCTGGAGCGGTAAAGATGCACTTGATGGATCTACATTCAGCAGTATTCCTGTAATGGTAGGTGCGAGATATTTGTTCGGACAAGGACAATTTCATCCTTACATTGGTGCAGAATTAGGTATGCATTTCAGTAACTTTGATTATGAGTATGAACTTATGGGTGTAACCTATTCTGGTTCAGAATCAGATAGTTACTTTGGTTTTGGTGCTGGTGCTGGGTTCTTATATCGGGTTGGAAACAATATGGACCTCGATGTTAATGCAAAATTCAACAGCATTTCTTCAGAAGGTAGTGCTTCGAATTATGTAAGCGTTATGGTTGGACTCTTATTCGGTTTAAATTAATTTCTTAATTAAGTTCGTTTACAAGCAGTGCCTCGGCACTGCTTTTTAATATCCACTCTGGTATTAGCTTTAATCTTACTAGATGCTTCACTGATTATTCATTCAACATTTCATTAATTAATGATGATATCATAACATCAATCAAATTTGCTTTTGAGAACTTATTTCCCATAAGTTTCTATTGGCACTTTAATTTTTTACTCACAAAATAGGAGAATGAAATGAAAAAGTTATTTACCGTGCTGCTCGTCTTTGTTGCATTCACATCTATTTCCCTACCTCAAATGCAGATAGGTCCAAAGGCTGGGCTAAATATTGCAAGTATAGGTGGTGATGATGCGGATCAGATCTTAGGTGGTCAAAGTTTAGATTCAAAGACTGGTTTTGCAGGCGGATTTTTCTTTATGTATCAATTCAGTAATATGTTCGCTATTCAGCCCGAGGTTTATTATACAATGAAAGGTGCAACCTATTCAGAAAGCGGAGCAGACTTAACTATTTCACTTGATTATATAGAAGTACCACTTCTCTTTAAATTTCTGATACCGATAGAGGGTTCAAATATTAAACCCGCTATTTTTGCTGGTCCAGCAATCGGTTTTAATATGACGGCAAAATCTAAAGTGGAATATGAAAGTCAATCTCAAGAAAATGATTTGAAAGATGATACTAAATCAACAGAGGTTTCATTGGCATTCGGCGGCGGTCTTGGTTTTAATGTTGGTAAAAATGAACTTGGTGCCGATATAAGATATATTCTAGGACTAACTACATTCGATGATTCATCCGATCCGTGGGATTTAAAAAACAACGTAATCAACTTTAACGTCTATTTCGGATTCTCGATCCTTTAAAATATTTTTTTATCTCTGCACTAACAAACGGTGCAGAGATTCTTCTTTTTAAACTCATGCTTTTTCTCTTTATTTATCCTAATAATTATTTTTACGCTTAAAAATTCAAAGGATTATATATGCAATTTGAACGCAGTGCTGGCATTCTCCTTCATCCAACATCACTTCCCGGCAAATATGGAATTGGCGATCTTGGCAGTGAAGCATACAAGTTTGTTGATTTTTTAAAAGAAGCGGGACAAACACTCTGGCAAACTTTTCCACTTGGACCGACTGGTTATGGTGATTCTCCATATCAATGTTTTTCTGCTTTTGCAGGAAACCCGCTGATTGTCAGTCCTGATAAATTAATGAATGATGGTTTCCTTTCTATTGATGATCTGAAAAATCTACCACAGTCTGATCTTAGGAAAATTGATTACGGAAAAGTGATCGAGTTTAAAAAATCTTTATTGAAAAAGGCTTATCAGAACTTTAAGAGTAATTCACGAAACATCGAAAATGAATTTGAAAAATTTAGCAACTCACAAAAAAAATGGCTGGAAGATTTTGCAATTTTTATGGCTTGCAAAGATCATCACAACGGAGCGGCATGGAACAGTTGGGAAAAAGGTCTCGTGCAAAGAGATGAAAAAGTTTTAGCTGAGTGGAAGAAGAAATTAGCTGATGAAATTGAATATCATAAATTTGTTCAGTTTATTTTTTTCAGACAGTGGAATTCTCTAAGAAAATATGCAAACGAAAAAGGAATAAAGATAATTGGTGACATGCCGATATTTATTGCTTATGATAGCTCCGATCTCTGGTCAAATAAAAATTTATTCACTGTAGATGATGAAGGTAATTTAACTTTTGTAGCTGGTGTTCCACCGGATTATTTTAGTAAAACCGGACAACTCTGGGGAAATCCGCTTTATAAATGGGATGAAATAGAAAAAGATGATTTCCTCTGGTGGCGTGAGAGATTCTCAAGTCTCTTTGAACTTGTTGATATTGTGCGTATTGATCACTTCAGAGGATTCGAAGCCTTCTGGAAAATTCCCGGTGGAGAAAAAACAGCAATAAATGGTAAATGGGTAAAAGCTCCGGGGGACAAATTATTCAGCACATTAAAAAAATATCTTGGCGATCTTCCGATTCTTGCTGAAGATCTTGGAGTTATTACTCCACCAGTTGAAGCTCTTCGCGATAAATTTAGATTTCCCGGAATGAAGGTTTTACAGTTCGCATTTGGTACAAAGATGGAAACCAAATTTCTTCCTCATAACTTCGTTCCAAATTGTGTTGTATATACCGGAACTCATGATAATGATACAACCCGTGCTTATTTCGAAAAAGAAAAATCAAATAAAGGAAAGAATGATATCTACGAGCATGCACAGATTTATCTGAATTATTTTGGAGATGATATTCTATCCGAGCTTATTCGGGTTGCTTATGCTTCTGTCGCAAACATTGTAATTATTCCAATGCAGGATATTTTGAAACTTGGAACCGAAGCGAGGATGAATTTTCCAAGCACAACCGGTGGTAACTGGAGCTGGAGGTTTACCTGGGATCAGATTGATGAAAATCTTTCTAAACATTATTTTGGTTTAACACAACTTTATGAACGCCCACCGATACCCAAAAAACTTGAAGAAATTGATGTTGAGGAATCATAATTGCACTAATTGTTTTAATGATTTTCTGAATCTTCATTACTATTATTGTATCAAATAACAGTAAAAATTTTTATTCAACTCAAATACAGGAGATCTGGTTTGAAACAAATATCAGCACTTTTAGTTTTATTAGTATTTTTATTTACTTCCTGCAATAACGGTCAGTCATCCTCTTCAACCGGAAACCTTAACTGGACCAATAATCTTGAAAATGCAATTGAACAGGCAAAGAAAGAAAACAAAGCTGTTCTTGTTAACTTCACTGGCAGCGACTGGTGTATCTGGTGTAAAAGATTAAGTGCAGAAGTTTTCCAGCAGAAAGAATTTGAAACTTATGCAAAAGATAATTTAGTATTAGTAATGCTCGATTTTCCAAAAGACATTGAGCAGACAGAGGAAACCAAAACTTATAATAATAATCTTGCGCAGAAATATGGAGTTCAGGGATTTCCAACCATTTTAATTTTCAACGATAAAGGTGAATTCGTTGCACAAACCGGTTATCAACCTGGCGGTGCTGCCAAATATGTTGAGCATATCAAATCCTATTTATAGTTTAGTTAAGGCGATCGGAAGGTCGCCTTTTTTGTTTGGAGATGTGAGTTCCCTTTTTTGTGTCACTAATTTTCTTACACCTTCGTAAAAATTTCTACAGTGTATTAACTTTTTTACTCTCATTTTTTTTTGATTTGATTTTTTAGCGGAAACGCAACTACGTTTACAGCATAATAATTGCTGTTTAAAGACTGGCATTCCTCCCGGCGTAACTTTAAATTAAGACTAAATAACTATTAGTTTTTTTAGGAGTTGAAAATGAAAAGCATTTGTGCGGTCTTATTAAAAATCAGTTTTTTGTTTATTGTTATATCCGGCTGTAAAGATGAACCACCTGTGGTACCGCCGCCACCACCACCATCTGATGTTAAGGATACTCTAAGACTTACTTTTGAATATGCTACTCACAGAAGCATAATTATTAATTCCAAAACAACTACTAGTAATAAACACTCTACAGTAAAACTATACCGAATATTTAATAATGCCGATACACTTGTCTCCGAGTATCCAATAACGACAAATGACACAAGCATCATTGATGATAACAACGGGAATGGTTTACAGCTTAACACTAACTACACATATTATACAGTGCGAATAGACTCTACAGGAGAAAGAAAAGACAGCGGTAACATAATAACTATCACAACCCTTGCAGCAACGAACTTTAATTACACCTGGCAGGAGTTTGCTCTAGGTGATCCAGGAAGTGTTCTTTATGATGTTTGGGGAACTGATGAGAATAATGTCTATGCAGTTGGTGGTGTTTACTTTAATGATACCTCTTTCGGAGTGATACACTGGAATGGTGTTGAATGGAACGTTGCAAGTCAGTTCGGTGGTGGACTAGCAATTCACGGATTTTCAGCAAACGATATTTGGACAGTTGGGGGAACCATTTACCATTTTAATGGACAGATATGGGATGAAATACTATTTAATGACCAAATCTTAGTAGATAATATACCATATTATGCCGTCTGGGGAACGAACAGCAATAATGTTTATTTTGGTAGTGGACGAGGAAAAGTCATACACTGGAATGGGAACAAAGCTCAGATTGTTTACAGTAATGCTGATCAAGTATTTGTTAAAGATTTAGATGGGTATGCCTCTGATTTTATAATTGGAGTTGGAACAGGTATGGTGCCGCCATTACTTGCGATTAAGTACGATGGAACAATCTGGAATGATCTGCCAATAAGTGATCCATGGTCATTAAATGCAGTAAGCATTGCTACAATGAAGCAGGTATATTTTGGAGGTGATGGTGTGTTTGAAATGATAGGAAATAAATTTTCACATATACAAAGTTTTGGCTACTACATCTGGGATATAAAATACAATAAACAAACTGGCGTTACAGTTGCTTCGGGTGCATTTGATGGAGTTTACATTTATAATGGTATGGAATGGCGAGATTTCCGTGGACAAATCTCTTCAGATAATACAAGATACTCGGGAATATTCATAGCTAATAACACAATTTTTTGTGTGGGAAGTACTACGAGTGAAGCAAAAATAGTAATTGGTAAGAACTGATTAATTAAAATAAATATATGTAAGGAGGTGATGTAAATGATCAAAACTCTATCAGTTAAGTAAGAGAGTAACGGTGCTGAAACGCCGTTACCCGAAATACAAACAATTAGCCTTGGTATTAAAAATTCTCACACTTGTGAGCTGTACCTTTTTTGTTTGTGGAACAAACCTAAAAATTTTTTCAATTAAAAATAAGGGAGAAAAAATGAAAATCTTAGCAATTACACTTTTTCTGTTGGTTTTATCAGTTCAAAATATAGTCGCTATTCATGGTGAAATATGGTTTTATATTGATGATAACAGCAATACAAATTATAAAGTTGTAGCTAGCAGAATCAGCACCACTGAACCACTCTTTGGCTACAACTTTATGGAAGTTGGTAATAATCAGTATGATGAAGTTACTTCCGATATTGATGTACTCGGCTATCCGTGTAATGCTTCAGAAGGAAATGGAATTTCCTAAATTTGTATTAATGTAAACAGAAAGGAAAATTTCAATGTCCGAAACAAAAAGAGAAAGAAAATTTTATTCACCTGAGCAGAAAGTTCTTATTCTTAGAGAACTTCTTGAA
>WBZO01004581.1_pt1 | contig 14824 bp, 12 predicted proteins | sample 5204261 | NCBI WGS metagenome assembly WBZO01 (sample SAMN12412400, study PRJNA552823) | activated sludge metagenome | isolation source: activated sludge from anammox sidestream of wastewater treatment plant... | place: USA: North Carolina | collected 2017-09 | reverse complement strand
CGCCGAGTTCCTGCGCTCGGCGGCCGAGCGCCTCGAGACCCACCTGAACGCCACGCCGCAAGGCGTGGGCTGGCAGCTCATGAGCGACCTGCGCGAGGTCGATTGACCGGCGCGGGCGCCCTCTCGGCGGCGACCCCGGCTCAGCCGGCCGCGCGCGTCACGAGCGCCACGACGCGCTCCTCGACCGCCGGCGTCCACTCGCGCAACGCGTAGGCGACCGGCCACATGCTGCCCTCGTCGAGCGCGGCCCCGTCGTTGAACCCCAGCGTGGAGTAGCGCACCTTGAACTTGGCGGAGGCCTGGAAGAAGAGCAGGACCTTCCCGTCCTTCGCGTAGGCCGGCATGCCGTACCAGGTGCGCGGCGTGAGGCCGGGGGCGTGCGCCGTTACCACCCCGTGCACCTTCTCGGCCAGCGCGCGGTCGCGCGCCTCCATCTCGGCGACCTTGGCGAGGAGTTCCTTCTCGCCGTCGTCCTTCGCACCGCGCTTGGCGCGACCGGCTTCCCTCTTGAGCTCCCGCGCCCGCTCCTTCATGGCCGCGAGCTCCTCGGCGCTGAACCGGCCCTCGGCCTGTTCCGCCCCGTCCGCCCCCTTCTTGGTGGCCTTGCGTGTCGGACCCTTCCCAGCCATGCGCACCTCCGGACCGTCGCTCCCGTCCGGACGGACGCCCTCCGGCGCCGCGAGCGCCCGACGTGGGTGACCGGCTAGAGCAGTATGGCACGGGCACGGCGCCCCACCACCGCCATGTCACACGGGCGCGCGGGGCGTCCTGGCCGATGACGCGCTACGGCTCGGTCGCAGTTACCGTCCTCAGGAAGTGCGGCACGAGCGCCGCCTCGAACTGCGCCCCCGCCTGCCGCTCGAGCTCCCGGACCGCCTCGTCGTGACTCCAGGCGCGCTTGTAGGGTCGTTCGCTGGTGAGCGCGTCGTACACGTCGACGAGGCTGAACATCCTGGCCAAGAGCGGGATGGCCTCCCCGCGAAGGCGCTCCGGGTAGCCGGTACCGTCCCACCGCTCGTGGTGGCTCAGCACCACCTGGCGCGTCCCGCTAGGGAGGAACGGGATGTCCCGCAGCATCTCCGCTCCGAAGAGCGTGTGGCGGCGGATGACCGCGAACTCGTCCTCGGTCAGCCGTCCCGGCTTCAGGAGGATGGCGTCGGGCACGGCCAGCTTGCCCAGGTCGTGCAGGTAGGCGCCCCACACGAGCGCGCGCTGTTCCTCGGCGTCCAGGTCCATGGCGGCCGCGAAGCGCCGCGACAGGGCGACCACGCGGTCAGTGTGACCGTGCGTCTCGAGGTCGCGGTGCTCGAGCGCGACGCCGAGCGCGCGGAAGGTGGCCTCGCGCGTCGCCTTGATCTCGTCCAGGTGCTGCACGCGCTCGAAGGCGTTCTCGAGGCGCTTCACGAAGGTGCCGGCGATCCGCACGGCGTTGTCGTCCAGGGCGGCACGCCGGTCGAGGGTGGCGAACGCCAACGTGTGCGTGACGCGCCCCCCGATGCGCACGGGGAGGGCCAGCATGCTGCGCACGCCGGTGGCGAGGTAGGGCGCGTGGTGGGAGGGCCACGCCGGGTAGTCGTCGACGTAGAGCGGCTCGCCCGTCGCCGCCACGCGCCCGTTGATGCCGGCGCCCACCGGCTGCGGCGCCTCGAGCGTGGCGGTCAGCGCGGGGGTGGTGACGCCGCGGAGGTGCGTGAAGTGGAGTTCGCCGCCGCGCACCTCGGTGAACATGGCAGTGTCGAAGCGGAACACCTCGAGCAGGTGCTGCAGCCCGAACTCGATGAGTTCGGCGATGTCGTCGAGGCCTTCGATGCCGGCGCTGAACTCGGCGAGCGCCTTGTACTCGGAGCCGAGGCGCTCGAGCTTCGCGCGCTTGTCGCGCAGGGTGCGCTGCATGTCGACGTGCTCGAAGAGCGCTGCCAGCTCGATCGCGAAGAGCTGAACGTACCGGCGCGCGCGCTCGTCGAACGCGATGCCGTCCCCCGCGCCGTAGAGGCAGAGATACGAACTGGTCGCGCCGTCCACCACGACCGGCACGCACATGGCGATCGCGGTCGGGGTCGCGGCCGGGTCGTGAGGCTCGCCGCCCAACCCGGCCGCCAGGTCGAGGTACGCACCCGTGAGCGCGCCCTCCATGGAGCCGTGGGGCGCAGCGCCGACTACGGCCACGGCGCGGAAGAGCCCGTCATCCGAGCGGAGCCACAGGGCGGCGCCCCGCGCTCCCGGCGCCACCTTGAGGACCGCCTGCAGGGCCCGCTCGTAGAAGTCGCCCTCCAACCGGCGCCGCACGACGTGCCCCAGGAAGTCCGACAGCGCCCCTCCGAACGCCGCCTCGTGCCGCAGCCGTTCCGCTTCGCGCGCGTCCTGGGTCACCTCGAGCGCCAACCCGACGACGCCGACGACGGCGCCGTCGCCCCCCAGCAGCGGCGAGAGGCTCACCTTGAAGTCGCGCCCGGCGACGCTCACCAGGAGGCTCGCCTCGCTGCCTGCCAACGCCCGCGAGTAGGCGGCCAACGCCGAGGCGTCGATGCCGAACGCGTGGGCGATCAGCCGTATCGACCCGCCGGGGCGGATCGTGCGGGCCAGCCCTGGCGGCACCAGGCTGCCGCCGTTGAAGGCCGTCAGGCGCAGGCGCGTGTCGACGGTCCAGGTGGCCGCCGGGAGCTGTTCGAGCACCCCCTCGCTGCTCACGCTGACGTGCAGCGCGGAGTCCACTTCGTCCTCTCTCCTCCAGCGACGCCCCCGGCCGGTGTCGCCGGGTCCGCGACCGCGTGGGTCCCGTGTCACGCGGCCGCCCGGGCCGCCGAGCCCCCGGTCTCGCTGCACAGGGTATACGACGCCCGGGCGCGCGGCGGACGCTTTCTCCACACCGGCGCGCCGCGACGCCTCACTCCGGACCGCCGCGGCGCGCCGTGGGAACGGCCGCGCGGGCCCCTAGAGGGGGATGTTGCCGTGCTTCTTGAACGGCAGGGCGACTTCCTTGTTGACAAGCATCCGCAGGCTGGCGATGAGCCGGCGCCGCGTGTCCTTCGGGTCGATGACGTCGTCGATGTAGCCGCGTTCGGCCGCCACGTACGGGTTGTCGAAGCGGCGCTTGTACTCGGCGATGCGCGCCGCGCGCGTGCCCGCCGGGTCCTTGGACTGCTGGATGTCGCGCCGGTAGATGATGTTGGCCGCGCCCTCGGCGCCCATGACGGCGACGGCGCCGGTGGGCCACGCCAGCACCACGTCGGCGCCCATGTCGCGCGAGTTCATGGCCAGGTACGCCCCGCCGTAGCTCTTGCGCACGATGAGGGTGACCTTCGGGACGGTGGCCTCCGCGTAGGCGTACAGCATCTTGGCGCCGTGCCGGATGATGCCGGCGTGCTCCTGGGCGACTCCCGGCATGAAGCCGCTCACGTCGACGAAGGTGACGATCGGCACGTTGAAGGCGTCGCAGGTGCGGATGAAGCGCGCGGCCTTGTCCGACGCGTCGATGTCGAGCGTGCCGGCCAGGTGCCGCGGGTTGTTGGCCACCACGCCCACGGCCTGCCCACCAAGGTGCGCGAAGCCCACGATGATGTTCTTGGCGTAGTCGGGTTGGATCTCGAGGAAGCGGCGGTCGTCGACCACCCCCTTGACCACGTCGTGCATGGGGTAGGGCCGCCGCTGGTCGGGATGGACCACGGCCAGCAGCTCGGGCGTCTCGCGGCCGTCCGGGTCCTGCGTGGGGCGCAGCGGCGGCTTCTCCCGCGCCGACTGCGGCAGGTAGGCGAGCAGCTCGCGCACGGCGCGGAGCACCTCGGCGTCGTCGGCGCACTCGAGGTGCGCGACCCCGGAGAGCCTGGCGTGCACGTCGGCGCCGCCGAGCGCCTCCAGCGTCACGTCCTCCTTGGTGACCGACTTGATCACCTCGGGTCCGGTGATGAACATGTATGACGTCGCGCGGGTCATGAGCACGAAGTCCGTCATGGCGGGGCTATAGACCGCCCCTCCGGCGCACGGACCGAGGATGGCCGAGACCTGCGGCACGACGCCCGAGTAGCGGGCGTTGCGGAAGAACACGTCGCCGTAGCCCGACAGCGAATCGACGCCCTCCTGGATGCGGGCCCCGGCCGAGTCGTTCAGGCCCACGATGGGGGCGCCCGTGCGGACCGCCAGGTCCATCACGTTGGCGATCTTCTGGCCGTGCATCTTGCCGAGGCTGCCGCCCAGGACGGTGAAGTCCTGCGAGAACACGAAGACGGTGCGGCCGTTGACCGTTCCGTGCCCCGTGACCACGCCCTCGCCGGGCGCCGCCACGCCGTCCATCAGGTCGCCGCCGCGGTGCGCGACGAACACACCGAGTTCCACGAAGCTGCCCTCGTCGAGCAGCGCCGTCACGCGCTCGCGCGCCGTCAACCTGCCCCCCTGGCGCTGCTTGGCGAGCCGCGCTTCGCCGCCCCCCGCCTCGACCCGCTTGCGCCTCTCTTCCATCTCGGCGGTGAGCTCGTTCATCCAGGTGATGGTGTCGTCGGCCACGCGGTGGTCCCTTCCTGCCTCTCGCTGGCGGCCAGGATACCGCGGCCCCGACGCAAGCGCTCGCGCGCGCCTGCGGGCGCGCCTGCGGGCGCGCCGCGGCGTCGCTAGTCCGCGCCGACCAGCGGCGAGGTCACGACCCGCAGCTCGTCGGGGCCGATGAAGCCCTGGAGCCGGGCGAGCTGCTCGCGGAAGGCGAGGTCGTCGCCGTGGGCAGCGACGTCTAGCAGGACGCGCTCCTCGGCCTGGAGGCGCCCCACGTCCGCCTCGAGCCGGGCGACGTCGCGGCGCAGCACGAGCATCCGGTCGCTCTCGACCCAGTTGAGGTAGAGGAGCTGTAGGACCCCCACGGTCGCCACGATCACGATGACGAGGTTGAGCCTGGCGCGCCGGGGCGCGGCGCCGTGATCGGCCGCCGCCGGGTCGTCCGCCGGGTTCGCCCGCCGCCCGCCGGGGCCGGCTTGGCTAGCTGCCGCCTCCGCCCACCGCCCGTCGGGCCCGGCTTGGCTAGCGCCCTCGGTCACGCGCGCACTTCGCGCATGGCGAGCGCCTCGCGCAGGAAGCGGGCGGCGTCCTCCGGCATGGTCGGGTTGACGAAGTAGCCCGTGCCCCAGTCGAAGCCCGCCTGGTTGGTCAGGCGCGGCAGCAGCTCGATGTGCCAGTGGTAGTCGGGGCGCCCCTCCTCCACCACCATGTGGAGCATGAGGTTGTATGGCGGGGCGTCGAGTGCGTCGTTGAAGGCGCTCACGAGGGCCTGCAGGAGCTCCGCCAGCGCCGGCAGGGTGTTGGCGGCCACGGCGGCGTAGGAGCTCGCGTGGTGGCGCGGCAGGACCCACGTCTCGAAGGGCGTCTTGGCGGCGAACGGCGCGATGGCCACGTAGGCGTCGTTCTGCGTCACGACCCGCTGCCGCTCGGCCAGCTCGCGCTCCAACACCTGACAGAACAGGCACCGGCCGTGGTCGCGGTGGTACTCGGCCGCCACCGCCACCTCCTCCTCGACCCAGCGGTTGGTGACAGGCACGGCGAGGAGCTGCGAGTGAGGGTGGTCGTAGGCGGCCCCCGCCGCCCGGCCGACGCTGCGCGTTATCTGCACGTGAGCGATGCCGGGCCGGGCCGCCGCCACGGCCACGCGTTCCCGGAAGAACCGCAGCACCTCGGTCAGGTGCTCGGCTGGCATGGTCTCGAGCCGCTGGCGCGCGTCGGGGTGCTCGACGATTATCTCGTGGTAGCCGTACGCCGCCGCCTGCTTGAACAGCTCGTCCCCCGCGTCGGTCACCGTGGGCCTGGCGCTCACAAGGTGCGCTGGGTGAGTCAGCGCGCGGACGCGCCAGTCGGGCCCGCCCGCCTGCGAGGAGGCCGGACGGACGGCCGCTATCTCGGTGGCGGCCGCGTCGGCGCCCGGTGAGAGCCGCGACCGCTCGGGCGCTTGCGCCACGCTGCCGAAGTCCGAGGGCTCGAGCCCCCGCTCCGGCGAGAGCAGCACCCAGGCGCGCCCGAATGGATCCTTGCGGAAGAACGGCATGGAACTAGAGTCTAATCCGCCGTGGCCGCCCGGCGGCGTTACCAAGTTCATCCGCGGAGCGGCGGAACCTCAGCCGAACAGTCCGGGCTGGAGCGCCGCCTCCTCGGCCGCCCCCGGCAGGGCCGTGACCTCGCGGAACTCGAGGCCCAGGGCGCCGAGGCGGTTGAGGGCGGGCGCGGTGACCGCGGGCGCCGCCAGCACGCCCCTGACCTCGCCGGGGTACCTCGCGCGCACGCTCGCCACGTACCGTTCCAGCTGGTGGACGGCCTCGTGGTTGGCCTTGCCGCGCTTGAGCTCGACGACCACCAGCCGCCCCTCGCGGTCGCGCGCGAACAGGTCGATGCCGCCCACCTCGGTGGGGAGCTCGAGCTCGAGCACCTCCAGCCCGGGTTCGATCACGCTCGGGTCGCGCGCGAGGGCGCGCTGCATGTCGGCCTCGCTGCCCATCAGCACGAAGGCGCCGTTCTCCTCCAGCACGAACGCGGCCGCGAGGGCCGGCGCCTGGAACGCGATGCGCACGAACTCGGGGGGGTTGAAGCGCTCCGCCACCAGCACGGCCCAACCGTCCTCGAGCGAGGTGCGCACGTCGTCGGTCTGCGGCTGCCAGTTGACGGGCTTCACGCCGCGCGGCCCCTGCACCTGCACGCTGCCGTCGGCCTTGAGGAGGACGAGGTAGTCGCCGGCCTCGGCCACGCTGGCGGCGCGGCCGCTGTAGAGGACCTCGCAGGCGCCCACCACCTGCACGAGTTCCGCGCCGGTGCGCAGGTGCGCGTCGAGGAAGTCGACCAGTTCCTCGGGGGTCGGGTCTGTGATGAGGTCCCGGATCACGCGGGCAAGTCTATCAACGCCCGGCGGACCCCGCCGCCTTGGGTAGACTCGCCCTCATGGCACTGATAGGCGCTCACGTCTCGACCGCCGGCGGCCCCTACACAGCGTTCGACCGCGGCGCGGCTATCGGTTGCACGGCCGTGCAGATCTTCGTGAAGAGCCCCAACCAGTGGCGGGCCAAGGCGCTCGACGAGGCCGACGTGGCGCGGTTCGTGACCGCCCACGCCGAGCACGCCTGGCCCGTCACGGCGCACGCCGCCTACCTCATCAACCTCGCCTCCAGCGACGAGGGCGTGCAGGAGAAGTCGCGCGCGGGCCTGGCCGACGAGCTGAGCCGTTGCGGCGCCCTGGGAGTGGGCGCGCTGGTGTTCCACCCCGGGGCGCACCTGGGGGCGGGGCTCGAGGCCGGCACCGAGCTGGTGGCGCGCAACCTGGACGCGGTGCTGGCTAGCACGGCGGGCGTCGCCACCATGGTGCTGCTGGAGAACACCGCCGGGCAGGGCACCACCCTGGGCGCGCGCTTCGAGGAGCTCGGCCGCATGCTCGAGCTGCTCGACCAGCGTGAGCGCGTTGGCGTCTGCCTCGACACCTGCCACGCCTTCGCGGCGGGTTACGACGTGAGCACGGAGGAGGGGTACGAGGCGACGCTCGAGGAGTTCGACCGCCACATCGGGTTGGAGCGGCTCCTGTGCGTGCACCTGAACGACTCCAAGCATCCGCTCGGCTCGAGGAAGGACCGGCACGAGAGCATCGGCGCGGGCGAGATCGGCGCGGCCTGTTTCGCGCGCATCGTCAACGACGTGCGGCTCGCTTCCGTCCCGAAGATCCTCGAGACGCCCATGGGCGACGACGACCAGGGCCACGCCCGCGACATGGCCACGCTCCGTTCCTTCCTCACGAGGTGATCTTCATGACCGACACGCAGGCAACCGCCGCCCCGACGGCCGAGGCCGCCGCCGCGTTCCGCGCCGCGCTCGCCGACACCCTCACCCGCAACTACCGCATGGTCGCCCAGCTGGCCGCGGGCGTGCCCGAGGACGCCGCCTTGCGGCCGCTCGTGCCGGGCGGCAGCCACATGAACTGGTTGGTGGGTCACCTCGTGGCCAACCGCGACGAGATGCTGCGGACCATGGGCCGCGACCCGGTGCGCGCGGAGGCCGACGACGAGGCGTTCGGGTACGGCAGCGACGCGGCGGGCGCCGCGACCCGCCCGCTTACGGAGCAGCTGAGGGATTACGACCTCGCCAACCCCCCGCTGCAGCAGGCCGTCGCGGAGCTGACGCCCGGCCTGCTTGCCTCCTCGGCCGGCAAGCGCAGCGTGCAGGAGCGCCTGGCGTTCCTCGCGTGGCACGAGACGTACCACCTCGGTCAGCTCATGCTCTACCGCCGCGCTGCCGGCCTGGAGAGCCCGATCGGCTGAGGCCTAGCGCGCCCGCGGCGGGGTCAGTCCGCCAGGTGCCAGGCGCCGTCCTTTATCTGGGCCACCACGTAGGCCCTGGCGTCGAGCCCCTGGTGGTCGGTGCCGGTGAAGTCGAACACCCCGCCCACGCCGACGAACGGGCCCATCCCCTCGAGGGCGTCGCGCAGCGCCAGGCGCTTGACCACGATGTCCTTCGTCGCGAGGGCGCCCCGCTCCTGAGCGAAGTCGCCGGCGTGCGCCAGCGCCATGACGGCGTCGTAGGCGTGACCGCCGAACGTCGTCACGCTCTCGCCGGGGTACGCGGCCTCGTACTGGCGCGCGTAGGCGAGGGCCACGTCGCGCGTGGGCGCGTTGGCGGCCAGGTCGGCGGCGACGAGCAGGGGTCCGACCGCGAGGCGGACGCCCTCGGCGGCGGGGCCAGCCAGCTCGATGAAGCGGTCGTTGCCCACCCCGTGGCTGACGTAGATGTCGCCCCCGAAGCCCCGGTCGCGCAGCTCGCGCACCATGCGGGCGGAGTCGTCGACGATGCCCCACACCAGCACGACCTGCGGCCGCGACAGGATGGCGGCGAGCGCGGGCGCCGTGTAGGAGCTGGCGCCGGAGTCGTAGCGCACCGCCTGGTCCAGGTGGATGCCGCTGCCGGGCAGCAGCAGCTGCAGCTCGACGAGGCCGCTCTCGCCGAACGCGTCGCTTAGTCCCAGGAACGCCATGTCCGTCACGCCGCGGGCCTGCATGTCGGCGACCACGCCCTGCAGGATCAGGCTGTCGGGCGGGGTGGTGGAGAAGACCCAGCGCCGCGACTCGGCCGGGTTGGCGATGGGCGCGGCGGCGGCGAGGCTGATGAGGGGCACGCGGGCGGCCTGCATGGGCGCCACGACGGCCAGCGACGCCTCCGAGCGGGTGCAGCAGATGATGGCGTCGACCTCGTTCTTGGCGAGCAGGTCGGTGACGAGCTCGACGGCGGTCGCCACGTCGGAGCCGTCGTCGAGGACCTCCAGCTCGAGCCGCACTCCGCTCCTGCCCTCCAGGCTGCTCGCCAGCATGGCGAGCGTGTGCGCCTCGCTGGCGCCGAGGGCGGCGGAGGGGCCGGTGCTTGAGACGACGGCGCCGATGCGCAGGACGCCCTCTTGGGCGAGGGCCAGGCCGTGACCGGCGGAGGCGGGGGTGATGAGGGCCCAGGCGACCAGGGCCAGGGCGAGCAGCGAGAAGACGGTGGTGCGGCCGACGGTCTGGTGCATGGTTCCCTCCACGAGGCGAGTGCGAGCGAGTGGGCGAGCGGAGAGCACCGCCGGCCGTGGCTTGCCAGTCTACGGACTCTAGACCCGATGTTGCCACGAGACTACTACCCTGGTGGTGTGTGGAGCCACCTACCCGCCGGGGCGCCGGCGGCTCAGGGGTCGCCGCCGCCTTCCTCGCCGGTCAGGAACTGCTCGACAAGCTCCAGCGGCCCGCTCATGTCGTAGGCGTGGTAGAGCGCCGCCGCGTTCCTGACGGGGTCGCCGAAGAAGAACTTCTCGTACAGGTTCTGCCTGCCGCCGAAGGCGGAGATGGTCATGTCCCACGCCAGCCGGAAGAGCCTGAGGCGCTCCCCCGCGGCCAACGTGCCGGCCTGGAGGTACTTGTCGATGGCGTCGGCCATCGGGCCTGCGCGTTCGCCCTCGCTCGGCAGCATGATCATGCCGCTGGCGCCGAGGAGCTGCAGGATCTCCACCATGCGCGGGTACGCTTGCGGGAAGTAGGCGCGCGCCACGTCCATGGTGGCGCGGTCCGGGGTCATCGTGCCGTTGGCGTCGGGCGCGGCCCGCTCCTCCGCTCGCGTCAGGAGCGCCTTGAGGGTCTCGAGCACCACGACGAGCTCGGCCATCTTCTGCTGCACGTGCTGGAAGCGGGCGCTGCCGATGGCGCGGACGATCAGCTCCGCCACGCCGAGGAACGCCTGGGCCTTGACGATCTTGACGTTGAGCACCTGGTGCCCCATCTGGTAGGTGGCGTTGGTGGCGCCGTAGACGCCGGCGGCCAGCTCCGGGTCGCCCAACAGGAACACCCTGTCCCACGGCACCAGGACGTCGTCGAAGGTCACGAGGGCGTCGAGCTCGTCGAAGCGCGAGCCGAGCGGGTGGTCGACGCGGCTGCGGCGCGGCCACAGCGGCTCGCGCGCGATGAAGGTTAGGCCGGGGGTGGAGCACGGGACGGCGAAGGCGAGGGCGTAGCGCGCAGGGTCGTCGGCCACGGACGACCCCGGCGCCGGGAAGATGAGGAGCTCGTCGGCCAGCGGCAGCGTGGCGAGCATCCGCGCGCCGCGCACGACCACGCCCTCGCCCGTCTCGCGCACGACCCCGAGCGCGATGTACGGGTCAGGCAGCTGCCCCTTCGGCACGGCGCGGTTCACCTGCGGGTCGGTGAGGGCGTGGGTGAGCGAGAGGTCGTGATCGCGGACGTGCGCGAAGAAGCGCCGCACGTTGGCGCCGTAGCGCTCGTCGCCCCGCGCGAAGTAGGCGGCGGCACGCGCGCACGCCATCAGGTTGACGTTGAGGTAGTCGGGGCTGCGGCCGATGAAGCCGAGGGAGTGGCGCGCCCAGGTGCGGTGCATCCGCGAGCGGCGCCGCAGGTCGGCGACGCTGGTCGGCTCGACGAAGCTCATGCCCACGCGCTCGCCTCCCTCGCGCACGAACGTCATGGCGTCTTGGAGGTCGGGCTTGACCTGGAGGTCGTAGAGCTCGGCGATGGCGCGCGCGGCCGCGCTGGTGGCCGGGTGCGCGGCCGGGTCGAGGACGCGCGCGCCGTCGACGTACAGGTTGGGGGGCGCCCGCCTCAGCCCGTCGAGGAACTGTTCGCCGTCGCGCACCGCCATGCGTGCCTCCGCCGGCCCGCGCTCAGATCGGCGCCGCGAGCGCCCGCGGGGCCGCCGCCAGCCCGTACAGGAGCCGCACCGTGGCCGCCGCGCCCTGTTCGAGCGCCGCCACCCGGAAGAACTCGTTGGGGGCGTGCAGGCCGTTGTCGGGCTCGCCGAAGGCGTAGTACAGGCACCAGGTGCCAAGGACGCTGCCGAACTGCTCGGCCACCGGCACGGTGCCGCCCGTGAAGACGGGGAACGGCGCGGTGCCGTAGACGGCCTCCATGGCCGCCCCCGCGATGGCGAGGACCGGGTGGTCGAGGGGCATCAGGTAGGCGCGTGCCTTCCCGGGCAGGGGCGTGACCTTCACGGTCACGCCCGCCGGGGCGTGACGCTCTATGTGTTCCGTCAGGGCGCGCACCACGCGGTCGGGGTCCTGGCCCGCCACGAGCCGGCAGGTGATCTTGGCGTGCGCCTCCTTGGGGAGCACGGTCTTGATGCCGCCGCCCTGGTAGCCGCCCCACATGCCGTTCACCTCGAGGGTGGGTCGCAGCCAGCGGCGCTCGGCGGGGGTGTAGGCGGGGTCGCCCCACCACCCCGTCAGGCCCAGGTCGCCCGGGTCGTCATCGTCCGTCGGCACGGCGGCCGCGGCGCGCCGCAGGGCGGGGCCGGGCTCCTCCACCCCGTCGAGGAAGCCGTCGACGAGCACGCGGCCCTGCTCGTCCTGCATGGAGGAGAGGACGTGCGCCAGCGCCATGATGGGGTTGGCCACCGCGCCGCCGTACATGCCAGAGTGCAGGTCGGCATTGGCGCCCGTGACGGTCACCTCCACGCCCGCGAGCCCGCGCGACCCCACCGTCAGCGACGGCACGCCGACCCCGAAGATGCCGCCGTCGGCGCTGATGGCCAGGTCGGCACGGAGCGCGTCAGCGTGGTCGGCGAGGAAGCGGGGGAGGTTGGGGCTGCCCACCTCCTCCTCGCCCTCGATGAGGAACGTGACGTTCACGGGCGGCGTGCCGTTGGGCACCGCAGCGGCCGCCACGGCGTGCAGCGCGATGAGCACGCCGGCCTTGTCGTCGCTGGCGCCCCGCCCGTAGATGCGACCGTCGCGGACTCGCGGCTCGAACGGCGGTGACTCCCAGAGCTCGAGCGGCTCGGGCGGCTGCACGTCGTAGTGACCGTAGATGATCACGGTGGGCGCGCTGGGGTCGTGATGCCAGCGGCCAAGCACGACGGGGTGTCCCGCCGTGGGCACGACGCTCACCTCCGGCACGCCGGCGCGCCGCAGCCTGTCGGCCAGCCAGGCGGCGGCGTCGTCGATGTCGGGTCGGTGCGCCGGATCCGTGCTCACGCTGGGGATCGTCACGAACTCCATGAGGTCGGACGCCAGCGCCTCGCGCCCTGACGCCGCGGCCGCTAGGGCCCTCTCTACTGCCTCGCTCACGTGGGTCACCGCCTCCTGGTGTGGTGGTTGCTCGTGCTCAACGCTACCAGACGGCGCTCGCCCGGCCCGGGCCGGGCGAGCGCTCAGCGGGGCTCGGCGGGCGGCGGGAGCCGGTGGTAGGCGCTGCGGAAGTAGAGGAGGGGCTCGCCGCCGAAGCGCCTGAGCGCCTCGACCCGCCCGACGAAGATGGTGTGGTCGCCGGCGCGGAGCGCGTCCTCGCGCCACACCACGAGCTGCGCCACGGCGCCCCGCAGCACCGGGAAGCCGCTCAGCTCCTCGAACGGCGCCTCGGGGTTGGCCACGGGCCTGCCCGCGAACTGGTCGGAGAGGTGCGCCTGGCCCTCGCCCAGGATGCTCACGCCGAACCGCTCCGCCGCGAGGAGGGTGGCGTGGGCGCGGGCGCGGTGGTCGATGGAGACGGCCACGAGCGGCGGCTCGAGCGACACCGACATGAAGGCGCTCACGGTGATGCCGAACACCTCGGCGGGGGCACCGGCGCCGCGCGGGGCGGTCATCGTCACGACGGTGACGCCGGTCGCGAAGCTCCCGAGCGCCTCGCGGAAGGCGCGGTGGTCGAAGTCGCGGTGCTCGAAGTCGCGGTCCGTGCCCGGCAGGTCGGTGCCGGCGGGGCCGTGGTTCAGGTGAGCCGCTCGCGCGAGGTCGCCGGACCCGCGCGCGGCCTGGGAGATGGTGGTGTCGTTGGTCGCGTCCACTGCCCGTCAGCCTATCGGCTCGCGCTGGCGGTTGGAACTGTGTGAACACACAGTTCTGCCCCGATACCTGTGCCAAGCTACCATGTTGACGTGAGCGGCCCCGAGCACGTCACCGCTTCCCTCGCCGACCTGCTTGCCGACGCTACGCTGGGCCTCGCCCTCGTCGCCGGCCCGGCAGACGCGCGCTACAGCGCGCTCAGGTGGCCGGCGCGCGAGGCCGACCGGCCGTGGCTCGCCCCCGGCGACCTGCGGATCGTCGTCGCCGGCGGCGCCGACGACTTGGCCGGCCCCGCGCCCACCACCGAGCTCGAGCGCGCGCTGCGCCCACCGCCCGCCGTGCTCCTGTACGCCCTCACCCCCACGGAACGGAAGCTGCCGCCCAGCCTCGCGGGGCGCCCCCGGCTCGCGGGGCGCCTCCTCCCCGCCGGCACCGCGCTCGTGACGTCCCCGCCCGCGGTGGCGCCGGAGCTCGTGGCGAGAGCGGCCCTGCGCGCACTGGTGCGCGCCACGACCGGCGCCGGGCCGGCCCTGGGCGCCCCGCAGGCTCACCTCCTCGCCGGGCTCGAGGCGGCCAAGCCGGAGCGCGACCTCCTGGAGCGCCTCCACGACCTGACGGGGACGGACCTGGTCCTCCTCAGCGCCTGGGGCGACGTGGTGGCCCGGGCCGGCGCCGGAAGCTGGCGTCCGCGCGCCGGCGCGGCCGGCGCTCCGCCCGTGGCCGCCTGGGGCGAGGGTGAGGTCAGGCTGGGAGGCCGCCCCGCGCTCCTGCTCCACGTCATGCAGGCGGGGCGTCGCCGCGGGACGCTGCTCGCCTTCGACGCGCCCGGCTGGGCCCGGCCGTGGCTCGAGTTCACCCGCACGCTCCTGGCCGCCGCCGCCGCCATGGCGGCGGCCGAGACGCGCGCCGAGACGGCCGGCGCCGGCGCGCTGCTGAGCGCGTGGCTGGCGGGCCCGGCCGGCGCGGAGCGCCTGGCGCCGCTGCTGGCCCGCGCGGGTTTCGGTGGCGGCGCCCCCTACCGCGTTGGCGTGGCCGAGGTCCCACGCGGGGGCGCGGGCGCGCAGGCGCACGCCCGGCCGGGCGCCGATGCCGCCGCCGAGCGCGTGCGCGAGGCCGTGGAGGAGTACTTCCGGCAGCGAGGCCTGAGCGCCCTGACCGGCGCAGCTTCCGATGCCGCTTCCGGCGCCGTGACCTGGCTTGCCGCCGCACCGGGCCAGGGCGCGGAGGCGGACACCGTCGGCACCGACCTGCTAGCCGCGACCCGGGCCGCGCTGGGAGCGCCCGCGGCCGCCGGCGCCGGGAGCGGCGCGCCAGGTCGCAGCGGGGTCAAAACCAGGGGCGCTGCCCCCGGCCAGGCCACGGTGCGCATCGGCCTGAGCCGAGCGCACACCGCTCTCGGGGCCGCGGCCCGGGCCGAGCGGGAGGCGCGCCTCGCCCTCGCCGGCGCGCCGGCCGGCGGCGTCGCCACTTTCGACGAGTTCGACCCGGTGGCCTGGCTCGTCGAGAGGCCCGCCGCCGACCTCGCGCTGGCGCGGGAGCGCGTCATCGGACCGCTGCTTGCCGCCGACCGCC
>WBZO01004580.1_pt1 | contig 14825 bp, 13 predicted proteins | sample 5204261 | NCBI WGS metagenome assembly WBZO01 (sample SAMN12412400, study PRJNA552823) | activated sludge metagenome | isolation source: activated sludge from anammox sidestream of wastewater treatment plant... | place: USA: North Carolina | collected 2017-09 | reverse complement strand
CAATGTCCATAGCCAAGCCGACGGCCGATCCCGAGGTGATGGTGGAGATGAACACGACACCGCTCATCGACGTGATGCTCGTGCTGCTCGTGATGCTCATCATCACGCTGCCGATCCAGCTCCACTCGGTGAACCTCAACATGCCGATCGGCAATCCGCCGCCGCCGCTCATCAAGCCCGAGGTGGTCAAGCTCGACATCGATGCCACGGGCACGATCTACTGGAACGGTGAGGCGGTGCCGGATCGGCAGGCGCTCGAGGAGCACATCCTCCGGGCGGCCAACACGTCGGTGCAGCCGGAAGTGCACCTGCGTCCGGACAAGAGTGCGAAGTACGCTGTCGTCGCCGGGGTCATGGCCACGGCGCAAAGGCTCGGTCTTACCAAGATCGGGATCGTCGGCAGCGAGCAGTTCATCAACGACTAGCGTCGCGTCGGCGCGCGATCCGCGCCACGCGCCGTTACTGCGGAGCTCACATGGATTACGCGAGACAGCAGCGCGACCCGGGGCGACACCTGCTTGGGATCGGTTTCGTCATCCTCGTCCACGTTCTCGTCATCTGGGCGCTTCTTTCGGGCCTGGGCCAAGGCGTGATCCAGATCATCAAGAAGCCGCTCAACGCGACGATCATCGAGGAGATCAAGCTCCCGCCGCCGCCGCCGCCGCCCCCGCCGCCGCCGCCGAAGAAGATCATCGAGCCGCCGAAGGTGCAGCCGCCGATCGAGACCTACGTTCCGCCGCCCGACGTGCCCGTGCCGGCCCCGGTCGAGGCGCCGCCGATCTCCGTGGTGACGCCGGTCGCGCCGACGCAGCCGCACGTGATCGCGCCGCCACCGCCGGTGGCAGCACCGCCGGCGCCGCCGGCGCCACCGAAGCCCGCGATTCGCCGCGGCATCGTCAAGATCGCCGGTGACGACCCCACGTATCCGCGCGAGGCGATCCGCAGCGGCGTCGACAAGGGACGCGTGGTGGCCCGCCTGCAGATCGACGAGAACGGCAACGTGACCGAGGTCAAGATCATCGTCTCAGAGCCGCCGCGGGTCTTCGACAAGGCCGTTCGCGCTGCGCTCGAAACGTGGAAGTTCAAGCCCGAGAACGAGAAATACGTGGGCGAGGTGGAGATCAACTTCAGTCTCAAGGATTAGTGGACGGCATCGCCGATCTCGCGCAACGCGCCGCCGTCGCCCACCGCGCCGGCGAGCTTGCGCAGGCGATCGCGCTCTACGACGCGATCCTCGCGCGCGAACCGCGCAACGCGCCCGTGCTGCACCATTCGGGTGTGGCGTTCTTCCAGCAGGGCGAGTACGCGAAGGCACTCGACCGGCTGCGCGCCGCGGTCAATACCGACGGGTCGAATGCCGACGCGTGGGCGAACCTGGGCCTCCTCCTCACCACGATCGGGCATCATCGCGCCGCGGTCGAGACTTACGAGCGCGCCGTCGCGCTCGATCCCGCACCGGAGATCCTCGTCAACATGGCGGCGGCACAGCTCGCCTGGGCGCAGCCGAGTGCCGCGGAGGCAACGGCGCGGCGCGTCCTCGCGCAGGACGCCACACACGCGAAGGCATGGTTCACGCTGGCGCTCGCCTTGCAGCCGCAAGGCCGGATGCTCGAAGCGCTCGATGCCGCGACCAGGGCCACGGCGCTCGCACCCGGCGAAGAAGGCTACGCCGGACTGAAGGCGCAGCTCGAAACCGGGATCGGCGCCCCGGAGAGAGCACGGGCGACACTCGACAAGGCGCTCCTGCGCGCGCCGATGTCGCGCGCCTTGCGCTTCGAACTCGCGAGCCTCCTCGAGTACAGGCTCGGCGCGCCCGAAGCGGCGCTCGCCCACTACGAGGAGGTCGTCGCGCTCGAGCCGCGCCACGGCCCGGCGCTGTCGCAACTCATCTTCCTGCGCGGAAGGCTCGCCGACTGGCGTGATCGCGACGCGTGGGTGCGCCGCTACCGCGAGGCGGTCGCGGCGGGTGCGAGTGCGTTATCACCCTTCGCGTTGCTCGCGCTGCCGTCGACGCGGGCCGAGCAGCGCGCATGCGCGCGCCACTGGACCGCCGCGCTCGCGGGCGAGCGCGTCCGGCCTTCGCTTGCCTCACGCGCGCGCCTGCGAATCGGATACCTGTCGGCCGACCTGCATACGCATGCGACGGCGTACCTCGCCGCCGGCCTCTTCGAGCAGCACGATCGGCGGCACTTCGAGGTCATCGCCTACTCGACCGGCCCCGATGACCGCTCGCCGATGCGCTCGCGTCTCACGCGGGCGTTCGATCGCTTCGTCGACCTGCCCCACGCGCCGCCGGCCGCGGTGGCGCAGGCGATTCGCGACGATGGCGTGGACGTGCTCGTCGATCTCAAGGGGCACACGCAGGACGCCACGCCGATCGTGCTCGCCCATCGCCCGGCGCCGATCCAGGTGCACTACCTCGGTTATCCCGGCACGCTCGAGGGCGGCCTGTGCGACTACCTCATCGGCGATGCGATCGTGACGCCGCCAGAGCACGCCGCGGATTACGCCGAAGCGATCGTCACGCTGCCCGGGTCGTATCAGGTCAACGATCGCGCGCGTCCGATCGCCGACACGCCGTCGCGCGTCGCAGTCGGACTGCCGCCCTCCGGGCTGGTCTTTGCCTGTTTCAACCAGACGTACAAGATCAATCCCCAAGTCTTCGATGCGTGGGCAAGCATCCTGCGCGCGATCGATGGCTCGGTGCTGTGGCTGCTCGCCCGGCGTGCCGACGAGCCTGCGGTCGCCCACCTGCGGGGTGAGGCGAAGGCCCGTGGCGTCGATCCGGCACGCCTCGTCTTCGCCTTGCATCGTCCCAACGCCGACTACCTCGCGCTGTACCGCCACGCCGATCTCTTCCTCGACACCTGGCCGTACAACGCGCATACCACGGCAAGCGATGCGTTGTGGGCAGGCTGCCCCGTGCTCACGATGCGGGGCGAGACCTTCGCCGGCCGTGTTGCCGCGAGCCTCCTCACCGCGGTGGGCCTGCCCGAGCTCGTCACGGGATCGGTCGCGGAATACGTCGCGCGCGCGCGCTCGCTCGCTCGCGATCCCGACGAACGGGAGCGCCTGCGCACGCACCTCGCGGGGCCCGGGCGGGCGTCGCCGCTCTTCGACACCGCGGCGACCACACGTGCGCTCGAGCGCGCGTACCGCGTGATGGTCGAGCAGCATCGCCGCGGCGTGCGCGAGGCCTTTACCGTCCCACCGGCGCAGTGATCGCACGGCGCGGGACGTAACATCACGCGCTCGGGACGGCTTCCGGGGTAGCGAGCGGCCGTGCGCTCTCGGCACGGGCGCCGGCGGTCTACTCGCCGTCGCGCAGGCCGTAGACGGCGGCCGCACCGGTGAGCGCGAGCAGGGCCGCGGCCGCACCGGCGAGACTCGTCAGGGACACCGGCTGGCTCGCGACGAAGCGGTACGCCTCGCGCACGGCATCGAGCATCGTTCCGGGGGCGGCCACCGCCAATCCCACCGCGGCGACCGTCCACATCGCGCCCACGATCGGCGCGCGCCACGCGGGTCGCTGCGGCGCCGCCGGCAACGCCGCGATGACGCGGGCGGTGAAGCCGTCGTCGGCGATGTACGCGGACTGCGTCGCGTGAGCGTCGACCGCAAGGATCGCGTCGAGCCAGTCGTGGCGAGCGGGGGGCGGATCGCGTTCGATGGAGATCATGATGCGTAGGCCGAAAGCGCTGCCTTCAGACGTTCCTTGCCGCGCAGCACGTGGGTCTTGACCGTGCCGACCGGACATCCGAGCACGTAGGCAGCCTCCTCGTGCGTGAGGTCGTTATGGTAGCACTGCACGATCGCCGCTCGCTCGGCGGGAGGCAGTGCGGCGAGTGCACGCTCGAGATCGAGCTTGAGCACTGCCGCGCGAGCGTGGTCGCCCTGCGTGGCGTCACCATCGGTGATCGCCTCGTCGTCTTCATGGGCGACGTCGTCCACGTGATCGCCCAGCAGTTCCTCCTTGCGCTTGCGCGCGTCGGCGAGCCAGCAGTTGGTCGCGATGCGATACAGCCATGTCGAGAAGCGCGCTTCCTGGCGGAACGTGGCGAGCTTGCGCCAGGCGAGCACGAACGTTTCCTGCGCGAGATCGTCGGCAAGCGCGTGATTGCCCGCCGTGAGCTTGCGCAGGCACGCGCGCACGGTCGACTGGTGGCGCCGCACGAGTTCCGCGAAGGCATGTTGATCCTGCGCCACGAGCGCGCGCGCGATGAGCTGCGCATCGGTGAGCGCGGGACTGGGCATGGGCTAGATGCGGGCTGGCGACATGGGGCACGGCGGACATGGCGTGATCACCCGGCAGCGCGCGTCATCCGCGGCGATCACTCGGGGTCGCGCTCGGGCGTCGTTGCCGGAGCGCGAAGCACGTCGACGGCCTGCGCGGTCTGCCGCTCCTCGAAGTACCAGAGCGCGACGTAACCCGCGCCGACGAAGAGGAGGACGAGTCCGATCCAGCCGGGGCGACCGTCATCGATGATGGCGTGCAGCGAAAGGGCGAGACCCACGGCGCCCATGACCACGCCCTTGCGCAGATCCGACCACGCCGCACGCTTGGCCAGGACCTGGACCTGCTCGGCCGGGGGCAACGCGCTCGCGGCACGCGCGAGCGTCGTGTCGGGGCGGCCGCCCGCCAAGGTCTGCAACGCTGCTGTGGGGGGAACGACGCCTTTCTCGGCGAGCTTCAGCATCGTCTCGTTGTGCATGCGCGTGCGGCGAATCTTGTACCAGATGACGAGCGCGATGATGAGGATGGGCGTGAGGAAGACGATGAAGACGACGCCGGCGACGAACGACGACAGTGCAGGTGCGCGGTCGTCGAACGTATCGCCGCGGGTGCGGTCGGGGTCACGCTCGACGGCATCGGCTTCCTCGTCCGCGGCCGACGGCGCCGCGGCGCCGCGCGCTTCCCGCGCGATCTCGCGGCGCGCCTCACGTGCCGCCTCGCGGATCGCGTCGGCGATCTCGCGGCTGGCGGCCCTGGACCCGGTGGACGAGGCGTCCGGGGCAGGCGCGGCCGGCGGGGTGGGCAAGGAGGGCGGCGCCGGGATCGCGGGGGGCGCCGGGATCGCAGGCGATGCGTCGGGCGCCGGTGGCGTCGGCGGTGCGGCATGCGCCGGGTTCGCGTGCGGCAGCGCGGCGAGGACCACGGCCGCGAGCAGCGCGCCGCACAGGGTGAGGCGGCGGACGGGAGGCGGCAGCGCGTGCGTCATGGGATCTCCATCGATCGGGATGAGCATTGGATGCACGAGCCGCCCCTTCCGGATTCGCGATGCCGTCGTCACGGCGTGACCGGTGCATGCGTCGACGCCTTTGGCGCCCGGCTCAACCCTTACGAATACGGCGCGCCGCAAGGGGAGTCGCGGGGCGTCACCCGCGGGGACGCATGCTACTATCGCCGGCGCGTTCCGTCATGCGGCGATCCGGGGCGCGGCGCGCGGCCCGCCGAAGTCGCCCTTGCTGGTTGCCGCGATTCTCGTCGGTTCCATCGCCCTTTGCGCCGCTCCATCGTCCTGACTTCCGCCCTCGGGGCAGCGTTGGCTGCTGTCGCGTCGTGGGCGCGTCGAAGCGTTGCATGGAGTCTCGTCGTCGGCTGCGTCGGGCTCGCGCTGCCGGTCGCGGCGCAGGACGACACGGTGACGCTCAATTTCGTCAACGCCGACATCGAGTCGGTCGTGAAAGCGGTCTCCGAGATCACCGGTCGCAACTTCATCCTCGACCCCAAGATCAAGGGCACGGTCAACATCATCTCGGCGCGCCCGGTGCCGAAGAGTCTCGTCTATCCGACGCTCCTGTCGGCGTTGCGCCTGCAGGGCGTGGCTGCGGTCGAGGGCAACGGCGTCACCAAGCTCGTCCTCGAAGTCGATGCGAAGATGCACGGCTCGGACGTTGGGCGGGGTGGCGTCGGCGGTGGCGATCGTCTCACCACGCAGGTCATCACGCTGCGTCACGAGTCTGCCGCGCAGATGGTCGCCGTGCTGCGCCCGCTCATCACGCCGAACAACACGATCGCGGCGTTTCCAGCGACCAACGCGATCGTCATCACCGACTACGCGGAGAACCTGCGCCGGCTCGAAAAGGTCATCGCCTCGCTCGACCAGCCGCCGGCGGGCGAGCCGATCGTGGTGAGGCTCAGGTACGCGTCGGCGCTCGATCTCGTGCCGCTCGTGCAGCGCCTGCTCGGTGCCGAGGCGAGCACGGGGGCCGGCGCCGCTTCGGGTGCGCCGGGTGAGGCCGCGCAGCAGCGCGTCACCATCGTGGCCGATCCGCGCAGCAACAGCGTGATGCTGCGCTCGGAGAATTCGGCGCGCGCGGCGCGCGTGAAGGCGCTGTTCGAGGAACTCGACACGCCAGGGCGCCCCGGCGGCAACATGTTCATCGTGTACCTCAAGAACGCCGAGGCCGCCAAGGTCGCGCAGACGTTGCGTGCGCTCATGAGCGGGGGCGCCGACATCGCGCCGGCACCGTCGGCACCGTCGGCGATCGGCAATCAGCTGGGCGCTGCCACGACCAGCGGCACGGGTTCGGGCCTGGGTGGTGCCGCCGCGCCGGCGGCACCGCCGACGTCGTCGAATCCGTTCGTGGCCGCGGCCGGCAGCGGTGCGCCGTCCGGGGGGCTCACGATCCAGGCCGATACCGCGACCAACGCGCTCGTCATCATGGGCCCCGAGCCGCTGTACAACAATTTGCGCACGATCATCGAGCGCCTCGACGTGCGGCGTGCGCAGGTCTTCGTCGAGGCGCTGATCGTCGAGGTCGCCGCCGACAAGGCGGCCGAGTTCGGCATCCAGTGGCAGTTCCTGCAAGGGCTCGGTCGCGACGGCGTGCAAGGTTTCGGTGGCACCAACTTCGGCGCGCGCGACAGCGGCAACAACATCATTGCCGGCTCGGTCGACATCACGAGCCTGGGGCAGGGGCTGAACGCCGGCATCGTCAACGGGACGATCTCGCTGCCAGGGATCGGCACGCTCTACAACCTCGCCTTCCTCGCGCGCGCGCTGGAGCAGACGACCGGCGCCAACATCCTGTCCACACCGACGCTGCTCACGCTGGACAACGAGGAGGCGCGCATCATCGTCGGGCAGAACGTCCCCTTCGTGACCGGGCAGTACGCGACGACCGGATCGGCTTCGACGGTACAGCCGTTCCAGACGATCGAGCGACGCGACATCGGCGTGATGCTGCGCGTGAAGCCGCAGATCACCGAGGGGGGGACGATCCGCCTCGTCGTCTACCAGGAGGTTTCGCGCGTCGAGTCGTTCTCGACTACGACCGGCCTCGTGCTGTCGAAGCGCGCGCTCGAGTCGTCGGTGATCGTCGACGACAAGCAGGTGGCGGTGCTGGGCGGTCTCATTCAGGACAGCTTTTCCGACGGCTCGGATCGCGTGCCGGTCCTGGGCGACTTGCCGGTGCTGGGGTCGCTCTTCCGCTACGACCAGCGCAAGCGGCAGAAGGTGAACCTGCTCATCTTTCTCAAGCCCACCGTGGTACGTACCGACTGGCAGGGCAAGGCGATCACCTCCGAGCGCTACGACTACATCATGAACGAGCAGCAGCGAAGCCGCCCGGAGTTCCGCTATTTCTGGCAGGACCAGAGCGTGCCATCGTTGCCCACCGAAGGCGCGATGCCGGGAACGCGCGCCGGTGAGATGCCGAGCACGGTATCGCCGCTGCCGCCCGCGGATACGCCGCTGCTGCCCGGACCGGTGACGGCGGGCAAGCCCACGCCGTCACCGACGGCACCGGGGGCGGCCATCCCCGGATTGGCGCCGGCGCCCGCAGCGCAGCCGCCGGCACCGGCCGCGGCACCCGCACCGATAACGGCACCGGGGAACGCGGCGGGGGTCGCGCCCTCCGGATTGGCGCCGGCGCCCGCAGCGCAACCGCCGGCAGCGGCGTCGCCGCCGGTGCCGACCGGCCCCGGCGGGTGGACGCCGGCGCAATAGCGCACCCCGCGCAGGCACGCCCATGAGCGCGACGCCGGACGCCACCGCCGCCGCGGCGCTCGTCGCCCAGATTCCCTACGCGTTCGCGCGCCTGCACGGCGTGCTCGTCGGCGGCCTCGACGGCGAGGCGGTCGTCGTGCTGCTGCGCCCCGACGCCACCGCCGAGGGCCTCGCCGAGATCCGGCGCGTGCTGCAACGCGACCTCGTCACGCGCGCAATCGATCCCGAGGCGTTCGCCCACGAGCTCGCGCGTCGCTACAACCAGGGCGCGCCGGCGAGCGCGGCGCAGGTGGCGAGCGACCTCGCGCGCGAGGGCGATCTCGCGCGCCTGATGCAGGACCTGCCGGTCACCGAGGATCTCCTCGACGACAGCGCGCAGGCGCCCGTCATCCGGATGATCAACGCGCTCCTGCTGCAGGCGCTGCGCGAACGGGCGTCGGACCTGCACTTCGAGCCCTACGAGACGCGGTCGGTCGTGCGCTTTCGCATCGACGGCGTCCTGCGCGATGCGCTCGAGCCGCCGCGGGCGTTGCACGCGGCACTCGTGTCGCGCCTGAAGATCATGGCGAGCCTCGACATCGCCGAGCGCCGGCTGCCGCAGGACGGGCGCATCTCGCTCAAGCTCGGTGACAAGCAGGTCGACGTGCGCGTATCGACGTTGCCGACCGGACCGGGCGAGCGCGTCGTGCTACGCCTGCTCGACAAGGAGGCCGCACGGCTCGACCTCGCCGCACTCGGGATGAGCGATACGACGCGCGACGGCGTCGATCGCCTCATCCGCGAGCCGCACGGCATCGTGCTCGTCACCGGGCCGACCGGATCGGGCAAGACGACGACGCTGTACGCCGCGCTGTCGCGGCTGCCGCGGGGTGCGGCCAACACGATGACCGTCGAGGATCCGATCGAGTACGCGCTCGACGGCGTCGCGCAGACGCAAGTCAATCCGCGCATCGAGCTCGACTTCGCGCGGGCGCTGCGCGCGATCCTGCGCCAGGATCCCGACGTCATCATGATCGGCGAGATCCGCGATCTCGAGACCGCGCAGATCGCGGTGCAGGCCTCGCTCACCGGCCACCTCGTGCTCGCGACGCTCCATACCAACGATGCGGCGAGTGCGGTGACGCGACTCGCCGACATGGGCGTCGAGCCCTATCTTCTCGCGTCGAGCCTGCAAGGCGTGCTCGCGCAGCGCCTGGTGCGCACGCTGTGCCCCGCGTGCCGGGTCCAGACGGCGCCGACGCCGGGCGAGGGCCGGCTCGTCACCGCGCTCGGCCTTCCGGCGACGACGCCCGTGGCGAGCGCTCCGGGTTGCGAGCAATGCAATGGCAGCGGATTCCGCGGCCGCACCGGCGTCTACGAACTCCTCGTCGTCGACGATGCCGTGCGCCGCGCCATCCACGACGGTGCCGACGAGCCGGCGATTCGTCTCGCTGCCGAGCGCGCCGGCATGCAGGGCCTCCATCGCGACGGTGCGCGCTGGATCGCGAGCGGGGCCACCTCGCTCGCTGAGCTCCTGCGCGTGACGCGCGCGCACTGATCGGGCGCGACGTGGGCGGCTTTCGCTGGGAGGCGGTCGACGCGGCGGGCCGGCTGCGCGAGGGCGTGCAAGAGGCCGACAGCGCGCGCACCGTGCGCGACCGGCTGCGCGCCGACGGCCTCACGCCGACCGCGGTCGATGCCGCAGCGACGCCAGGGGACACGGCGGGGTTCGTGCGGCTGCCGGCGCCGCTCCTCGCGTTGACCACGCGCCAGCTCGCGACGCTCGTGGCATCCGGACTGCCGGTCGACCAGGCGCTTGCCGCCGTGGCCGAGCAGGCCGACGACGCGCGTGCCGCACGCATCGCGACGCGCCTGCGCACGCACGTGGCGTCCGGCGAGGCGCTCACCGCGGCACTCGCGCGCTATCCCCGCGCGTTCTCGCCGCTGTATCGCGGCCTCGTCGGCGCTGGCGCCGAGACGGGGCGCCTGCCCGACGTGCTCGCGCGCCTGGCCGACTATCTCGAGGCACGCGAGGCGATGCGCCAGAAGGTCGTGCTCGCGCTCATCTATCCGGCGGTGGTCACGGTGATCGCGTTCGCCGTGATCGCGGTGCTCCTCGTCTACGTCGTGCCGCAGGTCGTTGCGGTCTACCAGCAGAGCCGGCAGACGTTGCCGTGGCTGACGCAGGCGCTGATCGCGACCAGCGCATTCTTCCGCGCCACCGGCGGCTTTTGGATCGCGGCCATCGTCGTCGGGCTCGTGGGCTTCGCGCTCGCGCTGCGGCATGCGCCGTTGCGGGCGCGCTGGCACGCCTTCCTCTTGCGCCTGCCCGTCGCCGGGCGGCTCCTGCGCAGCCTCGACACGGCGCGCTTCGCAAGCACGCTCGCGATTCTCACCGGCAGCGGCACGCCCCTCTTGCGTGCGCTCGACGCGGCGGCCGAAGTCGTCCGGCACCTGCCGTTGCGCGCGGCGGCGGGTCGCACCGCGGTCCTCGTGCGCGAAGGGGTGGCGCTGTCGCGCGCGCTGCGCGAGCAGGCGGTGTTCCCGCCGGTGCTCGTGCATCTCGTCGCCAACGGCGAGCACAGCGGACGCTTGGCCTCGATGCTCGAGCGCGCGGCCGCCCTGCTGGAGAGCGACGCCGAGCGGCGCCTCGCGTGGCTCGCCGCGCTATTGCAACCCGCGCTCATCGTCATCATGGGCGCGATCGTGCTCGTCCTCGTGCTGGCCGTGATGCTGCCCATCGTCTCGATGAACCAGCTCATCCGCTGAGGCGACGCCCGTCGCGGTCGGCGCGGAAAGCGCCGGTACCGAAGTGAGCATGGGAAAGTGGAACGGGAAGCAGGCCCGCGGGCGAATCAGCGACGCAAGGCGAGAACCACAACCCCGGCGGCGACGAGCGCGATGCCTGCCCATTCGCGCGCACCGGGTCGCTCGCCCAGGAAGGCGAAGGCGAAGAGCGCGACGAGGATCACGCTCGCCTTGTCCACCGGCGCGACCTGCGAGGCGTCGCCGACCTTGAGCGCGCGAAAATAGCACACCCACGACGCACCGGTCGCCAACGCCGAGAGCGTCAGGAAGATCCACGACCGGCGCGGAATCGCCGCCGGATCGGTCCATTTCCCGGTGGCGAGCACGAAGACGAACAGCAGCAGCGTGATGATCACCGTACGAAACAGCGTCGCGTAGTCGGAGTCGATCCCCTCGAGGCCGATCTTGGCGAAGATCGCGGTGAGGGCCGCGAACACCGCCGACAGGAGCGCCCAGACGAGCCAGGCGGGATACGTCGTCATGCGCGACCCCGACGCGGCGCGCGCATCACGATTCCACCGCGGAGCGTTTCGCGTGTTGCGCGAGTGCCCAGCGCACGTGCTCGCGCACCAGGGGTGACGCGTCGTCGGCGCGTGCGGCGAGCGCGGCTGTCACCTCGGCCGTGGACGGTGCGTTGCCCAGTCCCACCGCGAGGTTGCGCAGCCAGCGCTCGTGGCCGATGCGGCGGATCGCGCTGCCGGCCAGGCGCGTGTCGAATTCCTCGCGCGTCCACGCGAAGAGTTCGACGAGCGTCGCCCGATCCAGTCCGTGGCGCACGGCGCGAAAGTCGTCCTCGGTCGTGAGCGGCGCATCGCGGTTCCACGGGCAGACGAGTTGGCAATCGTCGCAGCCGTAGACACGATTGCCGATGAGCGGGCGCAGCGGCTCGGGAATCGGACCGTGCAACTCGATCGTCAGATACGAGATGCACCGCCGGGCATCGAGCTCGTAAGGCGCGACGATGGCGCCGGTGGGGCATGCATCGAGGCACGCTCGGCACGATCCGCAATGCGCGCTCACCGGCGCGCTCGGCGGCAACGGCAGGTCGGTGTAGATCTCGCCCAGGAAGAAGTACGAGCCCGCCTCGCGCGTCAAGAGGAGCGTGTGCTTGCCGCGCCAGCCCAATCCGGATTTCGCCGCCAGCGCACCTTCGAGCACCGGCGCGCTGTCGCTGAAGACCCGGTGACCGAACGGACCGACCGCGTCGGCGATGCGCGCGGCCAGGCGCGCGAGCCGGGAGCGGAGGACCTTGTGGTAATCGCGGCCCAGGGCATAGCGCGCAATGTAGCCGCGCGTCGGGTCAGCCACGATCGATCGCGTGGCGGCGAGCGGCTCGGGCCGGTAGTCCATGCGCGCGGTGATCACCGAGAGCGTGCCGGGGACGAGCTCGGCAGGGCGCGAGCGCGCCGTGCCATGGCGCGCCATGTACTCCATCTCGCCGTGGTAGCCGGCGGCGAGCCAGCGCAAGAGTCCCGCCTCGGCTTCATCGAGGTCGGTATCGGCGATGCCGATCTGCGCGAAGCCGAGCTCGCGACCCCATTGCGCGATCCGTGCCGCGAGTTCGGGCCATGCCGGCGCGATGGGCGACGTGACGTTGGCATCCATCCCGGTTAGCCTACCGCACGATGCATTCCATGAGCGCACTCGATGGATAGACCCAAGCGCTGGTATCTGCCCACCGTCGCCGCCACCGAGCGCGTCGGCGCCGCGCTCGCGGGCGCGCTCGCCGGGGGCCTCGTCGTCACGCTCGCCGGCGACCTCGGCGCCGGCAAGACGACGCTGGTGCGCGGGCTGTTGCGCGCGCTGGGCTGGACCGAGCCGGTCAAAAGCCCGACGTACAGCCTGGTTGAGTATTATCCATTTTCGAGCTTATACTTATATCACTTTGATTTTTATCGGTTCGCCGATCCAAGCGAATGGGAAACGGCGGGAATGGCCGATTGCTTCCGCGACGACAGCGTGTGTCTCGTGGAATGGCCCGAACGGGTGGCGACGTGGCTGCCGGCCCCCGACCTCGCGCTCGAGCTCGCGCACGTCGACGCGCAGCCAGGGCGGCGCCTGACCGTGCGCGCAGCTTCGGCGAAGGGTGAGCGGTGCGCGACCGAGATCGCCTGCCTGGCGCTGCCTGCCGGACCCTGATCGACATCAGCCTGCCGCGACGGCGGCTGTGGCAGTGGTTGCTGTTGCCCGGATCGTCGCTGCTCGCGCCGGCGACGTGGGCCGACGCCGTCCGGGTCGCTTCGGCGCGGCTGTGGCCCTCGCCCGATTACTCGCGGCTCATCATCGAAACCAGCGCGCCGCTCGTGCACCAGTGGCAGACGCTGCGGCATCCCGATCGGCTGGTCCTCGACCTGGAGGGCATCGACGTATCGAGCGAGCTTGCCGCGCTGCCGCGGCGCGTGCAGCCCGCGGACCCCTACGTCGCCGCGATCCGGCTCGGCCGGCACGGCGCGAGCGCGATGCGCGTGGTGCTCGACCTGCGTAGCGAAGTCCGGCCCGACGTCTTCGCGGTCGCGCCGGTGGGTGAATACGGTCACCGCCTGGTGGTCGACGTCTATCCGCTGGTGCCGCTCGATCCCTTGATGGCGCTTCTCGAAAGCGAGCGCCAGAAGGAAGTTCGCGCCGCTTTGCAGCCCCCCGCGGCCGGCACGCAGGCGGCGCCGGGCAACGCGACCCCCGGGGCGGCGCAGGATACGCGCTCCGCTTCCGCGGCCAACGCGGATGCCGCGAGCTCGTCCGGCGCGCCGCCACGCGACGTTGCAGCCGCGGCCGACCCCGTGCGCAGCGCGGCGCGCAAGCTCACCATCGCCATCGACCCGGGGCACGGGGGCGAGGATCCGGGCGCGATCGGCCACAAGGGCACCTACGAGAAGAACGTCGTGCTCGCCATCGCCCGCAAGCTCAAGGCACGTGTGGACGGCGATCGGCAGATGCGCGCGATGCTCACGCGCGACGGCGACTACTTCGTTCCGCTGGCCGAGCGCGTGCGCAAGGCGCGCCGCGTGCAGGCGGATCTTTTCATCTCGATTCACGCCGACGCCTTTCGCGAGTCCGCCGCCCGCGGCTCGTCGGTCTTTGCGCTGTCCGAGCGCGGCGCCACCAGTGCCGCCGCCAAGTGGCTCGCGCAACGCGAGAACGCGGCCGATCTCATCGGCGGCGTCGACCTCGATCGTCGCGATCCCGTCCTCGCGCGCACGCTCCTCGACCTGTCGCAGACGGCGCAGATCAGCGACAGCCTCAAGGTCGGCCAGCACGTCCTGGACGGAATCGCCGTGCACAACGCGCTGCACAAGGCGAGTGTCGAGCAGGCCGGATTCGCGGTGCTGAAGGCGCCCGACATTCCGTCGATCCTCGTCGAGACCGCGTTCATCAGCAATCCGGAGGAGGAGCAGAAGCTGCGCAGCGACCGGCACCAGCGCAAGTTCGCGGACTCGATGTACGAAGGCATCAGCCGCTACTTCGCGCGCAATCCGCCGCTCGCCCGGGCGTAGAATCGCCCGATGCTGCGCTTCTTCGTCGTCTTCCTGCTCTTGCTCGCGGCGCTCTTCGCGATCGAGCTGACGCCGTGGGCGCAGACCTACGTCGTGGTTCCGTGGACCGACGCGCTCGCCCGCATGTCAACGGCGATCGTCACGCTCTTCGATCCCAACGTGGTTGCCTCGGGCAAGGTGATTCGCAGCACGACGAGCGACTTCGCCGTCTCGATCGAGGCCGGCTGCAACGGCGTCGAGGCGACGATCGTCCTCATCGCCGCGATGCTCGCGTTTCCCGCGCCGTGGCGCCACCGCATCGTCGGGCTTGGCATCGGGTTCGTCGCGGTGCAGGCGCTCAACGTCGTGCGCATCATCAGCCTCTTCTACCTGGGCCAGTGGAGCTACGCCGTCTTCGAATGGGCGCACCTTTACGTGTGGCAGGCGCTCATCATGCTCGACGTGCTCGTGGTGTGGCTGCTTTGGGTGCGTCGCGTGCCGCGTCCGGAAGGAAGCGCGATGCCACCGCCGGCGTCACCGCCCGCACTCGCCCCCGGCTGACGTGACACGGGATCGACCCGCGGCGCGGCCGCTCCTGCGCTTCGTGGTCGTGACC
>WBZO01004579.1_pt1 | contig 14827 bp, 10 predicted proteins | sample 5204261 | NCBI WGS metagenome assembly WBZO01 (sample SAMN12412400, study PRJNA552823) | activated sludge metagenome | isolation source: activated sludge from anammox sidestream of wastewater treatment plant... | place: USA: North Carolina | collected 2017-09 | reverse complement strand
ATGATCCCGCTGAGCAACCCTTCCTGCCCGCTGAGCTCCTGCAGCGATTCCAGGCTGATCGCCAATCCCGGGTACTCCTCGTAGTCCTCGCGACCACGCCGGAATCCGCTCAGGAAGGTGTCCTCGGCGATCCCGCTGACCACCACATCGTGCTCTTCGCCATCCGGACCGATCCGCAACACGTCGCCAACGGCCGCATCGAGGTCTTCTGCCGCCGATGCACTCAGCACAACCGAGCCAGTCGCAAAGCTGGATTCGTCGATCACCGGTCCTTCGACCGCCGTGAGACCCCCCATTGCCTGCAGCCGCGTCGGATCGATCCCCGTCACGACCAGATCCGGTTCCGCCTGCCCCTTGCTCAGATTCCGCACCGGGAACCGTCCCTCGAGGTAGGGCATCACGGCATCGACATCGTCAGTGCCGGCCAGAGCCTGATCGACGACCGCCAACGCGGCGGCATCGATTTTGGTCGATGTCTCGATCGGCGCAGCATCGAAGTCCGGACTCGACACGACCAGCTCATCGACCTGCCCCAGATTTCGGTAGACGTCGACCGTCATCGAATGCGTGAGGGTGTCGCCGGTACCCAGCGACGCCGAAATGATCAGCGTCGACAGCATCAGACCGATGACGATCAGTGCTGTCTGGGCCTTGCGCCTGGGGATATTGCGCACCCCGATCTTGAACAGCACCGGCCGGCGAACAGCGATCCATGCCAGATAGGCCAGGCAAATCGCCAGCGCCGCCACCAGCACCACCGTTAGTGTTGAAACAGGTATTCCGAATATCTTCTCCATTGCATCTCTCCCGAACTTCTCTTATGCCCATTACCGACAAGAAACATGTCTGTTCATCTCACCAATTCAGTCACTCGGGCCGTTGCCCCAAATCATTCCAACCGCCACCCTTCTGTCATTCCGACCGCCACCCTTGTGTCATTCCGACCGCAGTGGAGGAATCTCTCCTTCCCCACCCCCGCAATTCCGTCCGCCACCCTTGTGTCATTCCGACCGCAATGGAGGAATCTCTCCCTCTGCACCCGCACGCGCCCACCAACGACCAGGCACTCCGCGATCGTCTGACCACCTCAGTCCCCCGACGATGCAAACGCGGCAACACGCGCATCGAAAACCGGAACCGCTCTCCCGTTCGCCTGCTGATGCCCCCGATTGTCGACGTAGCCCTCGACCATGCCGTCCCGCATGTGCACAATCCGGTGCGTGCGTGCGCCGATGGCTGGATCGTGGGTGACGATCACACCCGTCAAACCATCCCGTGCATTCAATTCCTGGATCAGACCGATGATCTCGTTGGCCGTGCGCGAATCGAGCGCTCCCGTCGGCTCGTCCGCCCAGACGATCGCCGGGTTGTTCACCAGCGCCCGCGCCACAGCGACTCGCTGACGTTGCCCGCCGGATAGCTCCGCCGGCCGATGTCGGGCCCGCGCCTCCAGACCAACCCGCTGCAAAGCGACCATCGCCTGATCACGGGCCTGCCGGCTCTTCACCCCGGTTACCAGTAGCGGCAACTCGACATTCTCCACCGCACTCAACACCGGCAACAGGTTGTACACCTGAAAAATGAACCCCATCCGCCGGGCCCGGTAGATCGTTCGCTCGTCGTCCGACATCCGGGCCAGGTCTTTGCCTTCCAGCCAGATCTGACCCGAGTCGACATCGTCCAGACCGGAAAGCGCATTGAGCAGCGTCGTTTTGCCGCTCCCCGAGGGCCCCATAACCGCCACGAGCTCCCCCGGGCTGACCGCGAAATCGATCTCCCGCAGTGCAGCGACCTGCTGAGCCCCGGTCGTGTAGGTCTTGACCACACGCCGAGCGACAATGATTCCGTCTCTTGCCGACGGCTGGTCCGCTGCTGCTCCCGACCGCCGAAAACGTTGAAACACCATGGAACATGCTCCTTTTGCCTTTCGCCGGTACAACCCGCTACCCACCTGGCAGCGAAAACCGGCCATACTGAGAATGCCGGAGCAGCCACCCTGACCCAACCGTGAAAACACGTGATTGGTCGCGTGGTGATTACGTATGCAGTCGCGGAGACTCGGTGGAGTGGAACGCTCCCTGGAACAGTGTTCTTCGTTTGCCGTCTGGTGATCGATCTGGCACGCCTCAGGTTGTCTGTGTCGTGGTGATCCCTTCCCGGATGGCCAGACTGGTAGCTGCGGTCCGGCTGGAAACACCCAGCTTGCCCAGAATATGGCTGGCGTGACCCTGCGCCGTTCTCGGACTGATAAAGAGCTGATCAGCGATTTCCCGGTCGCTCAATCCCTCGACCATCAGACGCAGAACATCCATTTCCCGGGCGGTCAGATCAAACGGTCGGTTTTCGATCTCGCCGCGCACGTCGAAGGGCATCAGCGCCTCGGAAACCGCCACTTCGAGCGACAACAGCTTCCCTTCCATCCACGCTTTCCGGAATGGTTCATCACCCAGAGCTGCGCGAGCCCGCTCGAGATACTTCTGGTAGATCGATCGCTCCGGTTCCTTGACCGAGTTACCGATCAATTCGTGCGTCGTTTCCGCAGTGGCGAAGAGCCGAACCGCCTGATGATGATGCCCACCTGAAACGGCAATCATGGCCAGATTGGACAGTCCGTGCGCCACATCCTCGGTATTGCGGATTTCCCAGCGATAGGTGAGACTCTGCCGCTGCATGTCCAGAGCCGTTTGCAGATCGCCCCGTTCGCAGGCCGCAATTCCCAGATAGCTCAGGGAAATCGCTGCCCCCCATTCGTCGCCGACCTCGCGATGGATCGCCAGGCCGCGCTGCCAGTAATCGATCGCGGCAGCCGTGTCTCCTCTCCCCCAGGCCACGACACCGAGATGATCGAGCACCAACCCCACCATGGCCGGAAACCCCTTCCGCTCCGCCAGCTCGAGCGATTTCTCCAGCGGCCCAACGGCCTCATCCCAGCGACCGGAATCTTCGGCGACCAGCCCCAGAATCCCCCAGCCGAACGCGGCTGACCACTCATCGCCGGCCTGCTCGGCCAATTCAATGCTGTGACGCACGGCTGGTTCAGCATGGGCATCATCCCCCTGCCAGTGGGACATCATCGCGGCAGCCAGATTTGCCCGAGCTCGCACCGCCGCACTCCCCTCTGACGTTGCGGCAGACAGTGAGCGCTCGATCCACCGCCGCCCCTCGGCAAGATGACCCCGCAAATACCAGAACCAGAAAAGCCCTCCGCAGATCTCGAGAGCCACGACACCGTGACCATTGACGAGATGCCATTCCAGCACCGTCCGAATGTTGTCATGCTCCATTTCGAACAGATCGAGCCACGCCCGCAGATTGCGCCTCGTCATCAAATCAGAGCGAGACGGTTCGATCAGCTCCTGCAACCAGCGGGCCTGCGCTGCGTGCGCGTCCGCTTCTTCACCATGCTGCACCAGCTCCGTCAGACAATAGTCGCGGATCGTTTCCAGCATGGCGAAGCGGACCTCGCCACCCGCCAGTTCCCAGTGCGTTAGTAGACTCTTGTCCACCAGCGAACTGATCAGGGAAAGCACATCGTCCGACGCATCCTGGCTGACCCGCATTGCCGCGTCCATGCCGAATCCACCGGCAAACACGGCCAGACGGCGCAGCATTCGCTGCTCACGGTCATCGAGCAGCTCGTATGACCAGGCGATCGCCGCTCGCATCGTGCGCAGACGTTCGGGCGCGTCACGCGGACCGCCAGCCAGCACCCCCAACCGGTCGCCCAGCCGGTCGCGCAGCGCGGCCGGTGTCAACAGCTTGGAGCGCGCGGCAGCCAGTTCGATCGCCAGCGGCAAACCGTCCAGCCGCCGGCAAATCTCGGCCACCGCCGTCGCAGATTCGGCGGTCAGGGCGAAATCGGGGCGCACCGATCTCGCCCGCTGTACAAAGAGCAGGCCAGCATCACTCCCCATCACCTGTTCGGGGGTAAAGACAGCGCGATCAGCACGCGGCAGCGCCAGCGGTGCCACGGCGTACTCCTGTTCACCGGAAATGTGCAGGGATATGCGGCTGGTGACCATCACCTTGATCGTGGGCGCACCCACCAGCAACTGACCAATCTCGGTGGCGGCATCGATCACCTGCTCGAAATTGTCGAGCAACACAAGCATCCGGCGACCGCTGAGGAAGTCGATCAGCCGGACTCTGAGCGCATCATCGTCTGGTCTGGGTACCCCCATGCCAGCGGCGATCACCGGCACCACCTGGGCGGGATCGCGAACAGCCGCCAGCGGCACAAACACGATCCCCTGCGGAAAGTCATCGACTGACTGTTCGGCGATTCTCAGCGCCAGTCGGGTTTTACCGACTCCGGCCGGACCAGTCAGCGTCAGCAAGCGAACTTGAGGATCGCGCAGTAGCGCGCCAGCCTCCGCTACCTCCCAGACCCGCCCGACCAGCGGTGTGATCGGCTGTGGGAGTGCGGCGTCAGGATTGGTGTCGCCTCGTTGGACGGTGGAGGCCATGGCATCCATCGCAGGTTACGTTGCTGAACGTCTCCGCTATTCATCTTGCCGTGTGAGATCGTCAGAGTCAACTCACACCGCGTTCCCCTCGCCCAACGCTGCGGTGGAACGTCCCGGGGGACGGGTACACCATTTCCCATTCCCACCTCCCTGGCAGAGCGTGGGTAGGGGGCCATTCCCCGCTCAGGTCAGCTGCGGAGGATTGACTCTCATCGCCGATTGCTCAGTCTCTACCAGACAAAGATGCTCCCGGATCCATGTCGCCGTTTCCACCAGCGGCAGCGTCCCATCCAGCACGCCTGTAGCGAACACGATCGCTGCCGTCGTCAGACGACCGTCCGGGGTATCGGCCGGATCGAGAAAGGTATGAGCCACGAACCCGGTAACACGGCCGCCAAACAGCTGCACCGCCGCCGCGGTCCCGGCGAAGTGTCGTGCCTGCCCCAGACTGCCGTCGTCGAACTCCGGCGCGAACCCCGCTCCCCAGAGCTCATTCGTCCCGCCACGAGCCAGATCGGCGATCCCCTCGACACCCGGGTCGATCCCCGCAACCAGATTCCCTAACCGGCGCAGAAACTCCTCGGGACCGATTACCGGTTCCGCGTCGATGATCCCTTCGCAGACCTTCGCCAGTTCCTGGCAGGCGTCTGAGTTATCCATCGGCTTCCCCACTATCGGCTATCAAACTTCGCCTTGATCGGCACGCGGACCCGCATCCGGCGCTCAGCCGCTCTGCGCCATATCATCAGCACTGAGAAACACCAGGAAATAGAGTTCCGCCAACTGCAGACGCGCCGCTGGCGACAACGCATCAAACTGCGTTTGCCCCACTGGGGACAGTCGCGTCCGCAGTCGCCAGACCATTCTGGCCTGATCACGACTGAGATTCTCGATCTGCTGCCGAGGCGCACTCCAGATCTCACACTCTCGCTCGATCGTCCTGTCGTCGACCACCAGCAACTGGGTCTCGATGAACTCGATACCCTGATCGGTGTGCCGAGTTTCTGGTAACGCAACCAGGCGTGGACGACCATGTTCTTCGCTTTCGGCTCGACCCTTATCGACGACTGTGGAAGGCTTGTCACGGCGCCGCGTTTCCAGCACACCGGCGAAGATGGTGGCCACCCCTATTGACATTGCGATATAGAGATACTCGCGGTGCCCAAACCGAGTGAGTGTGCCGCCCGAAGCGACCGCCAGCGTGCCGACTGCGATCAGCACACATCCGATCATCCGGTGCCGCATGGTCCCCAGTTGCCGAAACGTTCGGGCCGAATAGAGCGCCCCGCCAACCAGCACAATCGTGCCCACCACATTCAGGGCCACCGTCAGCGCCACCAGGGCCGGACCCCGTTCGAGCGCTTCCCAGCCGTCGGCGGCCATCTGGTCACGATCGATCGGCGCGTTGATCACCAGGGTGGCAGCCAGAGCGGTGACCAGCACGGTCAAGCCAGGGGCCGACTGTTTGATGCGGTCTCTGGCCAGCAGATACGCTTCACCGAGAGCGAGATAACCAACCACCAAAACGGCGCCGGACAGGTAATAGATGCGGACGAGTGGTTCCGACCATTCCGCGACCGATCCGATCACTTCCGACCCTGCCGCGACAGCGAACACCAGAAACGCCACCGTCCACACGATGCGATCCGGTTTGGGGCGCCGCCACGTGTCATACCCGAGCACCGCAGCGCAGGTCGCACTAACCACCAGAGCAAGAATGGGAAAAACGACCATGAAATCCGGGACCTCTCAGAGACTGCGCAACCGGTGTGTCACCGGCGGCCAACACAGCGATTCTACCCCGGGCGACGTTGCCGGCGGATCCGAGGGTCCTGGAGGGCGATCCAGTTACTGCGCCTGATCTCTGAGGAACATGATGATATCGGCAAGCTGCTTATCGGAGAGGATGGCCACCGCCAACGGGTTCGAGGTGCCATGCCCATCGCGCACCAGATTGGCGATATCCGTATCGGTCAGAGCGACAACCGGACTGTCAGGTCCGGCCAGTACAGGGCCAGATCCGGCGCCATCGGGTCGATGACACTGCTGACACTTGAACTGAAACTGCTGCCGCCCAAGCGCCACGTCTCCCTGCGATGCATCGAACCCAGCCGCCACTCCCACCGGAGAACTGCCGGGCGAAGCCAGCGCCGCAGCAGCAGCGGAAGCCGCGGCTTCAGCGCGCTCTGTCGCCTGGGCGATCTGCTCACTGCTCAACGTCGGCGTTGGCACAATACCCAGCACCTCGTTGATCTCCTCTTCGCTGGCTCGACCGCATGCCGCCGCGAAGATGACGATCCCCATGGCCATCACCAGAATTGTTGCGCGCTTGCGCATCGCTCGGTCTCTCCAGATCGGATCGCTCGGCACCGCGAGACAACGACGCTGCCAGATATCATGTGACGTCGGCTGAAGCATAGACATCTCCCGCCCACGGCGTCAACGATCACACAGTACAGACTGCATTCGCAGCGCTCCTGGTCGCTTCCACTTGACATTTGTGTTGAAGGAGGAACAGCGTCGATCGCCAGGAAAAGAACAAACCGGCCTATCGACGCCTTTTACCGATCAAGCTCCAGATGGTGGCATAGAGCAAGATCACAAGCGGACAGACCGGTTTGATTGAATTGTACGTTCGCCAGTTTTCGGGCAATGTATCCGGAAGTATCCGATTTTTGGTCCATATGGAGGAAATTCGCCCCGAAATCATGGTTTCGAGGTCGGCGACCGACCAATTGCGCAACATCAGCGGCGATGCGCGCGTTGCGGCAGCGCTACTGCCAGTCGCAGACAGCGGGGAGTGTGCCGTATGTTCTGGCCACCTCATCCGAACCTGCTTCGAACACCAGATCGACGGCCCGGCTGATCAGGTATCGGCTCGGTATGGGGTAGTAATCCTGTCCGGCATACCCTTCCCAGTAGTCCGGGGATGAAAAGCCAATGGTATAGAGCGAGCCAAAGTCAACCGTGCCCAGCAGTTCGATCAGCCCCGGCAGCTTTTCCAGCGTGACGTTGGTAATGATGGCATCCTGCACTTCGCTGACGATCTCCGGATAGTTCAGCAGCAGTGTCGAAATATCGGCCTGTCGCGCCAGGGATCCGATGAAGCACCGCTGACGCGCCATGCGTTCGTAGTCCCCGTCACCCTCCCGAGTTCGCACATACGCCAGCGCAGTGCGACCATCGAGATGTTGCTCGCCCACCGGAATGACATACTGCTGCCAGCCATCAGACTCGAACGCCGGCGACAGCAGCACGGTTTCCTGAACCGGGATGTCCATAGTCACCCCGCCGAGGGCATCGATCACCCGCACAAACCCGGGCAGATCGACCAGTGCGAAATAGTCGATATCCAGTTGCAACAGGTACTCGATCGTCCGCATCATCACTTCGCCACCGACATTCGGGCCACCACCGAAGAGATCAGGGTTCGATTCGGCGAAGTAGTAGAGCTCGTTCAGCAGCGATTCCCAGCAACCACAAACGAACAGATCGGCGTATGGCTGGGGTAGCGGTGTGTTGACCAGATTACGAGGCACTCCGAAGAGCGCCGCCCTTCCCGTTTCCCGGTCGATCGATGCCACCATCATCGAATCGGTTCGCAAACCAATCCGCTGAGGACCGGCATCTCCACCCATCAACAGAATTGTCGTCTTGCCGTCTCCGCCTGGCTCACCCTGAGCGTGAGCCGGGGGGGACACGACGACCAGAGACATGGTCGCAATCAGCAGGAGCCCCAGTGCGCTATGGATTGCTCGATTCATTGGTTTCTCCATCGGGTGCGACAACCGGCGGCGCCGCCGGCTGGACGCCGTCCGCCAGGCGGACCTCACGAGTCAGCTCGACCTGTATCGGCGCCGCACCTTGCCGCGGTTCCGGGTCGCTGCCGAACATATTCTCCAGAAACTGGTAGGTCACAATATCGTAATAGCCGATCGCCACATGGGGTGCTGCCGTAATTGCCAGCAACAACACCAGACCAATCATCGCGCCGGGTGCTCGCAGCGACTGAACCCCGCCCCCCCGGATAACATCCACCACCGCGTAACAGCGAAAAACCAGGAACGAGAGATCGGCAATCAACACGACGACCAGATTGCGCGGCTGGGTAAACATCGCCAGAGCAGCGAACGGCTCTTTCGGAATGATCATCAGCGCGAGCAGCAAACTCGCCACCGTCACACTGAGTAACACGAGTCCCTTGCGGGTCCGGCCCACCAGCAGGTGCCCGAGCCCCGGCAACAACACGGACAGCGCAGCCGCCAGTGCCACACGCGCTGGGATGCGTCTCAATGACGTGCCATCCCATCGCAAATCGGGCAGCGCGGCAGCCGCTGGTGTTTGATGAATCGGAAGCTCTGACACGACAAATGACCTGAAGGAGCAGAAAACCTGCTGGTATCACTGTGGAATGAGACACCATCTGCGGGATTGTCACAATCATAAACGATTTCGGACGGTCCCGCGTTTCCATTTTGACTAATTGACCGCGTACGTACTCGTGCACCAGGTCGATCATGAACACCGTCGAACCACCGTCCGGCGGATCACGGTACCATCTCTCCCGGACTCGACGCCATCCCTCGGGGGATCAGAGACCAGTTCAGGAGACACTGCCCGGAATGGATCGACCACAAAACGGAACCTCGTCCCGCGTCTTCGTGCGGTTCAGCGAACTGATCACCGCCAGGCGGGCGAAATGGATCATTCTGGCGTTCTGGATTCTTCTCGTCGGCGCGCTCACTCCCGTTTCCTCAAAACTCAGCGATGTCATCAATAACGACTCGGTGACCTTCCTGCCCGAAAATGCCGAATCGGCGCAGGTCGCCGTCCTGCAGGACACTTTTCAGGCTGAAGACGAAATCATGGCGGTCATCGTCTACGCTCGGGAAACGGGTCTGACCGACGCTGACCTCGCCACGATCGACGGGGATCGCACCGCCTTGTCGACGCTCTTTCCGAACGCGCCGGTCAGCGAGCCGATTCCATCGCAGGATGGACGGGCCGCTCTGGTCAATATCGAGTTGGCCAATCCCGACAACACAGCCGATGACCAGGTCGATCTGATTCGCGAAACGGTTACGCGTGACATTGACGGGCTTTCCGTCCACGTCACTGGTCCCGCCGGATTTCTTACCGATCTGGTCAGTGTCTTTGCCGGAATCGACACCCGGCTCCTGCTGGCCACGGCCGCCGTGGTCACCATGCTGCTCTTACTGACCTATCGCAGCCCCGTGCTCTGGATCGTGCCACTGGCCACCGTGGCCTTCGCCAATCAGCTGGCCAATGCGGCGGCCTATGGTCTGGCGGAAGGATTCGGCGTGACCATCAATGGCCAGACCCAGGGTATTCTGCCGATTCTGGTTTTCGGCGCCGGTACCGACTACGCGCTCTTGCTCATTGCTCGCTACCGGGAAGAACTCCGCCGTCACGAATCGACGCACGAAGCCATGGCCGTGGCGCTCCGGTCCGGCAGCCCGGCGATTCTGGCCTCCGGCAGTACTGTTGTCCTCGGTCTGCTCTGCCTGCTGGTTGCCGAATTGAGTACCAACAAGAGCTTGGGGCCGGTGGGCGCGGCGGGTATTCTCGCCGCGCTGACGGCCATGCTGACCCTCCTGCCTGCTCTCCTGCTCATCGGCGGTCGCAAAGTCTTTTGGCCGTTCGTTCCCGAATATGGCTCGGAGTCTGCCAGCCACACCAGCATCTGGGGTCGGGTCGGCGCATGGATCAGTGAGCGTCCTCGCCCGGTCTGGATAGCCACAACATTGCTCCTCATAGTCATGGCGTTTGGACTTGCCGGGCTTGACACATCACTGAGTCTGGCCCAGCGATTCCGCGGCACACCGGAGTCGATTGCCGGACAGCAGTTGATTGCGGAGAGCTTTCCAGCCGGATCCGGTCAGCCGACCGTCGTCATCGCTAACGCCGATGCGCAAACCGATGTCGAGCACGCCCTTGGTGAAGTGCCAGGCGTGGTCTCGGTGACTCCCGCCGGTATCAGCCAGGATGGCACCCGTTCGCGCCTGTTTGTGACCACCGACGCGGAGCCATCGACGACCGCCGCACTCGATGTGATCAAAGCGATGCGAACGTCAGTTCATACCGTAGCCGGCGCGGGCGCGCTCGTCGGCGGACCCGATGCTGAGGATCTCGACACACTGAACGCTGTGGCCCGCGATGCCAGACTGGTCATTCCGCTGGTCTATGGCGTCGTTCTCATCATTCTGATGGTGCTCCTCCGTGCGATTGCCGCGCCCATCATCCTCATTCTGACCAACGTGCTCTCCAATGGCGCCGCTCTGGGGGTAACGTGGCTCGTCGCCCACCGGGTTTTCGGTTTCGGCGGACTCGAACCTGGAGTCATTCTGCTCGGTTTCGTCTTCCTGGTCGCACTGGGAATCGACTACAACATCTTCCTGATGAGCCGGGTTCATGAGGAAGCCCAAACGCTGGGCACCCGCCAGGGAATGCTGCAGGGTCTGGCCACAACCGGCGGCGTGATCACATCTGCCGGACTCGTCCTCGCCGCGACATTCGCCGTGCTTTCCGTTCTGCCCCTCGTTTCATTGACTGAGCTCGGTTTTCTGGTGGCATTCGGTGTCCTGCTCGACACGCTCGTCGTGCGGCCCATCCTCGTTCCCGCCCTGACGTTCGACATCGGCGGCCGCATCTGGTGGCCGACCCGCCTCTGACCTCTTACACGTCGCGCCCGACCTCGTCGTGGCGCCTGGCCGTAGCCCCCTGGATCACAAGCAAACTCTGAGCCAGCTGTCAGCATCGTCACAACCTGCGTCTCTATCGTGATGACCACGAATGGCAACGCGCGCCATCCGGGCACAACTTGCGCTGGTATCGCGAGAGGAGGTTTCTCATGGCCGTATCGGACTATCAACGTATCGCACATCTGCTCCGGCGGGCAGGGTTCGGCGCTACCCCTGCCGAAATGGATGTCTATCTCCAGCTCGGTTTCGAAGGAACCGTCGAAACCCTGCTCGACCCTTCCGCCGAGGAAACCGGGGATATCGAACTGCCGCTTGACGGAGTCAATCCCAGGGCACTCCGCACAGGTCTCCTGCCGGCCCGTTGGCTCTACCGTATGGCCAACACCAGTCGCCCCCTCGTGGAAAAAATGGCCTTCTTCTGGCATGGCCATTTCGCCACGTCGATCGACAAAGTCAAGAACACCACCATCATGTGGCAGCAGTATGAGTTTCTGCGCGACAACGGACTCGGCACCTTTCACGATCTGGCGTTGGGAATCTCCATGGATCCCGCCATGATCGTCTGGCTGGACAATGTTCGCAGCCGCAAGGAAGCGCCGAATGAAAACTACGCTCGCGAACTCCTCGAGCTCTTCACTCTCGGCATCGGCAACTACACGGAAGACGATGTCAAAGCCGCTGCCGCCGCCTTCACCGGCTGGTCACTCGTGCTGAAAATCGGCGCCGAACTCGGAGACGACAACCTGGTCCTCGATATGCTCCGGGCCAACGAGGAACTAACAGAGGAAATGCGCCGCGAACTGCAGATGGCCCGCCGAACAGCCGACGCTGATTTCCTCTTCCGTGCGAGCTGGCATGACAACGGCGAGAAACGCTTCCTCGGGGAAGTCGGCCCTCTCGACGGCGACGACATCGTCCGTGTCATTACCGAGCAGCAGGCGAATGCCGACTTCATCACTCGCAAGCTCTTTTCCTTCTTCGTCTGGGACAACCCCGATTCGCAAACCCTCGAACCCTTCGTTGCCGTCTACCAGAATACCGGCGGCGATATTCGGGAAACGATGCGGGCCATCCTGCTCTCCGACGCTTTCTCCTCCGACGAAGCCTACCGAGCCAAAATCAAGAGCCCCGTCGAACTGGTCGTCGGTCTCATCAAGGATTTCGGCATGACCACGTTCGATTTCCGCTTCATCGATTCACTGCAGATGCAGGGTCAGGTCCCGTTCACCCCTCCGCACGTCGGCGGTTGGCCATCCGGAACAGCCTGGATCGGACCGAGCACCCTCCTCGAACGCTTCAACCTCCCCTATCGCCTGATCAATGGATCGGAAGGGTCGCGACAGCAAAGTGCGATCTCGCCTGGGGAATGGGGGACCCGGCTCGGCATCGATTCCGCCATGTCCCCTGAGGACGTCGTCGACTCACTGGTCCAGCGCTTTCTCGTTGGCGACGCACAAACGTACGAGCGCGAAACATTGCTCACCTATGCCCAGTCGGCCGGGCTGACCGGCAGCTCCATTGTCGACAACGCCACGCCGGAATCCCAGGCTGCGATGGCCGGTCTCGTCCGACTGGTTACCAGCGTACCGACCTATCAGCTCAATTGATTTCTGGTCACGAAGAGAATCGAAAGGAACGTCCCGATGCAACCATTCACACGCCGTGATTTCCTCAAACGAGGCACCCTGTTTGTCGGTATGGGCATCACCGCGCCGACCTTTATCACCACCACAGCCCGGGCGCTGGCCGCACAAACCGAGGCCTGCATGACCGGGAGCAACAACGGCCGCATTCTGGTTGTCGTTCAGCTCGGGGGAGGCAACGACGGCGCGAACAGCATGGTTCCCTACAACGACCCCGCTTACCTGGCCGCGCGACCCAACCTGGCGATTCCGGAAAGCGACGTGCTCCCTATTTCTGAATCGCTCGGATTCCACAACTCGCTGGCACCCTTCCGAGAGCTCTATGACCAGGGTCTCCTCTCGGTGGTGCAGGGGGTCGGTTATCCCAACCCAAACCGTTCCCACTTCCGTTCCACCGACATCTGGACCAGCGGCGTACCGGACGCTCTGGAAGAAACCGGCTGGTTGGGACGCTATCTCGACGCGCAGTGCTCAGGCGAGGATCGCCGACTCCACGCCGTCGACATCGGCACGACCGTCTCTCGCCTCTTCTGGACCGGGCAGAGCGTCATACCGGCTATCAGCTCGATCGAGACATTCGATCTCGAAACTGATGTGCGCTTCCCCGACGACCGGGACAATCAGATCGAAACCCTGAAGCTGCTGAATGCGTCATCCACCGGAGCCGGTTACGACGAGCACGTCCGGCAGGTCGCACTCGAAGCACTCTCCACCTCGGCCGAACTTCAACGGGTCGCCGACGCCTATACGAGCACGATCGAGTATCCGTCAACCCGATTCGCCGACGGTCTGCGCACGATCGCCCGCATCATTTCCGGCGATCTTGGTACCCGTATCTTCCATGTCACCATCGGCGGTTTCGACACCCACGCCAACCAGGCCAGCACCCATGGCGAACTCCTCAGCGAAGTCGCTCTTGGCATTCAGGCCTTCATCCGGGACATGGAAGGCATGGGTGTGGCCGACGATGTGATGGTCATGACCTTCTCCGAGTTCGGCCGCAGACTGTCCGAGAACGCGTCGGGAGGTACCGATCATGGCGCGGCGTCGTCCCTCTGGTTGGCCGGAGGAGGACTGAGCACCGGGCTGACCGGCGTAGCCCCCGATCTGAACGATCTGGACGACGGCGATCTCAAGTACACCGTCGACTTCCGCTCCGTATACGGCACCGTCCTCGAGGACTGGTTGGGGGTCGATCCCGCCCCCATCATCGGCACCGAGTCCTTCCCCAAGCTCGATTTCGTGGCCGAACCGGCTGCCGTCGCCGGATCAAATCAACCCATAGCCATGGCCGCCGACTGAACACCGTGAACCACTGACTGGCACCATCGATACCCTCACCGAAAGGAAGACGACGATGAATCAACAAACGAGTTCTCCGCCCACCGCCGGTGCGATCATCCAGCTCCGTCCTGCCGAGGCGACGCGGGCCGGTCAGCACGCCCACTGCGCCCTCTGTCGCAATCCGTGTGCAGCCAGATTGCGTCTGCTGCGTCAGGCGGCATCCCCGCCAACGATGGTCGGATCCGGTGCTTCTCAGGTCAGACCTCCACAGATCGCCCAGATTTGATCTTCATACTGTCCGCTGTTCACCCTCCGCGTCCTGACGCGGGGGGTGATTGTTTCCAATGCGCCGCCATCTTCGGAATGCCGCTCAGGCAACGCCCGGTTGGTTCGCGCTAAGATGCCGCCGACCCTGATCAGCGAACCACCAGGGTCGGAGGAGTCCCCGAATATGGCAGCCGATTCCCTGCTCTCCCATCTGCGCGCTGAACTCTCTTCCATTGAAGAAGCGGGCATGTACAAGCGTGAAACCGAGATCAGCAGCCCGCAGGGTGCGAACATCACCACTGAACGTGGCCAGATGATCAACTTCTGCGCCAACAACTATCTCGGCCTGGCCGACGACGCCGAACTGCGCGAAGCGGCCAAGAAAGGGCTCGACCGCTACGGCTACGGCATGGCCTCGGTGCGCTTCATCTGCGGCACGCAGGAG
>WBZO01004578.1_pt1 | contig 14828 bp, 11 predicted proteins | sample 5204261 | NCBI WGS metagenome assembly WBZO01 (sample SAMN12412400, study PRJNA552823) | activated sludge metagenome | isolation source: activated sludge from anammox sidestream of wastewater treatment plant... | place: USA: North Carolina | collected 2017-09 | reverse complement strand
GTTGGCCGCTTCAAAGCCGAACCGGCGGCTGCCGCTGTGTGTAAGCAGGGCCAGGTAGTTCCCCGGCGGGATACGCCCGACCGGCCCGGAGACGGCCAGCGCCCCGAATTCAGCGAAGTGATTGCCACCGCCGCTGGTGCCAAGCTGCCGCCAGGCCAGGTCCTTGCGCTGGCGGGCAAACGGCAGCTCCCGCCAGCCCGGATCGTCCATGACCTCGTGCTGCTGCGGCGTCTGCCATTCGCCGCCTTCCCCGAAGCAGGTATTCTCTTCAATGATTACCCGGAGCTTCTCCCGCTTTTGTTCGATCGTGTGCGGCGGGGCATTGAAGACTGTCATCCGCACGCGGCAGGCGATATCCACCCCCACGGCATATGGAATCACAGCATCTGCCGTTGCCAGCACGCCGCCGATTGGCAGCCCGTAACCGACATGGGCGTCCGGCATCAGCGCGCCGCGCAGGGCGACAGGCAGCCGGGCCGCCCGGTCCATCTGCTGGAGCGTCTCCGCGTCGATCTGTTCCCGCCCCCAGATTTTGTAAGGAGCGGCCTGGTTCAATGTCAGAAGGTCGCTCATTTTCGCCTCCATCTGCTCTCTGCTGCTCTCGTCCCCGGCCATCTGCGCGGGAGGGAGAATGGCCCAGAAAGGAGCCAACACTCACCCGGGATGGGATGCCGCACCCGTTCACTTTCTGGGCCGGAAGAATGCCATATAACTTGTTCGCTGGTTCGATGTTGTCTGTCCCCGTGTTCGCTTCCCTGTAAAACTGCCCCGGGCGTGTCTGTCGTACGTTTTTCGGTAAATACGCGATTCGGTCAGGGGTATCGTCCTGGATCGGGATGCCCCTGGCCGCGGCGAATACCGCCGGAGTGGCTAGGGCAGGGGCGCACCGATCCCGGGCAGGCGCAGCAGACGGCGCTCCGGGCTGAATATGGTGCTACACGATGCACTCATGCTGATGCTCCTCGCTCATGTTGAACGACGGACCACAAAAAAAGGCGCAAGAACCGTTGCCGCCGGCCCTCGCGCCCTGAATCGGATCGGGATGCCCCTCATGGTTGTCCCCACAACGGGACAGCGACGGGCTGCCGGCTGCACAGCAAGTCAGGCGAGCGGAATAGAGAAGCCCCCGGGATCGTCCGGGATGGGCTGCGGCGGTATATCTGATTCCAGGCGCTGCCAGGGCGGGCCATTTATACCTGCTCCACTTTTGTCTTGTCCAGCATGGCCAGAATACTCTCCCCGCGGATGAAGACCCGGCGCATCCCCGGCGGCCTGCTGACCGGCAGCAGCCCGCTCGCCACCAGCTTCTTGAGCGTGCTCAGGCTGACGCCCAGAAGGCGCGCCGCTTCTTGTCTGGAGTAAACCGCGTTCGGATCGATGCCGGACTTTTCGGCCACGTGGTACGCTCCTCCAACCGTTCGGACTCAGCGTATCACAGGAGAGGATCGGGTGTCAAGGGCTGGCGACGAATAGTGAGGGGCAGGCAGGGGTTATAAAGATTATTTCCGGGCGCTTTCCGGCGACTATTGACAGCCCGGGGCTTGTCCGGCATAATGTGCCGCGTTGACAAAGGCTGTGATGGAGCCAGGTAAGCGGGGGAAGCACCGCGCAGGGAGCACGCGCCGGCGCCCGACAGGGCCGGACTGGGAGCGCGTGCCGGGGGCGCCCGCTGAGATTCCCTCCGGAGCCGACGGGTGAAGGCGCGGGCAGCGCCCGCGTTGTGTAGTCCGCTCCGCAGGCCCGGCGTTATCGGGGCGGCCGTTCGCGAACGGGTTTCGTGGTCGGCGCAATGAGCGGCCGTGTGACGGCGGTGTGACACGGCAATCAGGGTGGTACCGCGTGAGTGCACTTCGCGACTCGCGTCCCTGACGGGGCGCGGGTTTTTGTTTTTGGGGAGGGTGTATGCTGGACAGGCTGGAAGAATTGTACAGGCAGGCGGCGGACGATCTGGCGCGCATCACCTCATCGGAGGCGCTGCGCGAATGGGAGCTAGGCACAATCGGCCGTAAGGGCGAGATCACGCTCATGCTGCGGCAGACCGGCCAGCTCCCGCCGGAGGAGCGAGCGGCATTTGGCAAGCGGGCCAACGAGATCAAGAACCTGTTGACGCAGGCGCACCTGGAGCGTGAGGAGTTGATCCGCGAGCAGGAGCTGGCCCGCAGCATGGAAGAAGGGCAGGTGGATGTCACGCTGCCGGGGCGAGTGACGCCGGTAGGACGTCTGCACCCGGCCACTCGGACGCTCCGCGAGATTTATGATATATGGGCCGAGATGGGCTTTCAGGTTTATCGAAGCCGCGATGTTGAGACGGACGAAATGAACTTCGAGCTGCTCAATATCCCGCCGCACCATCCCGCCCGCGATATGTGGGACACGTTCTACACGACCACGCCGGGCGTGATTCTACGCACGCATACGTCGCCCGGCCAGGTTCACGCCATGCGCGAATATGGCGCGGGCGGCACGAAGCCGATTCGCGTCATCCTGCCCGGCATGTGCTACCGCTATGAGCAGATCACGGCCCGCAGCGAAGTGCAGTTCAACCAGGTCGAGGGGCTGGCTATCGGCCCCCGTATCCGCATGACCGACCTGAAAGGCACGCTGACCGAATTCGCCCGCCGCATGTTCGGCGCTGACCGGCAGGTGCGCTTCCGCGCGTCGCACTTCCCGTTCACCGAGCCGAGCGCCGAGGTGGACGTAACCTGCATCCTGTGCCAGGGGCAGGGCTGCGGCGTGTGCAAGCATTCCGGCTGGCTGGAGATCGGCGGCTGCGGGATGGTGCATCCGGCTGTGCTGCGCAACGGCGGCTACGATCCGGCTGTATGGAGCGGCTTCGCCTTCGGCATCGGGCCGGAACGCATCACCATGCTCAAGCACGGCATCGAAGATATTCGCTATTTCTGGAGCAATGATCTGCGCTTCCTGAATCAGTTCTAGAGCGTTCCCGGCCGCCCCCGGAGGAAGAACTTATGCTGGTATCCATTCGCTGGTTGAAAGAATATGTGGACATCCCCGCCGATCTGCCGGCGGAGGCGCTGGCTGAACGGCTGACGCTGGCCGGGCTGGAAGTGGGCAAGATCAGGTATATCGGGGTGCCGCAGCAGAGCGTCCCCGGCATCACCGTGCCGCCGTCCGACCATCTGGTCTGGGATCGCCAGAAGCTCTTGCTGGGCAAAATTGTGGAAGTCAAAGCGCACCCCGACGCCGACCGGCTGGTGATCGCCGTCGTGGACTACGGTGGGGAGGCGCTTGAAGAATGCGTGACCGGCGCGCCAAACCTGTTCGCGTACACGGGCGCGGGGCCGCTGGCGCCCCCTCTGTGGACGCCGTTCGCTATGGAAGGGGCCGAGGTCTGGGACGGGCACAGCGAAAAGCCCGCCCGCATGATCCTCAAGGGGCGCAAGCTGCGCGGGGTGTACAACCGGGCGATGGTATGCTCGGAGAAGGAGCTGGGCCTCAGCGACGATCACGAGGGCATCATGCTGCTCGATGAGCGGACGGTCGCCGGATATGCGCCAGGGACGCCGCTGCAGGATGTCCTGGGCGATGTCCTGCTCGATATCGATCTGACGCCCAATCTGGCCCGCGCCTGGAGCATCATCGGTGTGGCGCGGGAAGTGGCGGCGCTGCTCGGCCTGCCGATGCACTATCCGCCGACCGATGTCCGTATGGATGGGCCGGCTATCGCCGGGCGGGTGGATATCGATATTCGCCGGCCGGAGCTGAATCCGCGCTTCACGCTGGCTCTGATCGAGGGTATCACCATCGCGCCGTCGCCGCTGTGGATGCAGCTCCGGCTCAAGCTGGCCGGGATGCGCCCGATCAACAACATCGTCGATGTGACCAACTATGTCATGTTGGAGACCGGCCAGCCGCTGCATGCCTTTGACTGGGATATTCTGTGCCGCCGGGCGGCGCAGTCCGGCGCGGCGCATCCCACGATTATCACCCGCCTGCCGGACGCTGGCGAGGAGCTGACGCTGCTGGACGACTCGCATCACGTGCTGGACGCGCATAACCTGCTTGTGGCCGATACGGCGGGGTCACTCAGCCTGGCTGGCGTCATGGGCGGGCTGGAAAGCGAGGTGCAGCCGGACAGCCGCAACATCCTGCTGGAGGCGGCGAACTGGAACTTCATCAATGTCCGGCGCACGATGCAGTCGCGCAAGCTGTCCTCTGAGGCGGGGCTTCGCTTCAGCCGGGGGGTGCACCCCGGTCAGGCCGAGTTCGGCCTGCGCCGCGCCGCCGAGTTGATGCGCGTCCTGAGCGGCGGCATCGTCGCCCGGGGTATTGTGGACAGTTACCCCCTGCGCCCGGAGACTGTCCGCGTCGATCTGCCGGTCGCCGAAGTCAGGCGCATCACAGGCATGGACCTCACCCCTGCCGAGATTGCCGCGATCCTGCGCGGCCTGCAATTTGAAGTGGATGTGACAGGCGATCTTCTGCATGTCACTGTGCCCGATCACCGCCTGGATATCGGCACGGGCGTGATCGGGCAGGCCGACCTGATCGAAGAAATCACGCGCATTTATGGCTACGATCGCATCCCGACGACAGTGATGGATGACCTGCTCCCGCCGCAGCGGGATAACCCGGCGCTCCGCTCGGAAGAGTGGGCGCGCGATCTGCTGGTGGCCGCCGGGCTGAACGAGATTGTCTGCTACCGGTTGACGACGCCGGAGCGCGAAGCCCTGCTGGCGCCGCCGGGCGAATCGGTTGACCTGCCGGAAAACGCCTATGTAACGCTGGCGAACCCCATCTCGCAGGATAAAACAGTCATGCGCCGGACGTTGCTGGCCGGCCTTCTCGATACAGCGGTGGCTAATCTGCGCCAGACTGATCGCGTCCGATTCTTCGAGATCGGCAGCGTGTACCTGCCCACTCCCGGCGATCTGCTGCCGCAGGAGCCGCGCCGCCTGGGGATACTGCTGGCCGGCCCGCGCGAAATGGCCTGGTGGGACCTGCCAGCGCGGGACGGGCGGTTCGACTTTTTCGATCTCAAGGGCGTGGTGGAAACGCTGCTGGCTGGCCTGCATATCGAGAAAGCCGTTTATGAGCCGGCCAGGCATGTCAGCCTCTTCCCCGGCCGGACCGCCGCGCTCACGATCCGGAAGAGGCCGGCGGGCGTGCTCGGAGAGCTGCATCCCAAGGTTGCCGCGGCATTCGATCTGCCGGACGGGCTGCCCATCCTGATTGCCGAGCTGGACCTGGAAGTTATCCTCGGGGCGGCCCGGGCCGCGCACCGGGTCAGCCCCGTCCCGACGCAGCCCGCCGTGTATCAGGACCTGGCCCTGATCGTGCCGGAGGAGACGCCCGCCGCCAGCGTGGACGCCGTGATCCGCGAGGCGGGCGGCGACCTGCTGGAGGATGTCCGCCTGTTCGATGTGTACCGGGGCGCGCCTGTCCCCACCGGGCACAAGAGTCTGGCCTACGCCCTGACCTTCCGCGCGCCGGACCAGACGCTGACGGATAAGCCGGTCAACAAACTGCGCGAGCGGATCATTAAAGCTGTCGGGCAGAAGTTGGGCGCAACCCTGCGCGATTGAGCGGCCCTGTGCGCTGATGCCAGCAGCAGCGGCGGCCTCCCTGTGGGCGAGGAGGCCGCCGTTTTGTTCCCCCAATCTGGATTACGGATTGCCTTTGGCGATTCTTTGTGGTCAAATACTGCGGGCTTTCCGGGCAGGGGATCAACCCTCTGGAGTCATGGGGATGGACGTGACTGCGAACGAGGTGCACAGCCACCACAACCCGCTCAATATCCTGATCTGGCGCATCGCCAGCCGGTTTGGCGATCGCGCTAAAGAGGTGGATCGCTTCATCAAGTTCGCCGTCGTCGGGGTGATCGGGTCGATTGTGGACTTCGGCATGCTCAACCTGCTGGAGCGCACGCTTCTGGTGCCAGAGGGGCCGAGCGCCGATCTCAAGGTGGCGCTGGCGACCGGGATCGCCTTCACCAGCGCCGTGATCAGCAACTTCATCTGGAATCGCTACTGGACATTCCCCGAATCGCGGGCCAACCCGGTCGGTCGCCAGCTCCTCCAGTTCTCCGTGATCAGCGTCGTCGGTCTGATATTCCGGCTGTTCTTTGTCAGCCTCAGCTACCGGTTTTTCGGCCATCTGGCCAGCTCGCTCATGCCCGGCGCTGGCGAAACGGCTCTGGCCCGGCTTGGCAGCAATATCGCCCAGGCTATTTCTATCGCTATCGTGCTGTTCTGGAACTTCTTCGCCAACCGCTACTGGACCTATCGCGACGTGAAGTAGGGGCTGGCGGGCGCACCGTTGAGAAACGCGGAGAGGGCACCGGCCTTCTCCGTTTTTGATTCTGATGCGAATCCGCCAGAGGAGGGCGAGGGGCAGAGAAAAACGGGAACTGCAGAGGCCGGCCAGCGCGCGCAGAGGTCACAGAGAAAGAACAGGCATCTTTTCTTTGCGTCCTCTGCGCCTTTGCGGTTCAAGGTCTTTTATTCCCGGAGACGCCCCGAATTTAAAACGCGCCCGCCGGTGCGGACTCCTGTCTCGATTCGCACAGGCGTGCTAGAATCAACACCTGTCGCAGGGAGTGAAGCCGGAGGCGGCCATGTCGGACCTGTTTGATTACGCGCGTGAGCAGCGGGCGGAGCGCAACGCTCCGTTAGCCATGCGGATGCGCCCGCGCACGCTGGATGAGTTTGTCGGGCAGGATGACATTGTCGGGCGGGGGCGGCTGCTCCGCCGGGCCATCGAAGCCGACCGGCTGACTTCGATCATCCTGTGGGGGCCGCCCGGATCGGGCAAGACCACGCTGGCCAACGTCATCGCCCACGGCACGCAGCGCCACTTCACCACGCTCAACGCGGTCACGGCGGGGATCAAGGACCTGCGCGACGTGGTTGACCAGGCGCGCGAGCGGCTGGGCATGTACAATCAGCGGACCGTCCTGTTCGTCGATGAGATTCACCGCTGGAACCGGGCGCAGCAGGACGCACTCCTGCCCCATGTGGAGAATAACACCGTCGTCCTGATCGGGGCGACGACGGAGAATCCTTTTTTCAGCCTGGTCGGGCCGCTGCTCTCGCGCAGCCGGGTCTTCCGCCTTTCTGCGCTGGCCGACGATCAGGTCAAGCTCCTGCTCCGGCGGGCGTTGACGGATACCGAACGGGGCTACGGCAGCCGCGATATCCTGCTCGACGATGACGCGCTGGAGCATCTGGTGCGCGTCGCCGGGGGGGATGCTCGCTCGGCTATGAACGCGCTGGAGCTGGCCGTAGAGACGACGGAGCCGGACAGCGGCGGCGTGATCCGGATCACGCTGGACGTGGCCCAGGAGAGCATCCAGAAGCGCGCGGTGCTGTATGACAGAGGTGGTGACGAGCATTACGACACCGTCAGCGCCTTCATCAAGTCGATGCGCGGCTCCGACCCCGACGCGGCGCTGTACTGGATGGCCAAGATGATCCACGCCGGGGAGGACCCCCGCTTCATCCTGCGGCGGATGATGATCCTGGCCAGCGAGGATATCGGCCTGGCCGACCCGGCGGCGATCACCGTCGTCGTCTCGGCGGCGCAGGCGTTCGAGTGGGTGGGGATGCCGGAGGGGACCTACTTCCTCTCCGAAGCCTGTCTGTATCTGGCCACCGCGCCCAAGAGCAACAGCGCCGGGGCGGTCTGGCAGGCGCTCGCGCACGTGGAGCAGCACGGGACCGGCGACGTGCCGCCCTACCTGCGCGACAAGACGGATACCTTCCGCGGGGCCGCGCAAACCCGCTACCGTGAGACGATGGGCGATATGGGGACCTACAAGTATCCGCATGACTTCCCTGGCGGCTGGGTGGCGCAGCGCTACCTGCCGTTCGATATGGAACCGCCCGGCTGGTACGCGCCGAAGGATATCGGCTACGAGCGGCAGATTCGGGAGCGCATGGCCCGCCTGGGGCGCGATAACGAGTAGGGGGGCGGCGCCGTGTTGCTGACGCGCGTCCTGAGCCGGATGCCGCTGCTGCGCTTCCTGCCGCGCGGGACGGTGCTGACGCTGTTTCAGGGGCGGCTGGCCGGCATGAAGTGGATCGCCGGGGCGGGCGTCAATGCCTGCTGGATGGGGGCCTACGAGCCGGAGCAGATGCGCCTGTTTGAGGCGGCGGTGACGCCGGGGGGCGTCGTGTTCGACGTGGGGGCGCACGCCGGGCTGTACACGCTGCTGGCGGCGCGGCTGGTCGGCCCTGCCGGGCGCGCCGTCGCGTTTGAGCCGCTGCCGCGCAATCTGGCCTTCCTGCGCCGCCATGTGGCGCTGAACGCCCTGACCAATGTGACGGTTGTCCCGGCGGCTGTCTGCGCGAGGACGGGCGTGGCGCGCTTCCTGCCCGCGCCGTCGTCGTCGATGGGCCGGCTGGCGGCGGACGGCCCCCTCCAGGTGCGCACTGTGGCGCTGGATGACCTGATCAGCGGGGGGGAGTTGCCGCCGCCGGATGTGATCAAGATTGATGTGGAAGGGGCGGAAGTGGATGTGCTGGCCGGCGCAGACCGGCTGCTGCACGATCGCCGGCCCGTCCTGTTGATCTCCACGCACGGCCGCGACCGGCATGAAGAGTGCCGTCGGGCGCTGGCCGGATACGGCTATATCGTGACTGAGATGGCGGCCCGCACCGATCGCGTCTCCGGGGAGCCGGACGGTCTGCTGGCCCGCCCGGCCTGAGCCTGTTCAATCGATCAGGATGGGATGGAGGCGGCTGATCCCGGCAGCATGCTGCCGGGGCACAGCCACGACGCGGCCTTCCTCGCGGGGATCGAGCGCCAGCGTCGTCAGAGGGAAGACGGCCGGCCAGCCGGAGAGTAGCCGTGTCCGCAGCGCGGTGACCACCGTCAGCACTGTCGCTTCGACGGCCAGCCAGTCATCCGGGGTGGTGTAAGGCGCGGTCAGGACGATCTGGCTGCTGCGCCGGCGCACCCCCGGCATGGCGCGATCCATGATCTGCCGCCAGCGCCCCCAGGACAGCCGCCGCTCGGCTTCCTCGCGGGCCGGCTCCGGCAGCATCGCCAGCCGCAGAGTCAGATAGTCCAGGTACTCTGCGCCGGCCAGAATAGTGATATCCGCCCGGCGAATGCCGCGCCGCCCGCCCTCATCGGCCTGATCGGTCACCGTGACCTCGGAGATGCCAGCGTACCGCCCGCCCTCCAGCGGAAAGCATTTGAGCGACTGCGCGCCAGTATACGCCCGCCAGCCCTGGCCGCGCGGCAGGGCGTTCCGCCAGACAGCCCGGAGCATGCTGTCGGTCAGGCCATCGGTCGGCGTGGTGAAGGTGTAGCCGGGCCGGCGCGAGTCCAGCACGTATTCCAGCGTGAGCTGCGGCACGGTCACCTCTTGGTGATCCGTTTGGGCCTGGGCCGGATGGCGTCGAAGAAGGACTGCATCGCCTCTGAGACTCCCGACCCGTTGATCAGGCTGACGCCGGCGATCTGGTAGCGATACCCCAGCCGCTCCGCCTGGGATTTGAGCCGCCGTATCTCATTGCGATAATCGGCCAGCAGGTCGTCAACGCTCCGCCGGTCCCCCCATAGATCGGACTTGTTGACCAGAATCAGGAGCATCCGCAACTGGCGGCTGGCTTCCGGCTCCTCATCGATCATTTGCAGGGTGAAGTTGAGCGCGTCCTTGTGCTGGTAGGGATGGTTGTGGTCCAGCATGAAGATGATGCCACGCGGCCTGGCCCCCCGGAAAAGCTCCACCCAGTCGGTTTCCCACATGGCATATTCGCCGCCGACATCCCGCCGGGGGCGCATGCGGATGATCTCGTCGCCGATATGGGCGCCGAACGGGCTGACCGCGTCGCCGCCCGCCGCTGTGGGCTCCGGATCGAAGCCGACCAGATGCGCCGCGTCATGCCTGAGCCACTCCAGCAGGGTGGTCTTGCCCGCCTGGCGGTAGCCGAGCACGATGAAGGGCAGACCGAAGACGCGCACATAGGCGAAGTCCACCGCCGTGTTGACGGCATTGTTCACGCCGCTGGGAACCAGACTGCCCAGGACCTCTGTGATAACGGAGAGGATGCGATCCCCGAGGGTTTTCTGAGTCATGACGAACGCTTTCCAGTACATAGTGATACCCTTCCTGTCGTACTGTACGCAGGAAGGGCGGGCGGGTTGCGGGGGGGTGCTCCCGGCGGGTCGGGAGCGGCGGGCGAATCAGACGTGGCCGAGGATCGGGTGTGGGCGGTACGGCTCTTCCAGCAGGGCGATCTCGTCCGCCGCGAGTGTAATCTCCAGCGCCGCCACCAGCTCCTCCAGATGGTGCATCTTGCTGGCGCCGATGATGGGGGCGGTGATGTCCGGCTTGTGCAGCATCCAGGCCAGCGCCACCTGGGCCGGCTTGTAGCCAAGCCGCCCGGCGACTTCCACCAGGCGATCCACGATAGCGAAGTCGTTGGCGTCGTAGTACATCTCGTGGGCGTAGCCGTCGGTGAGGCTGCGCGCCGTCTCGCCGCCTCTGTCGGCGGTGCGATTGCCCGCCAGGAAGCCGCGCGCCAGCGGGCTCCAGGGGATGATTGCCACGCCCTGATCGCGGCACAGCGGGATCATCTCGCGCTCTTCTTCGCGGTAGATCAGGTTGTAATGGTTCTGCATGCTGACGAAGCGCGACCAGCCGTGCGCTTCTGCCGTCTGCTGCATCCGGGCGAACTGCCAGGCGTACATGCTCGATGCGCCGATATAGAGCGCCTTGCCGGCCCGGATGACATTGTTCAAGGCCTCCATGGTCTCCTCGATAGGAGTTTCCGGGTCAAAGCGGTGAATCTGGTACAGATCAACGTAATCCGTGCCCAGCCGCCGCAGCGAGTTATCGATTGCGTGCCGGATATGCTTGCGGGAGAGGCCGCGATCATTGGGGTCGTCGCTCATGGCGTTGAAGACTTTGGTGGCGATCATGACCCGATCGCGCCGGGCGTAGTCCCGTAACGCGCGCCCCAGCACTTCCTCGCTGACGCCAATGGAATACATATCGGCGGTGTCGAAGAAGTTGATGCCCAGCTCCAGCGCCCGCCGGATGAACGGGCGGCTTTCCGCCTCATTTAGCACCCATTCGCGCCAGGCGGATGTGCCATAGGTCATCATGCCGAGGCACAGACGCGAGACTTTCAGGCCAGTCTGGCCCAGATTTACGTATTGCATCGGTCGCTCCTCGCTCAATGAATCGGCTCCCGGTAATCATACGCCGGGAGCCGCGAATCTTCAAAGGCGGGCAGCAGACAGCCGGGGGCTGTTCGCCGTTTTTGTCCGCGCTCAGCGGGATGGCGCGGAGAAGCCCAGCACGTCAATCACTTCGGCGGCCAGCTCGTAGTGGCCGAGGGCGGGGATGACATAGGCGCCCTGCACCTGATCCCTGATCTGTATCAGCAGTTCCCGGGCGATGCGGACGCCTTCAGCGGGGGCGTCGGCCGCCCCTTCGATGCGAGCCATGATGTGCGGCGGGATGCTGATGCCCGGGATCTCGTTGTGCAGGAACTGGGCGTGACGGGCGCTGTACAGCGGCATCACGCCGAGCAGCACCGGCAGCCGGAACTCCTCGCCCGTGACCTCGCGATAGCGCCGCTGGAAGACGCCGATCTGCTCCGGCTGGAAGAGCGGCTGACCGAGCGCGAAGTCAGCGCCCGCCTCAATCTTGCGCCGGGTGACCTTGATCTCGTGGTCGAGGTCCGGGGCGCCCAGATTGACGGCGCAGCCGACGGTGAAGCTGGTGGGCTGGCCGATAGAGTTGCCGGCCTGGTCAGCGCCCCGGTTCATCTGCGCTGTGATCAGCCTGATCAGGCCGGAAGGCGTCACATCGTAGTTGTCCATCGCTTCCGGATAATCGCCGACATGGGTCGGATCGCCCATGACGACGAACAAATTACGCAGGCCGAGCGCGTGGGCGGCCAGCAGATCGCCCTGGATGCGCAGCAGGTTGCGCCCCCGGGTGGGGAAGTGCAGCACTGTCTCGATGCCCAGCCGGGTGTGCAGGAAGTGACAGACAGCCCACGGACTCATGCGCATCCGGGCCGTCGGGCTGTCGGCGACATCGACCAGATCGGCCCCGGCGTCCCGCAGGAGCTGGGCAGCGGCCAGCAGCCTCTGGGGGGCATAACTGCGCGGGGGGTGCATCTCCACCGTCACGACAAACTGGCCGGCGGCCAGCTTGCGCGATAGCTCGGTGGGGTGTTCCGGCTGGTCAGCCAGTTCTTCGCCAGCAGGCTCAAAGACCTGGATGACCGGGGGCGGGACGGCGGTGTCATCCAGCGCCCGGCGCATGGCGGCGATGTGTTCGGGGCGGGTGCCGCAGCAGCCGCCGACCACTGAAGCCCCTATCGCGCGGAAGATTCGGGCGTATTCGCCAAAATACTCCGGCGTGGCCGGGTACATCATCCGTCCGCCGACCGCCTGGGGGAACCCGGCGTTGGGAATCGCGGCGCAGCGCGCCCCCGGCACCGCGTGGCGCATCATCTGCAACAGGCGCGAGATTTGCGACGGGCCGCCGCCGCAGTTAACGCCGATCACATCTGCGCCGGCGTGGTGCAGATCGCGGGCCACCCGGCCCGGCAGATCGCCCAGCAGGGTGCGGTCATCTTCGGCGAAGGTCGTGCTGGCGATGACGGGCAGGTCCGGCGCGGCTTCTTTCGCCGCAGCCAGCGCCTCCAGGATTTCCTCCCGATCGCTGAAGGTCTCCAGCAGGATGGCATCGACGCCTGCGCCAGCCAGCGCGGCGATCTGTTCGCGGAAGGCGGCGCGCGCCTCTTCCTTGCTGACCCGGCCATAGGGTTTGAGCCGGACGCCCAGCGGCCCTACCGAGCCGAGGATGTAGACTGCCTCCCGAAAGGTGGCCCGGATCACGCGCTGAAGGAGGTCCACCCCGGCCCGGTTGATGGCTTCCACCTGGTCTTCCAGGCCGTGTTTCGCCAGCTTGTAGCGATTGGCCCCGAAGGTATTGGTCTTGATCAGGTCGGCTCCGGCCTGGATGAAGCTGCTGTGGATGCGGGCGATAAGCTCGGGCTGGGCGAGGTTGAGCGCGTCGAAGCAGGCATCGATCGGGATGCCGTGCTGGTGCAGGGTCGTGCCCATCGCGCCGTCCGTCAACAACGGCCTGTCTCCGCTGGCAAGGCGTTCGGTAAGCAATTGTGTGCTCATCAGTTCCTGCGTTTCCTTCCTGTGGAGGCTGTTTCGTCGCTATTGTCGATCCAGAGGCGGCTGCTGTGCAAGGCCCGGCTGTCAGATAGTGTAATCCGGGTCCTGCTGGGCCAGGCGCGGGGTCCCGTTGCTGCTGCGGACTACGCACTCAATGGCGTCCAGGCGGTCCAGCACGCGGTCGAGTCGCTCCGACACAATATCCGGCAGCAGATCGTGGCGCAGGTTCGGACGGTGATCCTCCTCTGGCCTGTCCTGGCGCTCAACAGGCTTGCCCGGCACGCCGACCACGATCATACCCGGCCCGACATCTTTCACTACGACGGCGTTCGCGCCGACCCGCGTATCCTTGCCCACAATAATCGCTCCCAGTACTTTGGCGCCGGCTCCGACAACGACGCCGTCTTCCAGAGTAGGATGGCGCTTGCCGTGACTCAGGCTGACGCCGCCCAGTGTCACGCCGTGGTACAGCGTGACATCCGCGCCCACTTCGGCGGTTTCGCCAATGACGACGCCCATGCCGTGATCGATGAAGAAGCGCGGGCCGATGCGGGCGCCGGGGTGAATCTCGACGCCGGTCAGCCAGCGCGCGAACTGCGACAGCAGGCGGGCCAGCAGCTTGAAGTCAGCCAGCCACAGCCGATGTGCGACCCGATACAGCCACAGCGCGTGCAGGCCGGGGTAGCACAGCACGATCTCCAGGCCGGTGCGGGCCGCCGGGTCGCGCTCCTGAATGGTCCTGACATCTTCGCGCAGGGTGCCGAGCATGAGACTGCCTCCTCTATTCCTCCAGATCGGCGTAGAGCGCGGTGGAGAGATAGCGCTCGCCGAAGGAAGGGATCACAACCACGATCAGTTTGCCGGCATTTTCCGGCCGGCGGGCCACTTGCAGCGCCGCCCAGACCGCCGCCCCGGAGGAGATGCCAACCAGCAGACCTTCTTCGCGCGCCATGCGCCGGGCAGTAGCGAAGGCGTCTTCGTTCCTGACGGTGACGATTTCGTCGTAAATGGCCGTATTGAGGACTTCCGGCACAAACCCCGCGCCGAGGCCCTGAATCGCGTGGGGGCCTTTTTGCCCGCCGGAGAGCACCGGGGAAGCCGCTGGCTCCACCGCCACGATGCGCAGGGAGGGCTTGCGCGGACGGAGCACTTCGCCCACGCCCGTGATTGTCCCGCCGGTCCCGATGCCGCAGACGAAAATATCGATCTTGCCGTCGGTATCGTTCCAGATTTCTTCGGCGGTAGTGCGGCGGTGAACCTCCGGATTGGCCGGGTTTTGAAACTGCTGGGGGATCCAGCCGCCAGGAGTTTCCGCGGCGATCTGCCGGGCGCGGGCAATCGCCCCGGCCATGCCTTCAGCCGCCGGCGTCAGGATCAGCTCAGCGCCGAACGCGCGCAGGATTTTGCGGCGCTCCTTGCTCATGGAGTCGGGCATGGTGAGGATCAGGCGGTAGCCGCGCTGAGCGCACACCATAGCCAGCGCGATTCCGGTATTGCCGCTGGTCGGCTCTACAACGACCGTGCCAGGCCCGATCAGGCCGGCGTTCTCAGCGGCCTCGATCATGGAGACGCCGATGCGGTCCTTGACGCTGTGGGCGGGGTTGAAGTACTCCAGCTTGGCGACGACGGTGGCCGCCGCGCCATCCGTGACGCGGTTCAGACGGACGAGAGGGGTGTTGCCGATCAGTTGGGTGACATTATCGGCG
>WBZO01004577.1_pt1 | contig 14831 bp, 14 predicted proteins | sample 5204261 | NCBI WGS metagenome assembly WBZO01 (sample SAMN12412400, study PRJNA552823) | activated sludge metagenome | isolation source: activated sludge from anammox sidestream of wastewater treatment plant... | place: USA: North Carolina | collected 2017-09 | reverse complement strand
GAGGGTCGGCCCGCAGCTCGCTTCCGGCTACGTCGACACCGTGCTCGTGCGACCTGGCGCGACGGTGAAGCGCGGCGACGTGATCGCGACGCTGGACTGCCGCAACGCCTCCACCGCGAACCAGGCGGTCGCGATGCAGGCCCGCGCGCTCGAACAGCGCCAGAAGGCGGCGGCGCGCGAGGCGCAGCGCCTGAACGAGCTCCTCGACGGCGGCTTCGCGGCGCCGAACGAGGTCGAGCAGAAGCAGGCCGCCGCGGCGTCCAACGAGGCGCAGATGCAGGCGCTCCTCGCGCAGGCGGCCGGCAAGTCGCTCGAGGTCAACGACTGCGTGCTGCGCGCGCCCTTCGACGGCGAGGTCGCGTTGCGGCTCGCCGACCCCGGCTCGTTCGTCCGTCCCGGCGCGCCCATCGTGCAGATGGTCGATCGCTCGGTCGTCCGTCTGAGCGGCGACGTGCCGGAGAGCGACTTCGACGCCGTCGCGCCGAAGACGCCGATCAAGGTGAAGCTGCTCTCGACCGGAAAGGAGCTCACCGGCGAGATCGCGCGGCGCGCTCCGGCGGCCGACCCGTCGACGCGCACGGTGCACTTCGAGGTCGACATCCCGAACAAGGAGCACGAGATCCCGGTCAACACGACGGCCGAGATCCACGTCGACGTCGGGCAGCCGGTGCCGGCGACCGAGATCCCGCTCCTCGCCGCCAAGATCCGCGGCAAGAACGCCACGATCTTCGTCGTCGAAGGGTCGGTGGCGAAGAAGCAGACCGCGGCCGTCCTCGGCGAGCGCGGCGGCAGCCTCTTCGTCAAGACCGACCTCAAGCCCGGCACCCAGGTCGTGACGCAGGGGCGCGCGCTGCTCGCGAACAACGACAAGGTCGCGGCGAAGGTCGATGCGCCGCCGAAGGGCGACGCGCCGGAGCCCAAGGCCGCCCCCCCGAAGGCCGAAGAGGCGAAGCAGTGATCCGTCTCGCGCTGCGAAACCCGATCTTCGTCCTGATGCTCTGCATCGGGCTCGTCGTCTTCTCCGCCGTCGTCACGCCGCGCATGAGCGTCGACACGTTCCCCGAGCTGTCGCCGCCCGTGCTCGTCATCGGCACGAAGGCGTCGGGCATGGGCCCGAAGGACGTCGAGAAGACGCTCACCTGGCGCCTCGAGAAGGCGGTCAGCGCGACGCCGGGCGTCGATCACGTCGAGAGCATCTCGCGCTCGGGCCTCAGCATCGTGTTCGTGTGGCTCAAGTGGGGCACCGACCTCAACGCCGCCCAGTCGATGGTGCAGCAGCAGGTCGCGTTCGCGATGTCCTCGGTGCCGAAGACGCTCGGCATCATCCCCCCGTTCATCCTGCAGTACGACCCGTCGAACGCGCCGGTCATGCAGATCGCCGTGTACGGCGGCGGCCTGACGGCGGCGCAGCTCTACGACTACGCGGCGAACAACGTCGAGCCGCTCATCGAGGGCATCCCCGGAGTCGCGAGCGCGTCGCCGAACGGAGGCAAGGAGCGCCAGATCAACGTCATCGTCGATCCCGCGCGCGCCGCCGCACGTGGCCTCTCGTCGTCCGACGTCGCCAAGGCCATCGAGCGCGCGAACGCCCTCCTGCCCTCCGGCCGCTTCAACCCCCCGACGTTCTCGGCGAACGTCTACACCAACGCCGTCGCCACCAACGTCGTCGACATCGGCGACGCCGTCATCAAGGACGTCGACGGCCGCCCGGTGCTCATCCGTGACGTCGCGACGATCGTCGACGGCGGCTCGAAGGACGCGCAGGCCGTCTCCATCAACGGCGAGCTCGGCGTCTACCTCAACGTGCTCCGCGTCCCCGGCGGCAACGTCGTCGCGATCAACGACGAGATCAAGCGCATCGTTTCGAACCTGAAGGACCTCCCGCCGGGCGTGCACGTCGAGCCGATCTTCGACCAGTCGACGTTCGTGCGAAACACGATGGACGGCCTGAAGAAGGAGATCTTCCAGGCGCTGCTCCTGATTGGCGTCGTCATCCTCCTCTTCCTCCAGAGCCCGCGATCGGTGCTCGTCGCCGCCATCGCGGTGCCGGTCTCGTTCGCGATCATCCTCATCGTCCTCTACGTCACCGGACAGAGCCTCAATGCGTTCACGCTCGGCGGCCTCACCTTGTCGATGGGCCCGCTCGTCGACATCTCGGTCGTCGTCCTCGAGTCGATCCACCGGAAGAGCCTCGACGGTAAGGGGCGCGTGCACGCCGCGCTGTTCGGCACTGCGGGCGTCGCGATGGCGGCGCTGGCCGCCACGCTCGCGACCGTCGCCGTGCTCCTCCCGGTCGCGCTCCTCGCCGGCCTGGCGAAGAAGCTCTTCGTCCCGCTCGCGATCACCGTCGCCACGGGCATGTTCGCCGGCTACGCGGTGTCGATGATCGTCACGCCCGTCGCGTGCCGGTACTTCCTCCCGAAGGAGCACCATCATCCGGGGCGCCTCGCCGCCGCGCTCGCGACGGCCATCGAGCGGTTCGCAACCGGGTACTCGCGCGTCCTCAAGATGGCGCTCGGCCATCGGCCCTGGGTCATCGGCGGAGCGTTCGTCATGGTCGTCGGCGCGGTCTGGGCGGCCAAGCGCCTGCCGACCACCTTCTTCCCCGAGATCGACGAGTCGATGGAGCGCGTCTACGTGCGCTTCACGCCGGGCACATCGCTCGAGGAGGCGTCGGCAAAGACCATCGAGATGGCGAACACCATCAAGGAGAAGCTCCCGAAGGGCAGCGTGAAGCTCGTCCTCACCAACGTCGGATCGCCGAGCAAGGCGCGCTCGGCGATGACGAGCCCGAACATGGGCACGCACCAGGGCTTCATCCGCGTCGAGCTCACCGAGCCGGGCAAGCGCACGATGGACCAGCGCGAGCTCGCCGATCGGATGCGCGAGATCCTCGAGCACACCTATCCCGGCGTCGAGTTCCTGCAGGCCCCCGGCGGCCTCGTCGCGAGCGTGTTCTCCAACGGCTACATCGCGCCGCTCGTCGTCGAGGTGCGCGGCGACGACCTCGACAAGATCCTCGATCAGTCGAAGGCCGTCGCCGAGGTCGCTCGCACCGTGCCCGGCGTGCGCGACGTCTACGTCCGTCTCGAGAACGACTACCCCGAGCTCCGCGTGAACACCGACCGCGCCACGGCGGGCCTCGTCGGCGTCGACGCGCGCTCGGCGGCGCAGACCACGCTCGAGGCGACGCTCGGCAACGTCAACACGCCGGCGGTGTGGGTCGACGGCAACAACGGTCAGTCGTACTACGTCATCACCTACTACGACGACAACGTCGTCAAGGACACCAACGCCATCGGCGAGGTCCCGGTCCGCATCGGCGCGAACGGCGCGCCGGTGCGCCTCGGCGCCTACGCGAACATCGAGCGATCGACCGGCCCCGTCCTCGTCACGCGGAACCAGCTCACCCGCGCGGCGCACGTCTTCATGCAGACGGAGGGACGCGACATCGGCAGCGCGGCCGAGGAGATCGAGAGGAAGCTGAAGGCGAGCCCGTCGACCAAGGACGTGAAGTTCAACTTCGTCGGGCAGATCGAGCTGATGCGCACGACGTTCTCCGGCCTCGGCGTCGCCCTCGGTCTCGCGGTCATGGTCGTCTTCATGATCATGGCGACGCAGTTCAAGTCGCTGCGCCTGCCGCTGGTCATGCTCTTCACCATCCCGGTGTCGCTCGTCGGCATCGTGCTGGCGCTGATGGCCGCCGGTCAGGGCTTCTCCATCACCGCGCTGATGGGCGTCCTCATGGTCATCGGCATCGCGGTCTCGAACGGCATCCTCATGGTCGACCAGGCGAACCAGTACCTCTCCGAGGGCAAGACGCCGATCGACGCCATGGTCGACGCCGCGCGCGTCCGCTTCACGCCGATCGCGATGACGAGCCTCGCGACGATCTTCGGCCTCCTCCCGACCGCGATCGGTCTCGACGAGGCGTCGGCCTCGAACCGCCCGCTCGCGCTGGCCGTCGTCGGCGGCCTCATGTCGTCGACGATCCTCTCGCTCTTCCTGGTCCCGACCATGTTCACCCTCCTCGCGAAGGTGGCGAAGAAGGACGAGGAGGAGGCGATCCTCGACGAACCTGGCGGCCTGGCGCCCACGCCTGCCGAGTAGCGCGGCGAGGCGCCGCGCGGAGACTTCCTTCGCGGCCCGCGCTTCCGTGGCCTCTCTCTTTCGCCTCCTGTAGAGGGATCCGCCACGGAAGCGCGAACGTCGCGCCGCGATGGAAACGTGCGAGCATCGCGCGGGAGCCGATGACCGAACAGCCCGCACCCACGCGACGCCCGGCCTTTCGGACGACGCCCCGCGTGCTCGTGGCGCTCGTCGTCGTGTCGGCGGGTGCGGCGGCCTTCGCCATGGCCTTCCGCAGCGCGCTCTCGTTCGTCTACGGCACGCTCCTCCACGCCGGCAACGTGCTCGACGCCTTCGACAAACTGCCGCGGCCGGCTCGGGTCGCGCTCCCCGCGGCGGGCGCGTTCGCCGCGGGGCTCGTCACGCGGCTCGCGTCCCGGATGCCCTCGCAAGGGGTCGGCGACGTGATGGAAGCGGTGGTCGCCGGCCGGACGCGGCTGTCGATGCGGGGCACGAGCTTCAAGGCCTTGGCCTCCTGGCTCGCGATCGCGACGGGCGGCTCGGTCGGACGCGAGGGTCCGCTCATCCAGTTCGGCGGGAGCCTCGGGGCCGGCATCGCGCGCTTCGCCCGAATCGAGGGCCCCTCGGCGCGCGCGCTCATCGCCGCGGGGACCGCCGCCGGGTTCGCCGCGGCGTACAACACGCCGCTCGCCGCCGTGCTGTTCGTCCTCGAGGTCGTCACCGGCGCCGTCGCGATCCAGTCGCTGGTCATGGTCATGATCGCGACCGCGATCGCCACCGCCCTCCTCCGCGCGACCGTCGGCGGCGGTCCGATCTACGGACAGCGCGCGTTCACCGTCACGACGCCGACCGAGCTCCTCGCGCACGCCGCGCTCGGCGTGATCGCGGCGCTGGCCGCGCACGCCTTCATGAGCCTCCTCTCCGCGGGCGAGGGCGCGTTCGCGCGGAGCCGGCTGCCGCAACCCTGGCGTGCGACGATCGGGGGGGCGCTCGTCGGGCTCCTCGCGATCGCGCTCCCTCAGGTGACGGGCAACGGCTACGAGCCTCTGAACGTCATGCTCGACGACGGCTACCCGCTGCGGCTCGTCGCCGTGCTCGTCCTCGCGAAGGCGCTCGCGACGACGTCGTCGGTCTCGTCGGGGAGCCCTGGCGGCGTGTTCACGCCCTCGCTCTTCATCGGTGGCGGCATCGGGCTCCTGTGGGGTCATGCGGTCGGCGCCGTCACGGGGACCCCTGGCTCGGAGGGCGGCTACGCGCTCGTCGGGATGGCCGCGGTCACCGCCGCCACGACGCACGCGCCGCTCATGGCGTCCGTGCTCGTGTTCGAGCTCTCGGGCGACTACGCGATCGTCCTGCCGCTCGTCCTCGCGACGGCGATCGGCACGCTCGTGTCGCGGAGGCTCGGGCGCGACTCGATCTACACCGCAGAGCTGCGACGCCGCGGCGTGGACTGGGAATCGACGATCCACGGGCGCCGTTCGCGCTAAGCTCGGTTCTCGTGGACGACTCTCTCGTGACCCGCGCCCGCGGCGGCGACCGCGCGGCAATGGAGGCGGTGCTCGGCTCCGTAGCGCCGTCGATCCGGCGCTTCGCCCTCCGCATGTGCCGCAACGAAGCAGATGCCGACGACGTGCTCCAGGACGCGCTCCTCTCGATCGCGCAGCACCTCGACGGTTACGAGGGCCGGTCGTCTCTCGCGAGCTGGGCGTTCGCCATCGCGCGCAGCGCCTGCTCGCGCAAGCGCCGCGGCAAGAAGAACGAGCCCACCGAGGGCGAGCACGAGCTCGTCGGTCACGCCTCGGACGCGCCCGCTCCGGACGACCACGCGGCGAGCCGACAGCTCGGCGAGCTCGTGACGCGCTCGCTCGACGAGCTCAGCGACGAGCACCGCGAGGTCCTGCTCCTCCGCGACGTCGAGGGATTGACCGCCGCGGAGGCTGCCGCCGTGCTCGGGATCTCGGTGGACGCGCTGAAGAGCCGCCTGCATCGCGCGCGGGCTGCCTTGCGCGAGTCGCTCCGGCCGCTGCTCGACGAGAACGTCCCGACCGCGCCCGGAGGCTGCCCCGACGTGGTCCGCGCGCTCTCGCAGAAGCTCGAGGACGAGCTCGCTCCCGACGCCTGCGCCGAGATGGAGAAGCACCTGCTCGGCTGTCCGTCGTGCGCGAAGAGCTGCGACACGCTGAAGGACGCGCTGCGGGCGTGCAAGACGATGCCCCAGCCGAAGATCACGCCCGAGGTCGCCAAGCGCGTCCGCGCAGCGGTCGACGAGTGGCTCGTCGAAGCACAGCCGCACTGAGCGGACGCATGACCAAGGACCGCATCGAGTTCAGCTACTGGTCCGATCCCCTCTGCATCTGGGCGCTCGTCGCGCAGACGAAGCTCGAGCGGATCCTCGCCGATCTGGGGCGTCATCTCGAGGTCGACTACCGGATCGTGCCGGTGTTCGGCAGCGTCCCGTGGCGCTTCACGAAGGGACCGTGGGCCAAGGAGGGCGTCGACGGCCGCTGCGCCGCGACGAGGCGCATCGCGGAGCAGGCCGGGCGGACGGACGTGAGCGGCGACTGCTGGCGGAAGGCTCCGCCCGCGTCGTCGTGGGCTCCGTCGACGGCGATCAAGGCGGTCTTCGCGCTCGAGCGCGAGGGCGCGGTCGCGATCGGAAGCGGCGCACGCTACCAGGTCGCGCTCCGCGAGCGGTTCTTCGTCCACGAGGAGAACATCGCGCGTCGTGACGTGCAGCTCGCGGTCGCCGAGCACCTCGAGCTGCCGCGGGGCCCCATCGAGGCGCGCCTCGACGACGCGACGGCGCTCGCCGCGGTCTGCGAGGACTTCGCGGAGAAGGAGCGCCTCAGGATCCAGGGCTCGCCGACCTACGTCTTCGACGGCGGACGCGCGATGCTCTACGGCAACTTCGACTACGGGATGCTGCGCAGCACGGTGGAAGAGCTCGTGCGCGGCATGCATCCGGGGAGCTCCGCATGCTGAAGCCGCCTGCCGCGAAGTTCTGGGACGAGCGCTACTCCGCCGAGGAGTACGCGTACGGTCGCGAGCCGAACGACTTCCTCCGCGCGGAGGCCCATCGCATCCCTCCCGGGCCGGTGCTCTGCCTCGCCGAGGGCGAAGGTCGCAACGCCGTGTTCCTGGCGAGCCTCGGCCACGACGTCACCGCGATCGATTTCTCGGCCGAGGGCCTGCGCAAGGCCTCGCTTCTCGCGCGTGAGAAGGGCGTGCCCCTGACCTTGATCGAGGCCGATCTCGCGACGTTCGAGCCGCCGACGACGCCGTACGCGGGCGTCGTCGCGATCTTCGCGCACCTGCGACCGGACGTGCGCCGCCGCGTGCACGGCTGGGTGCCGCGGGTGCTCGCGCCCGGCGGCTGCTACGTCCTCGAGGCGTACACGCCGAAGCAGCTCGACTTCGGCACGGGCGGGCCGAAGGACCCGGCGATGCTGATGACGCTCGACGGGCTGCGCGAGGAGCTCGCGCCGCTCCACTTCGACGTCGGGCGCGAGATCGAGCGCGACATCGACGAGGGGCCGTTCCACGGCGGTCGCAGCGCGACGGTGCAGGTCGTGGCCGTGCGGCGCTGAGGCGCGCGACCGTCGGACGCGGCACGCCCTCTGCACGGTGCGTAGCCGATGCTCAGGCGGATCCTCGTCGCAGCGGCATTCGTGATCGCAGCGTGCAGCGTCGCAAGCGGCGGCGGGACGGTGTCCCCGCCCGAGCCTGCGGACGCGGGCGCGGAGGGGCGCACGCAGCCGCCTGCATCCGTGCTGTTCTCGACGGCGACCAAGCGCGTCCTCCTCGAGGTCGACTATGCGCCCGGCGCCGAGCCGTACACCGGCGCGATCGGCAGTCTCGGCGACATCTGGGAGATCTTCCGCGACAACGCCGCCGCGCTGTTCGACGGATCGAAGGAGATCGCGTTCCCGTCTTCGCTCGACCAGATGGAGCGGCTCGACGACGTCGTCGCGACGCGCTTCGCCAAGGCGGACATCCTGGCGATCGCCGCGGGCCATCGCACGACGCCGTCTCGCGGCGACACGGTGACGTTCTACGCGGTCTTCGTCGACGGGGTGTACGTCGACGAGGATGGATTCGAGGAGCCGCAGATCGTCGGCGTGTCGATCGGCACGACCGGCGTCATCGCCATCTTCGAGCCGGTGATCGCCGGCACCGCGTCGAGGGGGCCGCTCATGCCACCACTCGTCGAGCAGTCCGCGCTGGTCCACGAATTCGGCCACGCAGTGGGGCTCGTCGGCATCGCCGTCCCAGAGGCGACGGAGCATGCCGATCCCGAGCACGTGGGCCACTGCACGAACCCGAGCTGCGTCATGTTCTGGGCGAACGAGGGCGCGACGCAGGCGACCGAGCTCGCCGGGCGCCTCCTCGGGAACGGCAGCCGCGTGCTGTTCGGCGATGAGTGCCTGGCAGATGTCCGTGCGTTCGCGCAGGGCATCGAGTGATCACCGCCTCGATCGCGCGCGCGTGCTCCTCCGTACGAGCTTGACCGTGTAGTGCTCGTGGAGGGCCCGCCGGACCGCGAGGAGGACGGGCTCGAAGAGCGCCGTCCCGAGGATCGCGATCTCGAGCGCGCCCTCCTTGTCCGAGAGGAGGAGGCGGCGCGTCTCCGCCTTCTCGATCTCCTCGCGCGCCACCGGGCGCATCGCATCCAGCCAGACCTGGACCGCCTCCAGGGTGATCGGCGCCCCGATCCGTCGCAGCGCCGCCAGCGTGCGGGCGATCGTCTCGCGCGATCCCGCCTCCGCCCGGACCTCGAGCTTCTCCCGCTCGAAGAGCGCGTGCACCTCGGCGCGTGCCGCACGCAAGGCCGCGTCGGGGCGCGCGGCGCGCGAGGGCTCGAGCGCGTCGATGGCCGGCGCGATCGCGTCGACCGAGTCGGCGCGCGGCTCGTCGATCGCCGAGACCGCTCGGCGGATCACGTCGATGGGAAGCCGCGCCACGTCCCGGAGCGCCCGGATGACGCCGAGCCGTCGCACGTGCGACTCGTCGTAGTACGCGCGACCTGGTCGTGAAGGATCCCCCGGCCGGATCAGGCCCTCGCGCAGGTAGAACTTGATGCTCGCGACGCTCACCCCCGTCTCGCGCGCGAGCTCCTGAATCGTGAAAAGGCGGGCCACCGGGAACAAAACGATAGCCCCACTATCTGATAGCGGTACTATCCGTTTTGACCTGGAGGTGACGGATGCCCCGAGGTGCCTGGCTCGCCGCGATCGTCGTCGTCGCTCTCACCACCGTCTTCGGTGGATCGTGCGTGCTCGGACGCTGGGACCTCGCGCGTCGCAAGGAGGTCCTGCTCGCGACCGTGCGCGCCGAGCGGGCGCTCCTCCCCGAGCGTCACCGCACCCTCGCGCTCGCGATGGACGAGGTCGTCCTGGAGGCGACGGGGCCGTGGGCGGGGGACTTCGCCGCGCCCGGGCTCGCGTCGCCGGAGGCCCGGGCGAAGCTCTTCTCGCGGTCGATGCTCTACGTACGCGCCGCGCTGCCGGAGGTGTCCCGCCTCGACGCCATCGGGGCGGCGGTGCGAAGGTCGGAGAAGGACACCGTCGCTCTCTGCCTCGTGAAGCCGCCGGCGAGCGCCGCGCCCGAGGACGTCCGCGCCGCGGCCACACGCTACTGGATCGGAGGCGCGCTGTTCGAGGACGCGACGCACGACGTCTTCCCGCTCTACGCCGTGCACAAGGGGCTCAGGCCGATCGGCCGGGCGTTCGAGGCCGAGATCGTGGAGGCGGACGCCTCGATCTGGGTGCACCGGCTCGAGGACGAGTACGCCGAGCGGAGCACGTCGTCGCTCGCCCTCGCCCGGATCGCCGCCGAGAGCGAGCTGCTCGTGGTGGTCGTCGACGAGCTGCCGGAGGGCTTCACCCCGCCCGATACGGGCAAGAGCCTCACCGCGACGAGGCGGCCGGCGATCCTCCCGCAGATCGAAGACCAGCCGCATCTCGTCCGTGCCGTGGTGTGGAGCGCGGAGAGCCGCTCCGTCGTGCTCCGCACGAGGACGCGGGTGGACGCCTCGAAGGAGCGGACACCGGCGGGCGGCTACCCGCTCGCGCCCTCGGCGCTGCACGGCTGCCAGGTCGCGCTCGCCCTCCGCGGCATCGCCTCGTGAGCGGCGGGCACCGTCCCGGACGCAGGCCCGTCAGAAGATCACGGTCGCCTGGAGCGACGCTCGATCGCCCATCGTCGCGGCGATCGTCTTCGCGTCCGGAGTACCGTCCGGCGCACTGAGCCAGCGGCGCTCGTACGTCGCCTGGAGACGCACGCGAGGGACGACGTCGTACTCGACCATCGGCGCGAGTGTCCGGAAGACGCGGAGCGCGCGCGGATCGTCGAGCTCGCGGTGGAGCTCCTCGTAGCGCAGGCCGGTGAGCACGCGGCCGAAGAGGCGCACGCGTGCCTGTACGTATCCGCCGATCGCCCGGCCGTAGGGATCCATCGTCTGCGGCTGGCCGGGGAACGGCGGGGACTGCCCGGTCGGGATCGCGCCCGATGCGTAGACGAGCTCCGTGCGCACGCGGATCGGCTCCTTCTCGTAATGGATGCCCACGCCGGAGCGAATGCGCTGAGCGCTCACGCCGTCGACGTCGCGGCGGCCGCGCTGGCCCCATGCGAAGAACGACAGCTCCTGCCGGTGGGGATCGTCGTCCGTGCCGGAGAACACGTACGAGAGCGTCGTCCGGCCGCTCACGTCCTTCTGCGAGTCGTCGTCGACGAAGCCGCGCCGGCCGTTCGACACCATCGCCTGGTACGAGAGCGCGAGGTGCCCCTGGCGGAAGGTGTCGAAGACCTGAACGCCGACGTCGCGAAAGCCCGATGCTCCACCGTCGAACTGGCCGTTCTTCACGCGGTTCTCGTTGACGATGGTCCCGGCGGTGAGGGTGCCGTTGATCCATTCGGCGGCGACGGGGTTCGCCTCGGCGCCCTCGTCGATCGTCGGGAGCTTGAACTGTCCGACGCGAACGCGCGCTCCGGGGATGTAACTGAGAGTGATCGCCGCGTCGGTCAGCGTGGGGCCATCACGCGCGATCGCCGCGGTACCGAACTCGGCGAGGAGGAAGTACGTCACGCGAGCGTCGGTGCCGGGCACGGCTCCACGCAAGCCGGGACGCGCGCGGCGGACGGCGAAGCTCGTCGTCGAGGTCCCGTCGAGCACGTTGAACGACGCCCGCTCGCCGTTGAACTTCACGAGCGCGGGGCTCGTGAGCCCTTCGACCCGGTCGCCGAGCATCGCCTCGCCGGTGACCTGGATGAAGCCGATCGGCCGCACGGCGGGCGCGTCCTTGCGCTCGGTGCCCTGCACCATCGGCCAGTCCGCGGCGCGCGCGTCGCGCGGGCTCGCGATCGCGAGCAGCGCAGCCGCGACCGTGGCCGCGCCGATCCGCCTGCGATCAGTAGCGCGCATCGCGGGGCTTTCCGCCGCGAGGCCAGTCGGACCACTTGTCCGCGAAGTCCGCGCGCGGCTGCTCGGTGAAGAACGCCGCGATGTCGTACGTCTCCGTGGCGGTCAACGAGTCGCCCTGACCGAGCGGCATGTTGTGCTTCACGAACGCGGCGGCCGTGTCCAGCCGCGCCATGCCCGCGCCGATGTTGAACGTGCGCTCGCCCCACAGCGGGGGGAACTGGTACGTCCCGTCCTCGGCGCGCCGCCCCTGACCGTTCTCGCCGTGGCAGGAGGCGCAGCGCACGAGATAGGCGTTCTTTCCGTTGTCGGGGTCGACCACGGGCGGCCTCTCGACCTTCGCGAAGCCGCGGCCGATCACCTCGGCGCCCCGAGGCACCCCCTGCGAGAGCCAGTCGATGTACGCGACGAACGCCTTCATCTCGGGGCCGTCGTTTGCGAGCGGCTTGCCGTTCATGCTCCGCTCGAAGCATTCGTTGATCCGGTCCTCGAGCGTGACGTCACGCCCCGCCCTCGCTCGGAACTCCGGATACGCGGACGACAGTCCGACCCACGGGCCCGCGTTCGCGCGCGTCGCCGCCTCGAGGTGACAGCTCGTGCAGTGGAGATCGGAGCCGACGATCGCCGGCAGCTCCTCGGACGTGCGGGTCGCGAGCAGCCTCCCGCGCCGCACGAGGTCGCCCTGCGGACCGGCGGGGATGGTGTCGTCTCCGGGGACGACCAGCGGCACGCGCCCCCTCGGCTCCGCTGCGGTCAGGTGCACCGCGGCGCCCTGGTGCTCCGAGCCGCGCGGCGCCGTCCGGCTGCACGCGATCCCCACGACGGGCGCGAGCGCCGCGAGCACGAGAGCGGCGCGCTTCATCGCTCGACGGCGAGCTTCGCGTCGTTCCACGCCAGCATCCCGCCGACCATGTTCATCGGCCGCTTGAAGCCCATCGCGGCGAGCGCGGCGGCCGCGCGTCCCGAGCGGTTGCCCGAGCGGCACACGAGCACGATCTCCTGCTCGCGATCCCACGCCTTCGCGGCGTCCTCGACCGTCGCGAGCGGGACGAGCTCGGCCTCCGCGATGTGCCCGAGCTCGCCGGTGAACTCGGCGGGCTCGCGGACGTCGACGATTCGGGTCTTGCCCCGGGCGGCGTCGACCTGCACGGGGTCCACGTCCCGATACCCCGGCTGCGAGGGCCTGGCGTTCTCGAACAGCACGTTCATTTCCTTGCTCCTCCGTCAGACCGGCGTTCCGTCGTCGGCGGTCGTCTTCTTCATGTCGAGGGGGATGGTCAGGTACCGGCGTCCGTTCGCGTGCGGCTTCGGGAGCCGCCCCGCGTCGACGTTCACCTGCACGCTCGGGAACAGGAGACGCGGCGCCTGGAGCTTCGCGTCGCGCTCCGTGCGCATCTTCACGAACTCCTCACGGCTCGTGCTCGCGCGGAGCTGGATGTTCGACTCCTTCGACTTGCCGATCGTGGTCTCGGCGCGCATCGCGCGGCCGTTCGGCTGGTAGTCGTGGCCCACGAAGACGCGCGTCGCGTCCGGCAGCGCATACAGACGCTCGTGCACCGAGGTGTAGAGCGCATCCGCGCTGCCCTTCGGGAAGTCGCAGCGGCCGGTGCCGTAGTCCTCGATGAAGAGCGCGTCGCCGGTGAAGACCGCGTCGCCGACCTTGTAGCTCACGCAGGCAGGCGTGTGGCCGGGCGTCGCGATCACCTCGATCTCCAGGCTGCCTGCCGCGACCTTCTCGCCGTCGGCGAACAGGCGATCGAACTGCCGCCCGTCGGTGGCGAAGCCCTCGCCGAGATCGAAGACGCCCTTGAAGACCTCCTGGACCTCCTTGATGCGCTCGCCGATGCCGACGCGCGCCTCGAACCGACGCTTCAGGTACTGCGAGCCGCTCAGGTGGTCGGCATGCGCATGCGTCTCGAGCACGTAGTGGAGGCGCAGACCCTGCTTCCTGAGGAAGTCCTCCACCGCAGAGATCGACTTGGTCGCCGTCGTCGACGAGAGCGGGTCGTAGTCGAGGACGGGGTCGATCACGACCGCGTCCTTACTCTTGGGGTCGAAGACGACGTACGTGAGCGTGTACGTGGCGGGGTCGAAGAAGGTCTCGATGTTCATCGCTGCTCCGGATGGTTCTTGGCCGTCGCGTTCCGTCGCGTGAGAGCCAGCGAGGCGGCGCGAGGATTCGCGGGCTTCGAGCTCGACCGCGATCGATGGGCAATCGACGTGCCCCGAACCCTTTCGGGCGGACGCCGGCTCCTACGTACGACCATGAAGACCCGTGACCTGACCACCGCCGATTTCGCCGACACGGTCCGCAAGGACGGCATCGTCCTCGTGGACTTCTGGGCGTCGTGGTGCGGCCCCTGCCGCGCGTTCGCGCCCATCTATGCCGCGGCCGCCGAGCGCCATCCCGAGGTCGTCTTCGGGAAGGTCGACACGGAGGCCCAGCCCGAGCTCGCGGCTGCGTTCGAGATCCGCGCGATCCCGACGCTGCTCGCGTTCCGTGACGGCATCCTCCTGTTCGAGCAGGCCGGGATGCTCCCGCCCAAGGCGCTCGACGAGCTCGTCCAGAAGCTCGGCGAGCTCGACATGGCCGACATCCGCAAGAAGGTCGAGGCCGCGAAGACCGCCGAGGCGACGGTCTGACGCGCCCACGCACCGTTTGCGTCCGTGATGCGCTGGGTGCGCACCGGGCGCCGCGGATCCGGCGACAAAACCGCAGCGGTCCGTCGCTTGCTGGACCGCCTTCGAATGGAGGTAACGCCATGACCCGCAACGAAGGAACCGTCGACCGCGTCGTTCGCGTCGTCGCCGGGCTCGCGCTTCTCTCGCTCGTCTTCGTCGGCCCGAAGACGTGGCTCGGCCTGATCGGGCTCGTCCCGCTCCTCACCGGGCTCGTCGGCTACTGCCCGCTCTATCGCATGCTCGGCATCCACACCGGTCCGGTGCGGACCTGACCGGGACGCTGCGCAACCCCAGGAGAGACTCCGGCCATGAACATCGACGTCAGCTACGGCATCACGCGGCGGCTTCCCGGGCTCGACCTCGCCACCGCGCGCGAGCGCGTGACCGCTGCGCTCGCGACCGAGGGCTTCGGCATCCTCACCGAGATCGACGTGCAGAAGACGCTCGAGAAGAAGCTCGGCGTGAACATCGATCCGTACGTCATCCTCGGCGCGTGCAACCCGAAGCTCGCGCACGCCGCCATCTCGCACGACCCCGGGATCGGGCTCCTGCTCCCGTGCAACGTCGTGCTCACGAAGGACGGCGACGACGTCGTCGTGTCTGCGCTCGCGCCGAAGCAGATGTTCGCGGCGGCCGGCGTCTC
>WBZO01004576.1_pt1 | contig 14831 bp, 14 predicted proteins | sample 5204261 | NCBI WGS metagenome assembly WBZO01 (sample SAMN12412400, study PRJNA552823) | activated sludge metagenome | isolation source: activated sludge from anammox sidestream of wastewater treatment plant... | place: USA: North Carolina | collected 2017-09 | reverse complement strand
GTGAGTAGTCAGCTATTAATCTGCTTGTTACTTGAATAAACTGTTTGTTAAAGAACTATGTGGTAGTTCAGCGAAACTTCCTAACCCCACACCACTTCTTGGCACAACAAAGAGAACCCGCTAGGTCTGTTCAAATTTTTTTTAAATTTATTTTGGTATCAAAAAAAATTGAAAACAAAATTTGCAGACTGGAAAATGCTGGCTTGAGTTACAGAAATAAAAGAATGGAGCAGTTGGGCCCAACTGTGGAGTGTTCCAGGAATGAATAGTGTTGGTGGTTTGCTCGCATTTTTGGAGCGTAAATGAAAAACCCCGGTACATTACTAACCGGGGTTTTGAATAGCGAGAAAAAAGCAAGAGCAAAACATGCCAGGAATGGTTACAGTCATGGCAAACACTTCATTGCTGGTAAACTATACTAAGTAACTCAAGCCTTGCTTTTTCCTGGTTCGAATGTTGTGCCAAAATGTGGTGTGGGGATTTAAGGTTATTATAGATTCGCAGAGTTGCTGATTGATAAGATAGCGGGTATTGTTGCCGGCTTTGGGTTTGGCAAAGCGTAGCTGGGGGCAACAATACCTAAAACAAAAAATTAGTATCTATTGTTAGGCCTTCTTTACGAACTCAGATTTAAGTTTCATTGGACCAATGCCATCAATTTTACAATCAATATCATGATCACCATCAATCAGGCGAATATTTTTTACTTTGGTTCCTACTTTTACTACTAGCGAGCTGCCTTTAACTTTTAAGTCTTTAATTACGGTGATACTGTCACCATCAGCTAAGATATTGCCTACAGAGTCCTTGATTACTTTAGCTTTATTCTCAGTGCCAGTGTTATCTTCGCCAGCCGTCCATTCATGAGCGCAATCTGGGCAAATAAATGAAGTACCATCAACATAGGTATAGGCTGAGTTACACTGTGGACAATTAGGTAGTTGAGACATGGTAAACTTTCTTGCAAAATAAGGATTATTATAACTGATTAACAATCTATGATTAGTATTAACAGATCTGCTAATTATTTGAGTAGTGGTATTGTTGCCGAAGCGTATGCTTCAGGTAACAATACCAGAAGATACAATGAAGATAGTTATTTGGCTTTTTTAGCCTTGGCAGCTGGAGCTACTGCTTCTTTAAGAGTTGCACCAGCAGAGAATTTAGGAGCTTTACTTGCTGCAATTTTAAGCTCTTCACCAGTTTTAGGATTACGTCCAGTTCTAGCTGCACGTTCAGCAACACTGAAAGTACCAAAGCCAACTAGTGTAACCTTATCGTCAGCTTTAAGTGCTGTAGCTACACTTTCCATAAATGCATCTAATGCTTCACCAGCTTTTACTTTAGAAATATCAGCCTTGGCTGCAATAGCATCAATTAATTCGCCTTTATTCATAGAATTCCTTTCAAAAAGAGGCTGATTATAACAGGTCTGTAGGATCCGGTATGATACTTATAAATAAATATACCCAGAAAACATTTGCTTTACATGTTTACAAAAATACCACATTAAGGTATAATTATCAGTGGCCGTGCTCTGTAGGGATACAACACGGGGACGAAGTAGCCCGCTTATTTATAGGTGGGTTATTCTTTGGGTTGTTAGCTCAGTTGGTAGAGCAGCGGACTCTTAATCCGTAGGTCGGCACGGTTCGAGTCCATCACAACCCACCAAATACCTATTTCTAATTAATTTTAAACCATTAAAAATCACTACCAGACTGGAACCCATATCAGCAAGGACAGCCATCCATAAACTAGCTTTACCAAATACCGCCAAAGTAAAGAAAACAATTTTTACGATTATCGCAAATGAAATATTTTGTACTAGTGTGTTAAATGTTTTTTTACTTAGCTTGATAAAAAATGGAATTTTATCAAGATTGTTTTCTATTAAAGCAACATCAGCAGTTTCCAAAGCTATATCCGTACCTTCACTACCCATAGCAAAGCCTATAGTTGATTTTGCTAAGGCTGGTGCATCGTTTATACCATCTCCGACCATTCCGATGTATTGATGTTTGGCAATTAGTTTATCAATAGTAGACAGCTTGTCTTCGGGTAACATATTGGCATATACTTGATCTATTCCCACCTGTTTGGCTATTGCTTCAGCAGTAATATTATTATCACCTGTTAGCATAATTGTTTTTATACCTAGTCCATGCAATGCTTTTATGGCGTTTATGCTGGATTCACGTATTGAATCAGCAACCGCAATTATTCCTAAAGCTTCTTTATCTGTTGAAATAATAACTGTAGTTTTTCCTTCTTTTTCAAGCTGTTCCAATTTAATTTCGATATTAGTATTACAAACTTTATTATCTTCGGCAAGCTTATGATTCCCAACATAATACGTAATATTATCTATAAACCCCTTTACCCCGTGCCCGGGGATAGCTGAGAACTGTTCAACATCTAGTAAGAATGAATCTTGTCTCTGTTGGTAGAAATTAACTATTGCCTGTGCAATAGGATGCTCGGAATGGGTATCTAAGCTGGCAGCAATTTGTAATAGCTTTGTCTCGTCAATATTATTAAAAGGAATTATATTGGTTATTGTCGGTTTACCCTGAGTAATTGTTCCGGTCTTATCTAGGGCAATTACTTTCAATTTATGACCAACTTCAAGGTAAGTACCGCCTTTAATTAATAGGCCTTGTTTAGCTGCTGCTGCAAGTCCGCTCACAACGGTAACTGGAGTTGAAATAACCAGCGCACAAGGACAGGCTATTACAAGTAAAACTAAAGCTTTTGCAAACCAGGGATAAAAAGCAGCATTAAAAAATAATGGAGGAGTTGCAGCTACAAGCACAGCAAGGATAACCATAGCTGGCGTATAATAAGTTGCAAATTTATCTACGAATTTTTGTGTAGAAGCCCTTTCGGATTGAGCTTCTTCAACGGCATGAATGATCTTAGCTAATAAGGTGCTATCAGCATTAGCAGTTACCTTAAATTCAAAAGTACCGTTTTCATTAATAGTACCCGCATAAACAATATCATCAGCTTTTTTGAGAACAGGTATAGGCTCTCCTGTAATTGATGCCTGATTAACCCTGCTTTCACCGGAAATAATAACTCCATCTATTGGTATTCTGTCACCTGGTTTTACTTTTACGACATTATTAATAGCAATATCTTTAACTGCTAGTATTTGCCATTTTTCATCAACTTTAACTAAGGCTTCTTCAGGTGCCATTTCCATTAATCCGGAAATAGCGCTACGTGCTTTGTCAAGTGAGTATCTCTCAATTAATTCAGCCAAAGCAAATAATACTGTTACCATTGCAGCTTCAGGCCATTCACCGATGATAATAGCGCCAGTAATTGCGAGCATCATTAAGAAATTAATATTTAATGTCAAAGACCTTAATGCTAACCAACCATTCTTAAAAGTAGCCCTACCGGTTAAAAGCATAGCAATTGCAGCCAGTATAATAACTAGCATAGATTTTTCATTATGAGAGGTATAGGAGTATATTTCAGCGCCCAAAGCCAATACGACTCCAATACCAATGAATATCCATTGCTTGATGTTAGTTAATGGGGTATGAGTTTTTTTACTTCCAAATTCATTTTTTGGTTTTGCCTGCATCCCAACTTCATTAATTGCTTTGCTTATAATGCTTATATCAGATATATTATGTGTTACCTTTAATTCCTGATGTATAAAATTGAACTCAAGTAACTCAATATCTGGAACAGATTTAAGTTTATTTCTAATCAGTCTTTCTTCTGCCGGACAACATAAACCCGCTACCGTAAAAGTTGTAATAGTCATGATTTCCATCCATTCATATAAAACCTTTAAAATCAATTGGCTAATTGCCTGTTAAACAACCTGTTTAATAAAGAATACATTACTGGCATAACAATAAGAATCAGAGGGACCGCAACAATTAATCCAGAGATTATCGTAATTGCAAGAGGTTGCTGCATTTCTGAACCGACGCCAAGCCCCAATGCAAGCGGTAGCAAAGCTAAAACTGCAATAATTGAAGTCATAAAAATTGGCCTCATTCTCATAACCCCAACTTTAATTAATTCTGATTTACTGTATTTAGGGAGAAGAATTAATTCAGAAAAATAGAATATGGCAATTTCAGTTACCATCCCTATGACCATTGTCATACCCATCATTGAAGATATATTAAGTTCAACTCCAGTAAGATATAAGCCCAAAAACATTCCTGGCAGCGTAAATAAAGTTACCCCCAAAATACTTAGTACTATACTGATGTTTTCATATAGAACTAAAAGGAGCAGCACAACTAGAAACTCAGCGCTTATAAATACAATAATTAAGTCTTTAAAAGATTTTTGCTGTTCTTTATATAATCCTCCATACTCAATATACATCCCCTGCGGCAAGGTATCTTTCTTAATGATTTGTTTAATTTCATCCATTGTAGAACCTAGCCCTCTACCGCTAATTCTGGCAGTGACAGCAATCATTGGCTTCAAGCTTTCTCTAATTTGCTGGGTTTGGCTAGTTTTAATCTCAATCGAAGCTACTTGTTTAAGAGGAATCGATGTATTGTTTGGCCCAATTAGCACTAGATTATTTAATTGATTCACGGTATTAAATAAATTATCTTTCGACATGACGCGTATTGGAATTGTCTTATTTTTATCAAGTACAGTATTAACGTAATTCCCTGCAATTTGATTTTTTACCTGATTATTAATACCATCAACGTCTAAGCCATAAGTTGCAGCCTTTAATGGATTAACGTCTAACTCAATGCTATCACCAGAATAAATAATGCCATTTTTAATTTCAACTACACCACGTACTTTACTAATTTGTTCTGATATTTTTTGGGCAATAGGCATTAAAGCAGTTTGAGCTCCACCAAAAATCTTTATTTCTATTGGTTGTGGTACAGAAGTTAAATCGCCAATCATATCCCCAATAAGCTGAGCAATACCAAATTGAATGCCTGGCACATTTAAGGTAATTTTTTCTCGTAATTCATTCATTATTTCTTCAATATTCCTACGCGGGTGGTCTTTAAGACTTATAAAGAAATCTCCTCTATTTGGTGGAGTAATGCTTCCACCAAATAGTAATCCAGTTCTACGGGAATATCCATTTACCTCCGGAATAGATGTTATTATTGATTCAACCTGCCGAAGTATTCTGTCGGTTTCCGTTAGAGAAGTACCTGACTTAGTCATATAATCAATTGCAATTGTCCCTTCATCCATATTTGGCATAAAACCTGATTCAACTTTACTATATGCCGCATATCCTATCAAGCTAAACCCCAGTATTGGAATAATCAACAATTTAGGTGTAGCCAGAATAGGCTGCATTAAGGAACCATATTTTTGTTTTAAGAGACTTAAGAATTTACCGTCTTCATGATGAATGATAATTTTTCGTAATAGACTCTCACTTAATAATGGAACGACAAGAAGTGTAAAGAAATATGAAATCAATAATGAGGCCGTCATTGTTAACGCTAAAGCTTTAAATAAACTTCCTGTAATCCCATTCAAAAAGGATAAAGGCACAAAAATGATAATAGTTGCTAAAGAAGATCCTGTCAATGGACGGAGCATTTCCATTCCATTTGCTATTATACTAGGCGAATCTTTGCCACGATCTTTCTGCTCTATTAATCTTCTTGCAATATGTTCAACCATAACAACCGCATCATCTATTACTAAACCAACTGCGGCTGCAATACCCCCTAAAGTCATAATATTAAAGCTCATGTTAAAAGCGTATAAAATTAGAACTGTGGTAGCAATTACACAGGGGATAATTAATACAACAATTACCGTTAGTCGCCAATTTCTAAGAAATATTAGAACTACTAATGCTGCCAAAAAAGCCCCTATAAGAATAGCTTCTTTTACACTTCCTGCTGCAGCTTTAATTAATTTAGATTGGTCATAATATGTTTGAATATGAATACTTTTAATTGAGCTTTTTGCAAAGTCAGCAAGTTTTTCTTTGATCAAACCAGCTATAGCGACTGTATTAGCACCAATTTGCTGCCTCATGTTTAGTAATACTGCATCAGTATTATTCGAAGTGACTCGGGTCCAGGCAGGGGTAGTACCCATCGTTATTTCAGCTATATCTCCAAGCATTAATAGTTTGCCTGTATTATACTTAACAACAATATGATTTAGATCGTCTAGGCTTTTTCTAGTATTTCCTGACATAACTAAATAAAGGCGATACCTATCTTCTATTCTTCCTACGGAAAGAATGCTATTATTCAATGCAATTACATTAACAATATCACTAGTCTGTAACCCATATTGTTTAATTAAAATTGGGTTTAATTTAATTTGAAATTCGGCAGTTTGCCCTCCCAAAACTTCAACACTAGCAACTCCATCAATGGAATTTAGAAGAGGTAATAAGTTATAATTTGCAAAGTCGCGGATATCAACCATATCTTTTGTTTTGGAAGTTAGTGATATACCAAACATAGGATACCCACTTATGTCCACTCTTAAAGCATTCGCAGAAACATCTTTAGGTAATAATGAACTTGTTTGGTTAATCGCAGACTGGACTTGCAAAAGCGCCAAGGGCATGTCATGCCCCCAAGGGAAATTAATTGATAATTCAGCTGTGCCACTATTGCTTATTGACCGTATTCCATTTACGCCCGGAACCTTGCGTAAAGCATATTCTAATGGTTTAGTAACTTCGATAATCATTTTATCTACTGGCATATCACCAGCATCTACATTAACAATAATTCTTGGAAATTCCATACTAGGAAATAATGCAACTGGTAACTTAGTTACGGTAAAAAGTCCTGCAACTGTTAAGACCAGAAAAAAAAACAATATCGATATACGATGTCTTCCCAATATGGCTGCAAATTTCATTCCTTTGACTCCACACGTAGTTTCATACCATTTTCAAGCTCATAATTCCCGACATATACAACTTCATCCCCTGAATGTATTCCAGCGCCATTAATATATGTATTGTCTTGTTCTTGAAACAAGATGGTTACTGATTCCTGTTGCGCCACTCCTTGCTTGTTAATAAAAATATAAGGTGTATTACCGTCATAAACTAAAGCAGATTTTGGTACATACAATTGCCCATCTGCTGTACTTACGTAAACCTGTCCCATAATTGGATCACCTGAAACAAATCCTGAATCTTGTTTGATAGGTGACGTAAAATAGGTGGTAGCACTAGAAGCGTCAATCTTTCCTGATATCTCTCCTACTTTACTCATCGTAGAAAGGCTTTGGTTATTTAAACTAATTATTAGAACTGGTTGATTCATGCTAATTTTATCTTTAAACTCTGCAGGGATATTACAATTTGCCTGCAAAGCACCCCCTATGCTAATTATTGAAGTAGCAGCAGGAATAATTTGCCCGGTCTGGACATTTAATTTTTCAACAACTCCATCAGTATCTGCAATAACTGGCCCTTTGATCTTATTTACAACGTTCATTAGATTGTTTAATTCTGACCTGGCTTTCAATAGTGCTTGCAATGCATTTTGAACATCTATATTAGAAGCAAGATATTTATTTTTTAATTCATCCTGCCTTTTGTATTCTTTTTCAGCAAATGAAACAGCTACTTGAGCATTAGATAAAGTGACTTTTTCATTTGGGCTAAGGCTTAGCTTTACTAATGGCTGCCCTTTCCGAACTATTTGACCTATTTGAATGTAAATTTTATCGACAACTACTTCAGTACTAAACGTAATCTCTTGTATTTGACCTGGAGCAAAAGTGATAGTTCCATTAACAGGAATACTTTTTACCATCATTTTCTTTTTAATAGAAGTAGTTTGTACTTGTGCTATAGGTTGAACGTCTTTTTCATTATCTTCTGCTTTATTAAAGTAAATAATACATGAAACTATAATTGAACTAAGAGCAATTATAGTTAAGCAAATACTGACTTTATTAATTCTTAGTTTGACTCTCATTTAAATACTTTCCTGTAGTAATTTGCATTGCAATATATTGTTCTGCCAAGTCTTGCTGTAATGATAATAACCGGACTTCCTTATTTGCTAATCCATAATGAAAATTAATATAATAAGGAAGCGTTACATTATGTTTATTAACCTCTTGCTTTAACACAATGTCAGTTTTTCTGAGTCCTTCCATTTGACTATTCATAATAGATTTTTGTTTAGTTGCCCAAGTAATTTCGCCTAAAATACTTGAAATATCGGAGCGGATATTATGTAATCGAGATATATATTCCAAATATAAATTCTCTCTAGTTGCCAAGGCTATTGCAATAGTACCTTGATTTCGGTTAAAAGTAGGAAGGTCAAACGCAACATTAAAACCAAAATATCCATTACTAGTGTTATCTTGCCCTGGATACATGCTCATGGTAAAATGAGGATACTGCCCTAATATTGCCTGTCTAACCTGTATCTCCTGATTGTTGTAACCAGCCTCTAAAGCTAGAATATCTAATCGGCTTTTTTTAGCACAATTAAATAATTCGCTTTCATCTGATAAAGAAGAGGGCCCTATATAGTCATCAGTTAAACTTATCTTTGCCGAAGGTGGTAACCCTATGGTCTTTAATAATTCCATGTTTGTTTTTTGGATTAATCTTTCTATAGATTTATCCTGATCAACTATATCAATATAATTTATTTTCTGTTGATTATAGTCAATTGGGCTTAAATTATGGGTAGCAAGGTATAGGGAAGCTTCATCTAGGTAACTTTTTAAAAGTCCTTGATTATCCTCAATAACTTTATGCTGCTGATCTAAATAATATAGTCTTGTTGCTAGTAATTCCGCCTGATTTGCTATTAGCCATTCTTGCCACGCAACATCGTAACTTATCTGTTTCTGTTGTTCTTTAGCCGCAGATTTTTTAAGAGATCTTGTTGCTAGGCTACCAATGTCCCAATTTAACCAAAGAGAATATGCTGGAGTTACACCATTACCTGTTGTAGTAGGTATTTCGTAAGCAGGCATAATTACTGGGTCAGGTAAAAGACCCGCATCAAACACTTGAGCATCAGCAATTTGATTTTTTGCACGCAGAGCTTTCAGCTCTGGGTTAGTTATTACAGAAATAACTCCAACTTGACGAGCAGTCAACGGTTTATTAAAATCAATAGGTTTTATGTTATCTTTGCTTAATTGCTGATTAATAGACTCAATTCTTGGCATTGCTAAAGAAGTGGTTACCCCACTCTCTAACGGTTTTGAAGTATAGCTAGCACACGAGACTACTAACAAAGCAACAATAACGTTTAATACATTTAAAATGCTTATTTTGTATGCTAACTTATTCATCACTATTCCAAATCAAAGTTTCTACTTTATTGTAGACTCTAGTTTTTGAAGCTCGTCTACGGGACATAAATAAACAATTCCTTTTTCCATGAAATGATTCTTTTCCAAGTAATTCCCTCCCATTTTAATTGCTTGATTTATATGAGATTGATGCAAATTACGACCCTGCTGAGGGTTTCCATTAAATGTATTATATGGACCTTTAGTGTATCCTAATAATTTACAATTTGCGGGTGGTTTTGCCGTAGACATATAAACTAATGGCTCATTATTAGCCTTAATTAAGTCCGAATGGGTAGTTGAAGAACAAGCAACAAAGATAGTTACGATAAAATACGATATAAGCTTCTTCATTTTACTACTCCTGATTATAAATACTTGGTAATTTGTTTAAACTCTTCTAATAGTCCTTTAGATGTAACCGAGTTTGCCTCTAACTCACCTTCTAAGCAATTATTTACATGGTTATATATTAATGCTTTCTTAGCTTCATTTAATGCTCGTTCAACAGCATGCAGTTGTTGTGCTATGTCAATACATTCGTCATCAGTATCTAGCATAGATATTACTTTTAATAAATGACCGCTAACACGTTTAAGTCGTGCGGTTATTTCTTTATGTTTCTTATATTCTGTACTCATTGACCTATCCTCCTGGTAGGGATATTATAGCACAACTATTTCATAAGTATAAATATCCGATAAGTATTAATATATTTAGAGCTAGAATATCTTCACTAACATTTTGATAAAATTAAATATTATCTTTTTGAGTTTGAGATTTCAGTGATTTTTAGCTGATCACCAGCCTGTGTAACCATGGCTGGAACATGTTTAATATTAAGTTTTTGTGTATACTTACCATTTTGGTCGTAATAAAACCATACTTTATACTTTTTATCTAAATCCATAAATGAGCCTTGTGTTAGTATAATTTTTGTTTTAATGCCTGATTCATTATTCTTGGCTAATGCCCAGTCTAGCTGCTTCTGGTTATTGCCATTAATAAACACCATTTGAGTATCAAACGGTTTATATCTCAAAGCATTATACTTACCAGCTTTGGCAATCACATGTCCACGCCCGTCAGTTAGATTTTCATTAAGCGTAACTATTGGTGTGTAGTACCAGGTTTTAGTAACAGTTGCATCACTTATACCTGCTATTGCTTTTGGATGATTAATCTGCTGCTTTGCATTATCAATAGCCTTATTCTGGATTTTTTGCCATTCTCCAGATTTTATTAATGCTGCAGCTTTAGCTTTGATCCATTCAATCATGTCAGGTTCACTGATTGGATATGTTTTTCCAACTACTCCCAAATTATCAGCAAATACGGTATTCATGAGTAAAACTAAGCTAATATAGGTATATTTAGGTCTAATTGATTTCATTAATGTCTAGCCTCTAATAAGTAATCTCGTTTAAAATCAGAATGATAGTTATACTGGTTGTCTAAATAATGTCTAGATTGCCGTCTAAATCTTGTCTAAAATGTCTAGTTAGTTAAATTACTTAGGACTTTACGGGCATAAATTTCCTGTTTATCTGGTGATACTGCATTATATGCACCAATTGCCTTACGGTTAAATCCATACTGTTTTATGTTACTGGATAATATCCATGCCCCCACCTGAATATTTTTGCAGCCATCGAATAGATCTGCCTGGGTTATGCCTATTTTGCTTAGTTTTGGTAGCCAATAAGAGTTAATCTGCATAATACCCATATCATAGGACTTATTATTGTTATAATTGATTGCATAGGGATTAAACCCTGTTTCAGTTTTAGCAATTGCTTTTAATAGATCTACAGGTATCCCATAAGTCCTAGATGCTAGGCTAAAGCATCGCTCAAGTGATAAAGCATGGCTAGTAACACTGAATAAGACTAAAAGGCTTGCTAAAGTTATTGATACTTTCATTTTAATAACCTCCATTCTTTTTCCACTCATTAATCATTGTGGCTGCATCACCATTAGAGCGATTTTGAGTTTTATCCTGAATTGTTTGGTTAGTAAAGCTACTATTATCAATAATTTGATTCACATCAATTGAATTCATAAAGTCTTTGAAATAATCAGCTTTTGAAAAGTCAATTCTGCTAATCATGCCAACAGTTACTCCACCACAGATCCCATTGCCATTATTGATTTGATTCGCATACCTACTACCGTTTCCGGTATAAAATGTTAATAATCCTTGATCATAAGCAGCCACATTAATATCCATTGCTACTTTAGAGGTAAAACAGCACCATTGTTGGACGACATTGCGAGGCTCTCCAGCAAGACAAAATCCGAATATTGGATCTTTGGCTGTACACTTCGCACAAAAGTTAGGATTAGTCCAGCCACCAGCCCAGGAAAACTGTCCCTTAATTAGATCACTGCTGGTACCACTGTCATCGCCATCCTCGCATCGATCTGCTAAATGAATACAAAGCCCATTGATCTCCGGTTGGCTAATACCAGAGTTCCATCCAAATGGTCGACCTGAAGGTCTTCTACTTACTCCCAAATCAGAAAATCTGGTTGTTTTAATGTTGTTTGGATTAGGCTCTCCTTTAATCCGATTCCATGCCAGATTAACAGAAGTATCTTCCAGATAAGTCTCAAAGGAAGAGATGCCACCCAAATCCTTAACTAAGTCCTTATTAATTGATACATTAACAACCTGGCCATTACTCACCGCTACTCGTGGATTTTTGGAAGAGTTAGGGCTATAAGTTACACCTTGATCCTGATTGACAGCTGGAGCTTTACCGTCTTGCTGCAACTTAACAATATTATTTATCCCTTTGGTATTATCTTGTGATAGTCCATAGCTAGTTGCACTTCCCATAACATTATTGGAATTAGATGTAGCTTTGGAGTATACATTTCTATCTGAATTAGCGTATCCGGTAGATACTCCTGACGTTGTAAAGAATTGATTGTTTACCATACAATCTGCACCATTATTATTCCAACTACCAGGTTGATCTGCCTTAAATCGGTACATGTAGCACTGAAAGTATTTACCCGAAAATAAAGTACAGTTTTCTGGATTATTATCCGGACATTGCATCTCTTGCCCCATATTCTGACCCATCTGGATATAGGCTATAGCACTACTCATATTTTTAAAATTACTTCCGGTAAGATCTGGATTTGGTAACCCAAAGCATTTTTTAGCTGTTCCGGATTCATTTTTGGCACAAACAACATTTGTACATACTCTTGATTCAAAATTCTGAAAACCACCAGCACAGGTATATTTGCTTTTAAACTGTAAACATTTCCCGGTTATATAGTCTTTATTGGTGCAGGTATTTTCAACTAGTGAACAGTTAGTATTTGAGCGATATGGGTCACATGTATCTGAGGTTGCGCTGCAACTATATGTTTGTTTTAGATTCCAGCAGCAATCAACACCCTTGAGATTATTTTGTGAACAGGCATCAGCCAATTTATAAGAGATACCATTTACGATTTTAGGGTCTGATTTATCGAGACATTCCTTAGTAATCAATTTACATGATGCATAGCTAGTGAATGCCAGAAAAGTAACTGGAATTAAGAGTTTTAGCCTAGTTAACATTCGCACATCCTTTATTGTATGTATATTTATACTCTTTAGTTGTTAACTGAGTGAAGTAAAATGAATTATTGTAAATAGAAGTGCTGCCATTACAAGTTGCATTAAAGTTAATGGTACATTCACCATTTGCCGGACATGAATACTTAAATGCAAGATTAATTGATTTGCCAGGACATCCGTCATTCCCTCCAGTCCAAGTTGGAGTAAGATATAAGTTTCCGGTTTGTTGCTGAGTAGTAGGAGAAAATGAGGTGTTTGCGGTTGATGAGTATCCACTATGCGTACAATCTTCAGTAGCAAGCATTACGTTGTAATTACCATTAGCATTACAGCTAAGTATCACATTAATAAAATCACAATGACCTGTTGGATCTGAAGGTCTTTGCTTTCTATCAGTTATCTTCTGGGACGAGGTACACTTAGCCAGGTATGACGGGGTTATGGTATTATTACACTCTGTATTGTCTTTAAGAGCCGCATTACAAAAGTATTCAGTTGAATTAATTGGTAGCTTTCTTGTCACATATGAACACTGAGTATCACTTGGGTCTGGTCTTACAGCAATAAAGTACTTTTCTGATATCCCCTGACGGTAAGCTTGGATTGATGTTTGGGTATCTTTGTCTCCATACTTATTCAAAGTAGTGCAACGAGGATCTGACTTACTTTGGCAATTAGTAATTTCCTGCTTACCCTGATTATATAAATAGCTAACATCTTTATCTGCATTCTTGTAAGTCGTTTCAGCCCCAACTGTCCCAGTAGTAGCATTTTTGCTAATATTACTTTCAATGCCATTAGCTTGGGTATAACTATTAAAGGTACTATTTTGATTTAAATTAAGGTTGTACTGGTTTTGTTTTCCCATTTGATAAGCGTTATCAAAGTAATTCTGATTATCTGCATAACTAGTACCTGCAATTAATATAAAAAGAGCTAATTTTTTCATTTTGCAAATACCATTAGAAAGTATGAAACGTCTTGCCTATAGACCCTTTGATTGTCTATCCAAGTCAGAATTAACTGCATTCTTTTGACATTAAAGTCTGAAAACCCAATAAACTGGCTTGCATTAATCTGTTTATACGCCCCAAGATACTTATAACCATACCCAATAGAGTTCATGATTTGAGTTAAGCTTTTATCGGCAAAAAGATAGGTGGCAGTTATATTTGGCTGAATCGGAAGGCTACTATCTTGTGTCATATTATAACCATCAATTACTATTCCAATAGTATTCAAAGTTCCAGCCTGATTTCCCTTAAAAGAGACTTGCCATTTATTACTAATTGAGGTATCAAAAGTACTACTGATATTTGATTCCTCAATCATTGTATAAGGTTTATTTACTGGTACAAAGGCTGACTCTAGTGTGTTCATTGCTTTACTTACCCGGTTATTAAATTCATCTGCTTGGGCAATACTGATTAAAGATAAGAGGATTAGTAGATTTTTCATGGAATATTATTACCTTTGACTTAATTGATTAATGATTTCTTCACCCTCAAGAACGGTGGAGTTATTGATTACAAATGTTGGAGTAACCTGAATCTGGTATTTACCGATTAATCCAGATGCATACTGTAATTTGTCTTTTATTCTTTGGCGTTCATTACTACTATTGAGTAGTTCAGTTAATTTAGTAGTTCTGATCTGTCCGACTACGTAATTTAAGCTGCTACTAGTATAAGCTGGCATGCCCCCAGAAACCGCACTGAAATAAGCTTGCTTGAATTTATTACCTAATCCGGCATCAACAGCTACATAAAACATCATAGTTGTTGGCAATGCTTCCTGGGACATATCAATACTAATATCAGTAAACTGAATACTATTTTTATTCACATAGTTATGTACTTTATTGCTAACGTTGGCGCAATGGCTGCAAGTAAATGAAAAGAACTCTATCAAATTAGTTACCTGTTCGGCATTAACGCTATTAGTTATACTAATCATTAGTAATAATTTA
>WBZO01004575.1_pt1 | contig 14832 bp, 11 predicted proteins | sample 5204261 | NCBI WGS metagenome assembly WBZO01 (sample SAMN12412400, study PRJNA552823) | activated sludge metagenome | isolation source: activated sludge from anammox sidestream of wastewater treatment plant... | place: USA: North Carolina | collected 2017-09 | reverse complement strand
TGATGAGGAGGATAATTATTTTCTCAAAGTGAATTAATAACTGACACTGACCTGACTATCAGATGATGCGACGATCCTACCCGACCTCGCAAATGCTGGCAACGATCGGGGGGTGATGTATGCCCACCCGGCGAATCCCCTCTGGCAGCAGCAGCAGCACAATCAGGCGCCGCAATATCAGCTCCGTCCTGGCCGCGCTGTTGCAGTTTCGCCGCATATCGCGCATACAGCTTGCCCGCCTGACCGGCCTTTCCCCCACAACTATCACCAATCTGATAGCGGACCTGGTCGAGCAGGGCATTGTCGCGCCGGACGATCAGGAGTCTCCCCGGCCGGTCGGGCGGCGGGGCGTTGGCCGCCCGCAGACAGCCCTGCACCTGGTGCCGGACGCCCGCTTTGCTGTTGGCATCCATTTCGATGTCGGGTGCGTCCGCGTCGCTGTGACGGACCTGCTGGGTCATGTTGTGGCTCTGGACACGCTGGAACACCCGCTGGACTGCGCCGCCGAAGAGGTGCTGGCCGAGACCGTCGCGACAGTCGGGCGCGTGATCGCCGCTTCTGGGATTCAGGTGACGCGCCTGGCCGGGGTTGGCGTCGGGGCGTCCGGCCTGGTGGAGCCGGAGACCGGGGTGAATGTCTTCGCGCCAAACATGAACTGGCGCGACGTGCCGCTGCGGGATATTTTCAGCCGCCAGCTGGGGCTACCGGTTATTGTGGACAACAACGTGCGGGCGATGGCGCTCGGCGAAGCTCTGTTTGGCGCTGGCAGAGATGTCTATTCCCTGGTTTTTGTGTACGCCCGGATCGGCGTCGGAGCGGGGATTGCAGTTGGCGGCCATCTCTACTACGGCGGCGGGGCTGGCGCGGGCGAAATCGGACATACGACGATCGTCCCATCCGGCGGGGAGTTGTGCCGCTGCGGCAACACTGGCTGCCTGGAGACGCTCTTCTCTGAGCCGGCCATCGTCCGGTTGGCTCAGGCGTTAGCCCGGCAGGAGCCGGGCAGTTTGCTGGCGCGCTATCTGGAGGAAGGGCGGCCCCCTGCTATCGAACGCGTGTTTGACGCGGCGCGGGCCGGGGACACGGCCACCCGGGCTATGCTGCTCGAGCGCGCCGCCTGTGTGGGTATCGCCCTGGCCAATCTGGTCGATATCCTCAACCCGGAGCTAATTGTGCTGGGCGGCATCCTGGCTCAGGGGCAAGATATCCTGCTGCCGGTCATTCAGGACACCATGCGGCAGCGGGCCTTTGCCCAGTTAGGCGATAAAGTGCGCCTGCTTTCTTCCAGTTTCGGACGGGACGCCGGTGTGGTCGGGGCGGCGGCGCTGGCCCTGAATCATTTCTTTTACCGGCAGGATGCGGCGGGGCTGTGACGGCCGCCCGCTGGCTTCCGTGAAGTATAAGCAGTTCTTGTAAGATTGTGTTCATGGGGTTGCGGCCTCGTGAAACCAAGAGTGAGGAGAAGAGGCTATGCGACGATATTCTGTGCCGATCCTGTTGATGGTGTTTGTCCTGATTGTGGCCGCGCTGCCCGCGCTGGCTCAGGAGCCGGTTGAGCTGCATATCACCTGGTACAACGACGGCAACGAAGGCGAAGTGCTGCGCGATCTGCTCGACCGCTTTGAGGCCGCGAATCCCGGCATCACGGTCGTGATCGACGAAGTGCCCTATGCCGATCTGCATACCATCCTGCAGGCGCAGGTGGAAGCTGGCGAAGCCCCTGACATGGCCCGTATCACCTTCCCGAACCGGTTCTTCGGCCATTACCTGGACCTGACTCCCTATGTCGCCGATCCGCAGTACTGGATCGACAACGTCCCCGCGGCTGTGCTGGGTTCGCTGCGTGACAGCGAGGATGATACAGGAATCTACGGCTACCCCACCCAGTTCACGGTGACCGGGCCGTTCATCAACGCCACGCTGTTTGAGCAGGCCGGCGTGGAAATCCCGGCTGATGACGCGACCTGGGAAGAGTGGGTGGATGCAGCTACAGAGGTGGCGGAGACGCTCAGCGATAGCGAGATGCCCATCTATCCTGTGGCGATTGACCGTTCCGGACACCGCTTCTGGGGGCCGTCCCTCAGCAACTGCGCTACCTATGTCAATGAGGATGGGACCTTCACTATTGACACTCCCGGCTTCCGCCAGACCGCGCAGATGGTGCTGGACTGGCATAACAACGGCCTGATGCCGGCCGATATCTGGGCTGGCAGCGCCGGCAACTACGTCCCCGCCGCGCCGTACTTCATCAGTGGCCAGCTTGTCCTGTACATGGCCGGGAACTGGCAGATCGGCAGTTTCGCCCAGAGCATCGGCGATGCCTTTGACTGGCGGGCGATCCCTAATCCGGCGGGCGAATGCGGCGCGACCGGTGTCCCCGGCGGCGCACTGGTGGTGGGCTTCGCCGGGACCAGGCATCCCGAAGAAGTGGGCAGGCTGATGGATTACCTGTTCAGCGAGCCGGTTATCGAGGAATTCTCAATCCGGACCTCGTTCCTGCCGGGCCACCTGGGCCTGATCGAGCGGGGGGTGGCGTATGAGGCGAACAATGAGGCGCTCAACGTCTTCGCCGCTATGATCCCTGACCTGATGCCCGAAGCATACACGCTCCAGTACCATCCGCAGGGGCCGGACCTGAACATCGCCATTCGCGATCGCCTCAGCCAGGTGATCGCCGGCGAGATGACGCTGGATGAGGCAATTGGGCGCATCCAGGCCGATATGGACGCCCTGTTCGCCCGGTAAGTCGGGCGGGGGCTGATCGGGTCATCCGGGGCAGGTAGCTGTCGGCGGAGCGCTCAACACATGAGCGCCGGCAGTTACCTGCCTGAACTGGTACGGGCGCTCTGAGCGCCGTGAAAGGGTGCATGGAATCTGTCGGCAGAATTCTGTCCCGGCCTGCAGCCTGGCTGGGCGACGCGCTGGACCTCCTGCTGGGGCCGCTTCAGCGGCTGGTGGGTACACGGCGCATGGGCTATTTTTTCATCCTGCCCAATATGCTGGTTTTCGGCATCTTCATCCTGCTCCCTATGCTGCTCAACTTCGCCTACGGATTCACCTCCGGCAGCTCCATCCTGCTGCACAACCGCGAATACACTGGCCTCCGCAATTTCGAGCTGCTCCTCGAATGCGATCTATCCTTCCTGAATCCCGGCAGCGGAAACTTCTTCAACCCTAATGTCTGCCAGTATGACCGGTTCTGGCGGGCGGTCAACAACACAACCGTTTTTGTGGTCTTTCAGGTCGGCATTATGGTGTTGTTCGCCCTGGTTACGGCGCTGGCGCTCAACCGGAAGATCAGGGGGCGCGGGTTCTTTCGCAGCGTGTATTTCTATCCGGTGCTGCTGTCGCCGGTTGTGGTGGCCCTGATCTGGAAGTGGATTCTTCAGCCGCAGGGGGTGCTCAACGGCCTCCTGACCGGGTGGGGGGTGGAGCCGCAGCCGTTCCTGACGGCGCCGGACTGGGCGCGGCTCTGGGTGATTTTTGTCAGCGTCTGGGCGCAGATGGGCTTTCACACGCTGATTCTGCTGGCGGGCTTGCAGGCGATCCCTGCTGAGATGTACGAGGCGGCGGCTATAGACGGCGGCGGACTCTGGCAACGCTTCCGCCGGATCACGCTCCCCCTGCTCATGCCAACCCTGATGGTCGTGCTGGTGCTCTCCCTGATCCGGGCCGTTCAGGTTTTTGACCAGGTGTTTGTCCTGACTTCCGGCGGGCCGGGGACGGCCACACTGTACATGGTGCAGTTCATCTTCCAGACGGCTTTCGATCAGCAGAACTACGGCCTGGCTGCCGCGGCATCGCTGCTTCTGGCGGCGGCTTTGCTGATCCTGACCCTGTTTCAGCTCCGCCTGGGGCGGACGAGCGAGATCGCCTAGCAGCAGGAAGGATGGGGCGTATGATGCGGGAAGGGCGTGGAGTGGTGGCTTTTCTCACCCGCCGCCGGGGCGGCGGCAAGATCGACGTGGCCGATATCCTGACCTATCTTTGTCTGCTGGTGGGCGTGCTGGCTATGTTCGGGCCAGTCCTCTGGCTGGTGCTGTCCTCCTTCAAAACGCCGGCGTCCCTGACCAGTTTCCCGCCCACCCTGCTCCCGATGCAGCCTGTCACGATGGAGGTGGCCGGATATCCGGAGCCGCTCCGGCTGGTTGACGTGACTTTTCCGGATGGCACAACGCGGCGGCTGGCCCAGGTCCGTCGGGTCGGGATCGAGGTGACGATGGTCGATCCCACTGATCCGGCCGGGGAGATCGTCCTCAATATCAACGAGGTCGGGCGGAGGCCGGTGGAGCAGGTGTATTTTGACACGGCGAACTATTCGGGCGGGGTGCAGAGCTTCGCCTTCTTCCGTTACCTGCGCAACAGTGTCGTCGTCACCGTCGTGGCAACCCTGATCACGCTGCTAATCAACAGCATGGCGGCTTTCGGCCTGAGCAAGTACCGCTTCCGGGGGCGCGACGCCTTCTTTCTGATCATCCTCAGCACGCTGATGGTCCCGATCTCCGTGATCATGATCCCGGCCTTTCTGGTCATCTCGAAGGTGGGGTGGGTGAACAGCCTGTGGGGCGTGATTATCCCCGGCGCGGCTACGCCAACCGGGGTCTTTCTGCTGCGCCAGTATATGCTGACGATTCCCGATGAGACGCTGGAATCGGCCCGCATCGACGGCGCCAGCGAATGGCGGATCTACTGGCAGATTGTGCTGCCGCTGGCCGGCCCGGCCCTGGCGGTGCTGGCGATCTTCTCCATCATGTGGCGCTGGAACGACTTCCTGTGGCCGCTCATCGTGCTCAGCCATTCCGAGCTGTTCACCCTGCCAATCGGCCTGAACGCCTTCCAGGGCGCCCTTAACACACAGTGGAATTATATTCTGGCGATGACGGTTCTGACGCTGCTGCCGATCACCGTGGTTTTCGCCATCCTGCAGCGGTATATCACGACCGGCATCGCCACGACCGGGCTTAAATAGACTGCGCCATGCAGCCCGCACAGGCGGCTTTCTGGAAGGGCTTGCGGCCTGCCTGCCCTGATGCGCCCGATTTCTTTTAGCCTGCAGCAGGAGGATGTGTTGTGATGATTGTGAAAAGCGCGCTGACCCATCTCGAATGTGGCTGGACTGGCGAAACATATGACGCCGACCGAGTGTGGAACCTCAGCCCGGCGGCGGGCCGGCCGCTGCTGGCTCGCTACGACGTGGCGGCAGCCGGCGCAACCCTGCGCCGCGAGGCGCTGCGCGAGCGGCCCGCCACACTCTGGCGTTACGCTGAAATGTTGCCGGTCCGCGATCCGGCCTGCCGCCTGACGCTGGGCGAGGGTTTCACGCCGCTGATCCGGCTGGAACATCTCGGCGCGACGCTGGGGATGGAGGCGCTCTACGCCAAAGATGAGGGGTTGAACCCCACGGCGTCCTTCAAGGCGCGCGGGTTGTGCCTGGCGGTGTCGCGGGCGCTGGAGCTGGGCGTCCGGGCGCTGGCTATCCCGACGGCGGGCAACGCTGGCAGCGCCATGGCGGCCTACGCAGCGAAGGCCGGGCTGCCCGCGGCTATCTTCGCCCCGCGTGATGTGCCCGCCCCGTTCCTGGCCGAATACCGCGCCCTCGGCGCCGAGGTCACGCTGGTGGATGGCCTGATCAGCGACTGCGCCCGCCTGGTGCAGGAAGGCGTTCGTGAAGGGCGCTGGTTTGACCTCTCCACCCTCAAGGAGCCGTATCGCGTCGAGGGCAAGAAGACGATGGGCTACGAGCTGGCCGAACAGTTTGACTGGGCGCTGCCCGATGTGATTATCTACCCCACCGGCGGCGGGACGGGCATTGTGGGCATGTGGAAGGCTTTTGCAGAAATGGAGCAGCTCGGCTGGATCGACTCCCGGCGTCCGCGTCTGATCAGCGTCCAGAGCGCCGGGTGCGCCCCGATCGTGCGCGCTTTCCACGCCGGGGCGCGCACCGCCGAACCCTGGTCGGGCGCGGCTACCATAGCCGACGGACTGCGCGTGCCCGCCGCCATTGGCGACTTCCTGATTCTGGATGCTCTGCGGGAGAGCGGCGGGACGGCGCTGACGGTCACCGATGACGAGATCAGAGCGGCAATGCTGGAGACTGGCCGCGCTGAGGGCATCTTCGTAGCGCCGGAGGCCGCGGCGACGCTGGCTGCGCTGCGCCATCTGCTGGCGGCGGGCGCAGTCCGGCCAGGGGAGCGCGTGGTCCTGTTTTTCACCGGGAGCGGCCTCAAATACACCCATCTGGTGTCATGAAGAGAGGGGCACAATGGCAGGACAGGCATCATTTGAAGGGCAGATCACATTTCTGTACACCCGCGATCTGGAGGCGACGGCGCGCTTCTATGAGGATGTGCTGGGGCTGCCACTGGTCCGCGACCAGGGGGACTGCCGCATTTATCGCACCGGGCGGGATGGCTACCTCGGCTTTTGCCGCCGGGAGGAGGCCCCGGAACAGCCGGCTGGCATTATCCTGACGCTGCTCACACCAGATGTGGACGGGTGGGCGAACCGGCTGCGGGAGCGGGGTGCGGCGATCGAGAGGCCGCCCACCGCGAACCCGCATTACCGGATCTATCATTGTTTTCTGCGCGACCCCAACGGCTATCTGATTGAGATTCAGCGATTTGATGAGCCGCTGATATAGGCTTCCTGCACTTTCAGGGCGTCCGCCAGCCGTTCCAGCCCGGCCCTGACGGCGGAAGGCTCGCCGCCGAAGCTGATGCGCAGATGGCCCGGCGCATGGAAGTAGTGCCCCGGCGCGACAACGACGCGGTGCTGGTCGAGCAGGTGCTGCGCCAGCGCGGTGGTATCTTCCACCCCGATAACGCGCGGGAAGTAGACACAGCCATACGCCGGCGCGTCTCCTTCCAGGATGCCCGCCACTGTCATTTCCCGGGCGAATGCGCGGATAGCTTCCTGATTCTCCGCCACGATCTGCTGTCCGTGCTGCCGATAGCGCGGCGCATTCTCCAGCACAGCGGAGGCCATCACCTGGGCTATTGAGAACAGGCTGTTGTCGAAAGACGCGTGCGTCTCGCGCAGCGCGGCCATTGGGCTAGCCGCCGCTGCGATCCAGCCGACGCGAATCCGGCCCAGCCCGTAAGCCTTGGCCAGGCTGCTGATGCTGACGATTTGCTCATCCAGCAGCGCCGCCGTCCGCGCCGAAGCGCTGTCCGGCACCAGATCGTGGAACACCTCATCCACCACGATGAAAATCCCCGCCGGCCTGGCGATGGCCGCGATCTGGCGTAGCGTCTCGTCCGACAGGAGCGCGCCCCCGGGGTTGTGCAGATTGGTCAGGACAATCAGGCGCGTGTTGGGCTGGATCAGGCTTTGCAGGGCGTCTATGTCAAGCTCGAACTGGGGCGTCTTTCTCGGCCAGTAGCTGACCTGCACGCCATGACGATCGAGCACCTTCAAAAACGGCTGGTAGATCGGCGCTTCCACGACGGCGTGATCGCCCGGTGCGGAGAGGGCCAGCGCCGCGATCACGAAAGCCATCGAGCCTCCGCTGGTGATCAGGAGGTGGTCCTCGGCCACGCCGTAGTGCCGGGCGAGGGCCTCAATCAGGCGGGGGTGGCCCCACGACATCGGTGTCGCCAGACGGCTGTCGAAGCTGTCTCCATCCGCATGGTGCAGCCGGTCCAGATCGGCTTTCAGCACTGCGGCTGGCTCCTGGACGGCACTGGAGAGCAGATCGTGGAAGGAGCCAGATTCGGCGTGCATCCAGGCGCCGATATGCCGGATCCAGGCCAGGTAATCGTGAGAATGCAGTGTCATAACAAAGAGTCCTTCTGCTAGCAGACAGGGGAAATACAATGCGCTGCTATTGTACCATTCCGGAAGATTTTGTCTGCTAAACCGGAGCGAGGGCTGTACGGAATTGAGGGCGTATGTGCTATGATCGCCCCATGATCGATATCTGCCCGGCTGAGGAGTGAATAGAAGCGATGCCTTTCTTTGATATGCCTCTGAAAGAACTTGATGCCTACCGCCCTGAGCGCCAGGAAGCTCCTGATTTCGATGCCTTCTGGGCCGATTCGCTGGCGGAGACGCGGCGTTACGCCCTGAACGCTCGCTTTGAGCCGGCCGACTACCGGCTGAAAGTGATCGAGACCTACGACGTGACCTTCGCTGGCTACGATGGGCAGCCGATCAAGGGGTGGCTGCTGCTGCCCGCGCAGCGCAGCGGTCCGCTGCCCTGCGTGGTGGAGTATATCGGCTACGGCGGCGGGCGCGGCTTCCCGCTCGAATGGCTGATCTGGAGCTGCGCCGGCTACGCCACCCTGATCATGGATACGCGCGGGCAGGGCAGCACGTGGCGACACGGCGATACGCCCGATCTGCCGTCGGAGGGCGCCAATCCTTTTCACCCCGGCTTCATGACGCAGGGCATCCTCAACCCCAGGACGTACTACTACCGGCGCGTATTTCTGGACGGCGTTCGCGCTGTCGAGGCAGCTCGCAGCCACCCGGCGGTGGATGTCTCGCGCATCGCCGTGACCGGCGGCAGCCAGGGCGGCGGGATCACGTTGGCCGTCAGCGGACTTGCTCCTGATCTGGTTGCGGCTTCGCTGCCGGATGTGCCGTTCCTGTGTCACTACCGGCGAGCGACTGAGCTGGTCGATACGTCCCCCTATGTCGAAATCACGAACTATCTCAAGGTCCACCGCGATCATGTTGAGACGGCCTTCCACACGCTCTCCTATTTTGACGGCGTCAACTTCGCCGCGCGGGCCAGGGCGAAGGCTCTATTTTCCGCCGGCCTGATGGATGATATCTGCCCGCCGTCCACGGTGTTCGCGGCCTACAATCATTACGCTGGCCCGAAGGAGATGCGGACCTACGAATACAACAACCACGAGGGCGGGGGAATCCACCATCAGCTTGAGAAGCTGAAATTCCTGAACGCTCTGTGGGGATGAGTGAAGGCGGCCCGGAATCCCTGTCGCGAAGGGGGGACCCTGCCCGGCTGTTCTTGCTGATTATTGCGCTCATATGATCCTGTATCGGACTCATGGAGGTCTGTATGTTTCATGACGTGCGTTGGACCGCGCAGAAGATTGCCCAGCGGCTTCAGGCTATCGAGCCGCTTGTCTACCGTCGCAGCCAGCCGCTGCCGCCCTTCCGTTTCGCCCGGCTGGAAGGCCCGCTGGATCCTCCCCCTGTCGCGCCCGGTCTGGACGATAGCGGCTGGGAGATTGTGTATCCCCGGACGTACTGGGGAGACTGGGAGATGGATTTCATCCTGCGCACGGCCTTTCAGGTCCCGCCCGACTGGCCGGCTGACGCACCGATCGGGCTGTACCTGCCGTTAGGCGTGGCGGGCAGCTTCAGCCACCCGGAGGCGCTGGTCTATATCGACGGCCAGCCTTACGCTGGCTGCGACCGCCACCATCAGGAAATCCGACTGCCGGACATCTGCCGCGGCGGCGCAGTCCACCATCTGGCTTTGCACGGCTGGACCGGCCACCATCCCGGGGACGAAGCGCGGGTGTATATGCGCGAATGTGCCGTCGTCCAGATCGATCCGCCGGTTCGCGCCCTGACCGCCCTGACCCGGGTGGCGCTGGGCACGGTCGGCGTGCTGGAAGACACCAACCCGGCCCGCGACCGCCTGCTCAACGCGCTCAATGCGGCGTATAAGGCGCTGGATACGCGCGAGCCGCTGGGCGGGGATGCTTTTTATGCCAGCGTTCCGGCAGCCCTGGCCGCGCTGCAGGGAGGCATCGCCGGGGCCGGGGCGCCGATGGAGGTGGACCTGGTGGCGGCGGGGCATGCCCATATCGACGTGGCCTGGCTGTGGACGCTGGGCCAGACCCGGCGCAAGGCCGGCCGTACCTTCCACACCGTCCTGCGGCTGATGGAGCAATTCCCCGCTTACCAGTTCACTCAAAGCCAGCCCCAGCTTTATGACTTTGTGCGGCAGGACTATCCGGCGTTGTTCGAGGAGATCAAGACCCGCGTTGCCGGGGGGCGGTGGGAAGCCCTTGGCGGGATGTGGGTGGAGGCGGACTGTAACCTGAGCGGGCCGGAGTCGCTGGCGCGGCAGTTCTTGCTGGGGCGGACCTTCTTCCGCGAGCACTTTGGCGAAGGCGCCGATTCGCCCGTGTTGTGGCTGCCGGATGTTTTCGGCTACGCCTGGGCGCTGCCGCAGCTCATCAGGCAGGCCGGGCTGGAGTACTTCTTCACCATCAAGATCGGCTGGAACCAGTATAATCGCCTGCCTTATGACAGCTTCTGGTGGCAGGGCCTCGATGGGACGCGGGTGCTGACGCATTTCTCCACCACTCCGGAAGGGCCGAATATCGACAACCGGGCGACTTACAACGCGGCGGCCACGCCGCGGGATATCTTCGGCACCTGGCTCAATTTGCAGCATAAGGAGTCCCAGCGCACCCTGCTGATGAGCTACGGCTACGGCGACGGCGGCGGCGGCCCTACCCGCGAAATGCTCGAAAATATCGGCGCGCTGGAGTCCTTCCCCGCCATGCCGCAAACGCGCCCGGGGCGGGTTATTGACTTCTTCCGGCAGTTGGAGGCGGAATCCGGCGATCGGCTGCCGACCTGGGACGGCGAGCTATATCTGGAATACCACCGCGGGACGTATACCACCCAGAGTCGCAACAAGCGGGCCAACCGTAAGAGCGAATTCCTGCTGCACGACGCGGAATGTCTGGCGGCGATGGCCTCGCTGATCGATCCCGATTATCGCTACCCGGGGGCGGCCTTCCGCAAGGCATGGGAGCTGGTCTGCCTGAATCAGTTTCACGATATCATCCCCGGCAGCAGCATCACCCCGGTGTATACCGAATCGCAGGAGCAGTACCAGGAGGTTTACCGGATGGGCGTGGAAGCGCGCGATGAGGCGCTGGCCGCTGTAGCCCGTGTCACCGGCGGCGACCTCCTGCTGGCGAATACCACGTCCTTCAGCCGGGATGATCTGACCTTCTGGCCGGAGCCGATCCCGGCTGACCACTATCTGGCCCGGCCTGATGGCGAGGCTGTGCCGGTACAGATAGTCGAAGATGGCATGTGGATTGCGCCGGGCGAGCTGCCCCCGCTGAGTGTTATCCCACTGCAGCTTGTGGCTGGCCAGCCGCCCGCCGTGACGAACGGCCTGATCGCCCGGCCTGACCTGCTGGAGAACGACTTCCTCCGGGTGGAGCTGAACGCGGCGGGCGATATCACCCGCCTCTATGACAAGGTTAACCGGCGCGAAGTGCTGCCGGTGGGCGCGGTGGCTAATCAGTTCCAGTTATTTGAAGATCGCCCGCTGAACTACGACGCCTGGGATATTGATATCTTCTACGACGATCGGATGTGGCTCGCCGGGCCGGCTGAGTCAATCGCCGTGGCGGAAACGGGGCCGCTGCGGGCGACGCTGGAAGTCCGCCGTCGCATCGGTGACAGCACCTGTGTGCAGCGCATCTCGCTGGCTTATAACAGCCCCCGGCTGGACTTTTCCACCACTGTTGACTGGCAGGAGCGGCGGACGCTGCTCAAAGTGGCTTTTCCGGTGGAGGTGCTGGCGCCGGTGGCGACCTACGAAATTCAATGGGGCAGCGTCCAGCGGCCGACGCACGCCAACACGAGCTGGGATTGGGCGCGTTTTGAGACGGTCGCCCAGAAGTGGGTGGATCTCTCCGAAGGAGGGTATGGCGTGAGTTTGCTCAATGACTGCAAGTACGGGCACGATATTCACGCCAACGTGATTCGCCTCACGCTCCTGCGCGGCACGGTCGAGCCTGATCCGGAGGCCGATCTGGGCGAGCATACCTTCGTCTACAGCCTGTTCCCCCACAGCGGCGGCTGGGATGAACGCACCATCGCAGCGGCTTACGCCCTGAACGATCCGATTGTTGTCATCCGGGGAGCAGAATCTCCCGGCACGGCGCCTTCTGCCGTCCCGAGTCTGCTGGCTGTTGAACAGGCTAATGTCGTGATTGAGACGATCAAGCGCGCCGAAGACGGTCGCGGCCTGATCGTGCGCCTCTACGAAAGCCAGCGCTGGCGCGGGCCGGTCACGCTGCGGTCCGGCTTCCCGGTTGTGGCGGTCTGGCGGACGAACTTGCTGGAAGAAGATCAGGAGGAAATTCCAGTGACCGAAGAGGGGGCTGTTGTCCTCTCCCTCCGGCCTTTCGAGATCGTCACCCTGCGCCTGCTGCCGGACGGATATAACGGCGCCTGATGCTGAAAAGAAAGCCGGCCAGCTTCAACGAGAAGCTGGCCGGTCTGTTATCGTGCGGAGCCGGCTGGCGTCGCGCTCACCCCTCAGAAGGATAGCACACCATCCAGCATTCGCCATCGCAGACCCATTCGCAGCCGGGCGGGCACTGCATCCAGCAGTCCAGGCCGTCGCACACTTCGTAGCATTCGCCCGGTTCTTCCGTGGCCGCTGGCGGCGGGGGTGTCGCGTCCAGGCGGCGAACCCACGTCAGAGGGGCCTGTTCCGGCGGGGCCAGGGGCGCGCCGTTCGCATCCAGCGGGATGACCCGCATGAAGTATCCCCATCCTGGCTCCGGGCGACTCGGCATCTGCCCCAGCGGCACGTCGTAGGAGGTGGCACCTGTGGGGCCAAAGGTGACGAAGTAACCGGCCTGATTTGTTGTATCCGGGAAGACTTCCAGCATATAGCTGCTGGCGCCCGGCGCCGAAGTCCACGAAGTCATGTGATTCACGTTGCCGACCAGCGTCGTCCCGCTGGCGGGATCGGTGATCTGCGGCCACTGGAACGGCGGAAGCACGACCGCTGCCGGCGGGGCCGGGGGCGGCGGGAACGGTGCTGGCGGATTTACCGGCAGGCCGAGCGCGGCCATGAATCCCTGATCGGTGTAGAACGTCATCCGGGCGGCGCAGTTCTGGGCGATATTCGTCTTACTGAACATCCCGGAAGTTAGCGCGTTCAGGCAGGCGTTCTCCACCCACTCCGAAAGCGGCTCCGCCCCCAGCGGCACAAACTCCGAATTCTCATCCACCAGGCCGTCTTCGTTCAGGGTGATGGCGAAGGTCTGGCCCGGTTCAGTCAGGGTGATTGTCTGGCCGTTGATGGTGATGGTCAGGTGCCCCTCGAACAGCACGGCCACCAGCACCCGCCGCCCGGAGCCATCCGGCGCAGCTACGGTGGTGAACGCCACGGTTGAGCCGATCTGGACTTCCAGATCGTTGACGTTGAATGAGACTTCCAGCCCTTCGGGGCTTTGTACGACCAGGGCATCGGGCGCCTCGTTACAGCTCGGGCCGGAGAAGCCGGTCGTGAAATAGAACGACTGCATGGGGGCATAGCGCGGAGCGGCGTTCGCGCCGTAGGTGACCGGCAGGTCCTGCAGCGCGATCAGGTCCCCTTCGTTGAGATCAGCCCCGCTCAGCCAGGCTGTGCTGCCGTCGCTCAGCCGAATTTGCACCCACTCGCCCGTATCATCCAGCCCGATCGCCTGTACGGTGGTGTTTTCGGGGAGGGTGCCCAGCGTGTTGGCGGCCGTGGTCGGGGTGGTGTAGAGCCTCGTTTCAGCGACGGTGACCAGCGCGACCGGCGTCACTGGCCCGGCTGCCTGATCCGGCGGGACCCGGTTTTCCAGCGTCGTATCGCCCATCAGCAGGAACATGACGGCCTGGCCGGGCAGGATATTCGGCAGATCGGTGGTGTAGAGGTGCAGCGCCGCCACCCCCCACAGGCCGGTATTCAGGTCCAGCGGAGCTGTGGCGATGGTGCGCAGATCGGCCAGCGGGACGCGGTCGGAGGGTTGTGCAAAAACCAGTTGCGAATTTTCCTGCCAGAACAGGGCGTCCACGCGGTTGTAACCATAACAGGTTTCGTTGCGCCCCATCCCGGTGCATAAGACTTCGATTGAGCTTAGCGCCCGTTCTACGACCTCCGGACAGTTGGCGCCCGCCCCGCTTTGCGCCGCCACCGGGCGGGACTCCGCCGGCGCCAGCGCGACGACCAGTAACATGCCACAAAGGAGGAGAAGCAGTTTCCAACGTACCATAATAATACACTCGCCTGTCAGTAAAGGACCGTTTGTCTCACTATACACCAGAATCGCCAATGATTGTATTAGGAAATCGCTGATTGACTATTAGTCCTGGCCCGGGTGATGGCCGCTAATCTGTTGGTAAATGATCGCCCCTGCCGTACAATACAGACATGGTCTGATTATGAACAGAAGGGAGAGGCTGGCATGCTGGTGGTACACGTTTTTATCCGCGTCAAGCCGAAAGCGGTTGATGCGTTCCGGGCGGCTACGGTGGAAAATGCCCGCAACAGCATTCAGGAGCCGGGCATTGCCCGCTTTGATTTCGTCCAGCAGAAGGATGATCCGACGCGCTTTGTGCTCGTGGAAGCCTACCGGACGGCGGACGCCCCCGCCGCGCATCGGGAGACGGCGCATTACCTCCGGTGGCGCGATACGGTGGCCGACATGATGGCTGAGCCGCGCTCCAGCATCTGGTACGAGAGCGTCTTCCCGGAAGAGGCCGGGTGGGGGTAGCGCTATGCGTTTTGAGTTTGCCACTGCGGGGCGCATCCTCTTTGGGGCTGGCGTCTTCAATCAGGTTGGCGCGGAAGCTGTGGCCCTGGGCCGGCGCCCGCTGGTTGTAGGGCAGTCGGAGGGGCGGGTACGCCCGCTCCTCACCCTGCTGGCCGCGCACGGCCTGGAGCCATCCCTGCTGCAGATATCCGGAGAGCCGACGACGGATGGCATCCGCCAGGGGCTGGCTGCCGCCCGCGCCCACCAGCCCGATTGCGTGATCGGATTCGGCGGCGGCAGCGCCATCGACGCGGCCAAAGCAATCGCCATCCTGCTCACCAACCCCGACGACCCGCTGGACTATCTG
>WBZO01004574.1_pt1 | contig 14837 bp, 10 predicted proteins | sample 5204261 | NCBI WGS metagenome assembly WBZO01 (sample SAMN12412400, study PRJNA552823) | activated sludge metagenome | isolation source: activated sludge from anammox sidestream of wastewater treatment plant... | place: USA: North Carolina | collected 2017-09 | reverse complement strand
GGCTCCCCGGTAAACATAGTACCCCAGCGCCAGCCCACCCAGCGAAACCACAAGCGAGGTGAGCAGCGGCACCCAGGAAAAGCCCAGAGCCGGCGGGTGCTCCAACAGCGTCCCGCCGACGAACTCATGGATCCAGTTTGGCACGATCCCGCCGATGAGCGGGAAGCCTTCGGGGATGCCCAGCCAGCCAAACGTGATAGCGAAAAACGCCAGGATCACCAACGGCAGGGTCATCGTCCATTTCGATTCGACCGCATGGCCGGCTTCTTTAGAGCGCGGCTCCCCCAGGAAGGTCAGCGTGATCTGGCGCATGGTGTAGAAGGCCGTCAAGAGCGCCGCCAGAGCCAACACAATGAAGACCAGCGGGGCGTGCGCCCAGCTATCAGCCAGGATCTCGTCTTTGGACCAGAAACCGGCGGTCACCAGCGGAAAACCCGCCAGCGCCAGGCCGCCGATCAGGAAGGTCCAGAACGTGACCGGCATCTTCTTGCGCAGGCCGCCCATGTGGGTCATATCCTGTGGGTCGATATGGTGGTCTCCGGTATGGTGCACACCGTGCTCCATGCCGTGAATCACCGAGCCGGAGCCGAGGAAGAGCAGCGCCTTGAAAAAGGCGTGGGTCACCAGGTGAAACGCGGCGGCGACAAACCCGCCGATCCCGAGGGCGGCGATCATATAACCAAGCTGGGAGATCGTCGAATAAGCCAGGACGCGCTTGATGTCGTTTTGCGCTACCGCGATGGTGGCAGCAAACAGGGCCGTAAAAGCGCCGATAATCGCCATGAACAGCATCGGCGGCGTCAGGCCGTGCCCGACATCCATTCCCGCCGACATGATCGGGTACATCCGGATCACCATGTACACGCCCGCCGAGACCATCGCAGCGGCATGGATCATGGCGGAGACCGGCGTAGGGCCTTCCATCGCGTCCGGCAGCCAGACGTGCAGCGGCCACTGAGCCGACTTGCCGATGGTGCCGATAAAGAGCAGTATCCCGATCAGCCCCGCGGCAGAAAGCCCGGCGATGTAGGACGGCGTCCCAGCCAGCATATTGAGCGTTTCGGGGTTGTGCATGATCTCACGAAAGTTGAGCGTCCCCGTCATCGAATAAAGGTAGACGATGCCCAACAGCATGAACACGTCGCCCACCCGGGTGGTGAGAAAAGCCTTGATCATCGCCGCCCGGGCAGAGGGTTTGCCGTACCAGAAACCGATCAGCAGGTACGAGCACAGGCCCATGATCTCCCAGCCGACGAAGAGGGTGAGCAGGTTATCGGAAAGCACCAGCAGGTACATCCCAAAGGCAAACAAGCCGATAAACGCGAAGAAGCGCGAGTACATCGGCTCGACCGATGGCACGCGATGCTTGCGCCCGTGGGCGTCCTGGACGGTGGCGCCGTGCGGCGGCAGGCCCGCCCGGTCGTGATCGCCCTGTGGTTGTCCGAAGTTATGGTACCCAACGCTGTAGATGAAGATCATCAGGACGGTCCATGCCACGAAGAAGAGCGTCACCGCCGTGAGCGGGTCGACCAGCATCCCGACGTTGAACCAGGTGGAGCCGGTCGGGAACCAGGGGATCGAGGTTGCAAATGGGTGATCGCCCAGGTGCGCGACCTGAACAGCCCGGAAGAAAACGACCATGGTTCCCAGGAACGAGAGCAAAGCCGCTCCTATTGCAATCGTGTGGCTAAAGCTCTTGCTGCGATAGGTGAACAGGATGATCAGGAAAAAAGCCAGGACAGGCGGCAGGGGTAAGAGCCAGAGTAATGTTTCTGTCGTCATAGAGGATCCTCTCTCTGAAGGCCAGATAGGATACAGTTAAGTTTCATGTTTCGGCTGCGCTTACCACTTCATCAGGTCGATCTGGTCGGCGGCGATCGTGTCGCGCCGCCGGTAAATCGAGATGAAGAGCGCCAGCCCCACCGCGACTTCCGCGGCTGCGACGGCCAGCACGATCACGGTGAACACCTGACCGGCGATCATGCCCGGCGTCCGATAGCGCCAGAAGGCCACCAGGTTCACGTTGACCGCGTTGAGCATCAATTCGATGCCGATCAGGATGGCGATGGCGTTTTTGCGCGCCAGCACGCCAAACAGGCCGATTGAAAAAAGACCGGCTGCGAATATCAAGTAATAGGATAGTGGAATCATCGTCCCTCCGGCTTTCTTTCCCAGGCGATCACGATCGCCCCGATCAGCGCGGCCAGGAGTAAAACAGAGGCCAGCTCAAACGGCAGCACGTAGCCATTCGGAGAGACCAGGGCTTTACCAAGCTCCACCACCGGTTCGAAGCGTGCATCCAGCGGCTGGGCCTGAACGTGAAAGCCGGGCCAGCTCACGATCACCCAAACCAGGGCAGCGAACATCATCAGTGAGATGCCCAGAGCCCAACCCCAGTTTTCATTGAATCTCGGCCCCGTATCGCTGGCGATGCGCCGGGTGAGCATGATCGCGAAGATGATCAAGATCGAAATCGCCCCGATATAGATCACCACCTGCACGACTGCCAGGAAACCCGCTTGTAGAAGCCCAAACAGGATCGCCACCCCGAACAACGTCAGGACAAGCCACAGCGCCGAGTGGACCAGGTTCCGGGCAATCACAACCATCAAAGCGCTCCCGAGCGTGATGAGCGCCACAATCAAGAAAACGATCAGAGAAACCGTCATCATTCTCCTCTCCCAGCGAGATCAGGAAGTCCGCTCTATACGTGCAGCCGGCGTCAGATCAGGGGCGGCAACCGGTCGCTCTTCGCCAACCCGTTTGCGCTCCAGGCGGAAATAGGTGCGCAGCAGCGTCAGCGTGATCCAGACCACGATCAGGTTAGCGACGAGCATCCCCAGCGTATAGATCAGCGTGCCCGGCTCTCCCAGCAGTTTGTCCAGCAAGGCGGTGATCATCACCACCGCCAGGATGAGCGGGGTCAAGAATTTCCAACTAAACTCCATCAGGTGATCGATGCGGATGCGAGGCAGGGAGTACTTCACCCACATGATCACCCAGTAGATGAAAAATGCCTTCAAGAACAGGTAGAACACCCCCAGGATGGGGACCTGCTCGGCAAACGGGCCGCGCCACCCGCCCAGGAAGAAGGAGGCGAACAACGCGCCCATCGTCAGGGCGTGCAGCAGCTCGCCCGCGTAGAACATCCCAAATTTCATCCCGGTGTATTCGATGTGGAAGCCCGCCACGATCTCGGATTCGGCTTCGCTCAGATCGAACGGCGCCCGCCCAAGCTCTGCAATGGCGGTGATGAGGAACACCAGCGCCGCGACCGGCGCCAACACGATGTACCAGATCGTCTGCCTTTGCACGATCTCGCCGATCGACATCGAGCGCGCCAGGATGACCGGGACCATAAGCGCGATCACCATCGGGACTTCATAAGCCACGATCTCGGCCACCATGCGGAATGCGCCGATCAGGGCGTACTTGTTGTTCGAAGCCCAACCGGCCATGATGATGCCCAACGTCCCGATGGCGCCCGCGGCGACGATGAACAACACGCCCACGTTGATATCGGCGCCCAACACGGTTGGCGAAAGCGGGATGACCGACCACAGCACCAGCACCGTCGCGAGCGCCAGGATCGGCGCAATGTTGTACACCACCCGGTCGGCTCCAATCGGGGTGATGTCCTCTTTTATGAGCAGCTTGATGACATCCGCCAGCGGCTGGATCAAGCCAAACGGCCCCAGGCGGTTGGGCCCCAGGCGGTCTTGAAAACGGGCCACAACCTTGCGTTCCACCCAGACCAGGAACACGTCCATCAGCAGCACAAACGCCGCGGTGACGACCACCCCGAGCAGCGTCATGATGAAGATGACCAGCCCGGATGACAGCCCCCAGCCAGCCAGCAGCCCGCGCAGCCACTCTGCTATCAAGTTGATCGGATCCGTCATACCAAATCTCCTCTAACCGTGAGCAATTACAGAACCCGGCCTGCCCATGTGCTTGAACTCAAGCCGGTCTGATCGTGGGTTAACAGATAAAAGGCTGAGGAGCAGTTGTCCATCAGCCTTTTTATAATTCGAATGAGCGATTTCCCGGCCCTTTCCGTTGCTCCGCATAGCCTAAGCCCACTTTAACGCGCCGTTTCGCCAGGCATAAAGCAAACCTGCGACCAGGATCGCTACAAAAATTATGCCTTCGACCACCGCGTAAAAGGGCAGCAGGTTGAGCGAGACAGCCCAGGGATACAGGAAAACCATTTCGATGTCGAAAACCAGGAAAATCAGGGCGAAAATGTAATACTGAACTTTGAACTGGACCCAGGCGGGGCCCACCGTCTCCATTCCACATTCATAAGTTTCAAGTTTGATGGGATTTGGCTTGCGTGGGGCGATCAGTCTGGGAATGAGCAGGGCGATTAATGGAAACAATGGCGCCAGTACGATAAAAATCCCCACAAATAACCAGTCTTGTGTCTGCATGCAATCTCCTGTCGGACTATTTTTATTTGGAAAGACACATAATTAACCCCTGGAAGATGAAAGGGGCGTGCCAAAATTTTACCATAGTTTAATCAGCGCATAATCTAATAAATCACAATAAAAGTCATCTTTGCAGGCCCGTTATCACATCGAAAGGTGGATTTTCATCACGTCGGGCGCGCACACCTCTTTTACCAGAAACCAACCGGCTATGATAAAATCGACAAAATGTCTGCATATAAGTTCGATTTTTGTGGTGATAAGGTTTTAGCGTTACATACGACCAAAACCACCTCTTGTTCATGCCGCTTTGACATTACGCGGAGAGAATATGCAGACACGACGATCGGATAGCCCTATCCATGGGTTGAACAGCCCCTTGCCGGTCAGGAGAACCGGCTGGCAGATTTTATCCGCGGTTGAGGGTTAAGGATGACAAAAAGACCGCAGATCGTAGCCATCTAGATTTCGATCAGGAGCATGATATTCAGACTCGCCGAGATTTTCAGCAGGCAGGCGACCTCTCGCCGGTTTCAACCGGGCGTTTGCCTTCCGCAGAGCGCGTGCAGGGGTTGTTAGACGAGGCCTACGAGCGCTATAAGTCAAACGACGAGGGCCAGAACGCCAGCCACTATCCGGCCCTTGCCCAGGCGCCGCGCGGGTTGTTCGGGCTGTGTTTGGTGTCGGCAAAGGGCGAGACCTACTCCGCCGGAGAGGCAGAGTATCCGTTCACGATCATGAGCGTGGCCAAGCCATTCGTCTTTGCGCTGATCTGCCAGGCCCTGGGCGCCGAGGAGCCCAGGCGGAAGCTGGGGGTCAACAGCACGGGGCTGCCCTTCAACTCGGTCATGGCGCTGGAACTCAACCAGCAGCGGCTCACCAACCCCATGGTGAACTCGGGCGCGATCGCCGCCACCAGCCTGGCGCCAGGAGAGACTGCCCGGGAGAAGTGGGAGTTCATCCGCGGGGGCCTTTCCCGCTTTGCCGGGCGTGAGCTTTCTCTGAATGAGGAAGTGTACGCCTCGGCCTCCGCTTCGAACCATCGCAACCGGGCGATTGCGCGCCTGCTCGAAGGTTACGGACGCATCTACTTCGACCCGGTCGAAACGATCGATCTTTACACCCGCCAGAGCTCGCTCGAGGTGACCGCCAGGGACCTGGCTGTGATGGGGGCCACCCTGGCCGACGGCGGGGTAAACCCGCTCACTAAGGAGCAGGTGATCGAGGCGGCCTATTGTCCGGGCGTGCTGGCGGTGATGGCGACCGCCGGGTTATACGAGACTTCCGGCGACTGGTTATACGACATCGGGCTGCCGGGCAAGAGCGGGGTCGGCGGGGGGATCGTGACCGTCTCGCCGGGGAAAGGCGGCCTGGGCGCCTTTGCGCCCCCGCTGGACGAGGCGGGTAACAGCGTGCGCGGCCAGCTTGCCACCCGGTTTCTCTCCCAACAACTGGGGCTGAACCTCTTTGCATCCAGGCCAGCCTGATGAACGTCGACCGCGCCGGACATTTCGCCTTCGCCCCAATTTGCGAGATTATTCACAATACACTCGATCCAATTTCATCCGAAATTCACAAGAATGATCTGCTCTCGCCTGTCGCTCCCCCGGCGAGGCCGGCCACGACCCAACCTGGAGGTTAAGTCCACATGGCAGCGAAATCCACAACAGCAGTAACCCCCGAAACAGTTCTGAAAGCATCCTGGCTCCCGATGCTCATCATTGCCCTGGCGCAGATCCAGATGAGCTTCAACGTCAGCGCTATCCCGGTATCGATTGGAAAGATCGTTGAAGATTTTGACACCTCGCCCAGCACGGTCAGCACGGCGCTGGTGGTTTATTCGTTGGTCGTCGCGGGCCTGGTCATGCTGGGCGCAAAGGTCGGCAAGCTGCTGGGGGCGCGCCTGGCTTTTCAGATCGGGGTGGTCTTGCACGGTTTTTCAATGGTCGTGATGGCGCTCAGCGCCAATACCGCGATGATCTACCGGGCGCAAGCCCTGGCGGGGCTGGCAGCCGCCCTGATCGTCCCCACGCTGGTGGTGTTGATCGCCAATCACTATAAAGGCGCGCAGCAGGCTCAGTCGCTGGGTTTGCTCGGCGCAGCCCAGGCGGGCGCAGGCATCATGGCTTTCCTGGTGGTCGGCGTGATCGGCACCCTGGCTGGCTGGCGCCCATCTTTCTGGCTGATCGCCCTTATCGCCATAGCGGTCTTCCTGTTAAGCTTTCGCTTCAATCCGGTTGAGCGCGAAAAGGATATCAAAATCGACTGGGTTGGCGCGCTGCTGGCCGCGGCTTCTGTATCGATGATCAGCATCGGCTTTAACAACCTTAAGGTCTGGGGGATCTTGCTGGCCTCTCCGAACGCCCCATATAATGTCCTGGGGATGTCGCCTTCGCCGGTCCTGATCTTGGCCGGGCTGGTGATTGGTCAGGGCTTTTTCGCCTGGTCACACCGGCGACGAGCCCAGGGCAAGCCGCCGCTGCTCGCCCTCGAAGTGCTGGACACGCCCCAGGAACGGGCTGCGACCTTTTGTTTATTTATCATCGCCGCGATCGGTCCGGCGATCAACTTTTTGATCCCGCTTTACATCCAGATCGTCCAGGGAGGCTCCAGCCTGAAAACATCGATAGCCGTCATCCCCTACTCATTGACAATTTTCATTGCCACGGCGATGGTGGTGCGCCTGTTTGACCGCCTGACCCCGCGCCAGATCGGGAAGATCGGCTTCATCGTCGTAGCTATCGGGCTGGTGCTGCTGGCCTTTACGGTAAGCAACGATTGGGGCACTCCGCTGGTGATCTTGAGCCTGATGATCGTCGGCGTTGGCGAGGGCGGTCTGTTGACGCTGGTGTTCAACGTACTGGTCTCAGCCTCGCCGAAGCGGCTGGCCGGGGATGTGGGCGCGCTGCGCGGCACGACGAACAACCTGGCCACGGGGCTGGGCACGGCCTTCGCGAGCGTGTTAGCGGTCAGCCTGCTGAGCCTGATCATCTTCAACAGCCTGGACCGCACCCCCTTCGTCTCGCAGGAGGTGGTCGAAGAAACCATCGATCTGGACAGCATTGACTTTGTCAGCAACGAGCAGCTTGACGAAGCGCTCGAGGAAACCGATCTCACCCCGATGCAGGAAGCCACCGTGGTAGCTATCAATATTGACGCGCGCCTGCGGGCGCTCAAGCTCTCATTCCTGACCCTGGCTGGCGTGGCGGTGCTGTCAATTTTCCCCGCCGGCGGTATGCCAGATTACCTTCCCGATGAAGTGCCCGCGACATCATCGGAAAGCCCGTCGTAAACGCCTGAAGAGGACCGTTGAATTATTAACCCTACTGTTCACCAACTATTGATAACCAATGAAAGAGAGAGGAATCTTTATGCCAAAACCTGATGAAGCCATCCAATTTGCCCGTGCCAACGCAGGCAGGTTTCAACAAGAGCTGTTAGAGACGCTGCGCATCCCCAGCCTGAGCGGCGACCCGGCCCACGCGGGGGACGTGCGTAAAATGGCACAATGGCTCGATGCGCACCTGCGCGCCCTGGGTCTCGAGAACGTGAAGATCATGCCCACCGCTGGTCATCCGGTCGTCTACGCCGAGTGGCTGGGCGCCGGGCCAGATCGCCCAACCGTGCTGGTCTACGGACATTACGACATCGTGCCAGCCCTTATGGAAGACGGCTGGGACACGCCGCCCTTCGAACCAGTCATAAAGGACGGGAAAGTGTTCGCCCGCGGCGCAACGGATAACAAAGGTCAGCTCTTCATCCACATCAAAGCGCTCGAGTCGTACTTGAAGACCGGCGGGGCGCCGGTCAATGTGAAGATCCTGCTCGAAGGCGAGGAGGAGATCTCATCTCCCAATTTAACGCCGTTCATCAAGGAACACCTGGACCTGCTCAAAGCGGATGTGTGCGTGGTCAGCGATACGTCTATGGGCGCCATCGAAGAGCCGGCCATCACCCACAGCCTGCGCGGCATGACCTACATCGAAATCGAGGTCGACGGCCCCAAGGAAGACCTGCACAGCGGGCTGTGGGGCGGCGCCGCCCACAACCCCGCCCTGGCGCTGGTCGAAATCCTCGGCAAGCTCTACAACCCCGATAACACCATCGCCGTGCCCGGCTTTTACGATGACGTGGTCCCGCTGCGCCCCGAAGAGCGCGCCATGATCGCCAAGACCGACATCACCGAAGAGCAGTACAAAGCCGTCACCGGCGTGCCGGCCACCTGGGGCGACAAGAACTACACCATTCGCGAGCGCATTTCAGCCCGCCCCACCCTGGACATCAACGGCATGTGGAGCGGCTGGAGCGGGCCCGGCCCGAAGACGATCATCCCCGCCAAAGCCGGCGCAAAGCTCAGCTCGCGCCTGGTGGGCAACCAGGACCCGCACAAGATCTTCGAACTGCTAAAGAAGTATATCGAGTCGATTGCGCCAGAGACCGTTAAAGTCAGCGTGAAGCTGCTCACGGTCGGCCTGCCGGCGCTCATCCCGTTCGACCTGCCGGAGATGCAGGCGGCCTCCCGCGCGTACGAGAAGGCCTGGGGGCACACGCCGGTGTTCACCCGCGGCGGCGGCAGCATCCCGGTGATCGCCGACATCGGCAGCCTGCTCAAGATCCCGGTCGTGATGATGGGCTACGGGTTAGACAGCGACGGCCTGCATTCCCCGAACGAGCATTACAGCCTGGAGATGTTCCAGCGCGGCATCGAAACGGCAATTGTCTATTTAGATGAACTGGCGCGGTTACCACGCTGATGCCTGGGAGGATTTCTATGATGAGCGCAAATTTTTTACCTGAATTGGAAGAGCGCTTCTTGCGCTATGTAAAAATCGACACCGAAGCTGACCCAACCTCCACCACCACGCCCAGCACGATGAAGCAGTACGACCTGCTGAACCTGCTGGCCGGAGAGCTGAAAGAGGCTGGCGTGCAGGATGTGATCGTGACCGATTACGGCGCGGTGCTGGCGACCATACCGGCAACCGCCGCGGGCGAGATCCCCACGATCGCCTTCCTGGCGCACGTGGACACCGCCCCGCAGTTCAGCGGCAAGGATGTCAAGCCGATCGTCCACCGCAAGTACGGCGGGCAGGACATCGTCCTGCCGGACGACCCCAGCCAGGCGCTGTCGCCAGCCGCCCTGCCCTATTTGCAGAAGAAAATCGGCGATGACATCGTCACCGCCTCGGGGACAACGCTGCTGGGCGCCGACGACAAGGCAGGCGTAGCCATCGTCATGGCGCTGGCGCGCCACCTGGCGCAAAACACCGACCTGCCCCACGGGACGATCCGCATCGGTTTTACGCCAGACGAGGAGATCGGGCGCGGGGTGCACGCCAACCTGCCGGACGACCTGAAGGCCGACCTCGCTTACACGCTCGACGGCGCTCACCTCGGCGAGATCGTTTATGAAACTTTCTCAGCCGACGTCGCCAGGGTAACCGTCAAAGGCGTTTCGATCCACCCGGGGTGGGCCAAGGATAAGCTGGTCAACGCGGTTCACCTGGCCGCCAAGATCGTCGACACCCTGCCCCAGGTCACCCTGACCCCTGAGACAACCTCCGGCTATCAAGGGTTCATGCACATCGTGGGGATGGGCGGTTCGGCCGCCGAAATGAACATCGACATCATCCTGCGGGATTTCGAGCTTGAAGGGTTGGAAGCCCAGGGCGCGCTGCTAAACAAGGTGTGCGCGGCGGTGCAGGCGGGCGAGCCGCGCGCCGAGATCACCTGCAAGATCACCACGCAGTACCGCAACATGCGTTACTGGCTGGAAAATGACATGCGTCCGGTGGAACTGGCGCGCGAGGCCTGCCGCGCGGTGGGCGTGGAGCCGTTCTCGGCGCCGGTGCGCGGCGGTACGGACGGCTCGCGCCTGACCGAGATGGGCGTGCCGACGCCCAACCTGTTCACCGGCATGCAGGAGATCCACGGACCGCTGGAGTGGGTCAGCCTGCAGGATATGGCTGCCGCGACCGAAATGTGCGTCAAGCTGGCACAGTTGTGGGCCTCTGCCGGGCCGGGCAAGAAGGCGCCCCAGCCAAAGGGTAAAAGCAAGCCGGCGGGAGACATGCCGGACTGGACGGATAATGCGCCGGAATAATTGCGGCGGTGTAAACAATATTCAATGGTTCACAAGCTTAAGGAGAGAGGTGATATGGAAATCAAAGTAGAAGAGGGCGACATTCTAACCACCCCGTCCGAGCTGGCCGTGCTGGGCTGTTTCGAGGACGCGCCGCTTCCCGCGGCGGTCGCGGCGCTGCTGGAGCCGGCCGATTTTTCCGGCAAGGCAGGTCAAACCCTGCTGTTGTATCCACGCGGGGCGGTTGCGCCAAAGCGCCTGCTGCTTGTCGGGCTTGGCAAGCGCGAGAAAGCCAGCGCCGAGACAATCCGGCGCGAGAGCGCGACCGCGGTCAAAGAAGCTCAAAAACTGATGGTCGAGGCCGTGACGATCGGCGTACACGGCGATCTATCGCTGGAACCCGAAGCCGCCGCCCAGGCGTTTGCCGAGGGCATCGAACTGGGCGCTTACCGTTATCAGCGCTACCAGACGGGGTTAGACGCCTCAAAATCCTTCGAGGTCAAGAAGTCCACAGTTTTCACAAAGACCGGCGCCCGCACCGCGGCCGGCGTCAACGCCGGGCAGGCCATCGCGCGCGGGGTGAACTTTGCCCGCGACCTGGTGAACGGACCGGGATATGCCATGCACCCCCCGCAGTTGGGCGAGGAAGCGCTGGCGCTCGGCAAACGGGTTGGGTTGAAAGTCACGGTGTTTGACATGGCTCAGCTCACCGAACAGGGCTTTGGCGGCATCCTGGCGGTCGGCAAAGGCTCGGAGCACGAACCGCGCTTCATTATCATGGAGTATGGTCAGGCCAAACCCGGAACGCCGACGGTCTGCCTGGTCGGCAAGGGGCTGACCTTTGACTCAGGCGGTCTGTCGCTCAAGCCGCCCGAGGCGATGGAAACCATGAAGTCCGACATGGGCGGAGCGGCGGCGGTGTTTGGCGCAATGCAGGCGCTCGCCGAGCTCAAGCTCCCGCTGCACGTAGTCGGGTTGGTCTCCTCAGCTGAGAACATGCCCAGCAGCAACGCTTACCGCCCGGGCGATATCATCAAAACATTGAGCGGCAAGACGATCGAAGTGCTCAACACCGACGCCGAAGGCCGCATCATCCTTGCCGATGCACTGTTCTATGCCCAGCGCTACAAACCAGACGCGATCGTCGAGCTGGCCACGCTCACCGGGGCGGTCATCATCGCCCTCGGATCGCACGCCACCGGGCTGATGAGCACCGACCAGGCGTTGGCCGACCGGCTGAGCCAGGCCGGCGAGACCAGTGGAGAGCGGGTGTGGCAGCTTCCGCTCTGGGACGAGTATGCCGCGATGATCAAGAGCCAGATCGCCGACCTCAAGAACATCGGCGGGCGGGCGGCCGGTACCATCACCGCCGGGGCTTTCCTGGCGGAGTTCACCGGCGACTATCCTTTTGCCCACCTCGACATCGCCGGCACCGCCTGGGTTGACCGCCCAGCCAAGCCTTACGATACCAACGGCGGTACGGGCATCGGTGTACGGCTGCTGATTGAATTCCTAAGAAACTATTAATTCCTGGCAGGGTTATGATTAATATCAAGTATCCATTTCATAAAGGAGGCGAGGAACATGAGTACTAAGAGCCCCAAAAAAGCGGCCCCGGCGCAGTCAGGGGGTGGGATGCAAGGATTTCTCAACGCGGTGGAGCGCATCGGCAACAAAACCCCCCACCCGGTATTAATGTTTGCGTATTTAATCGTACTGGTGATGGTAGGTTCCGCGCTGCTGAGCCTGTTCGGGGTGAGCGTAACCGATCAGATCGCCGTGCCAATTGAACATCTGGCAGAGCCGGATTACTACGAAGATACGACCGCTCAAGTCGTCCAACCGCCCTCAGACTACGAAGAGGAGCATTTCGAGATCAAGGAAGTGACCATCACCGCCAACAGCCTGCTGTCGGTCGAGGGGATTCGCTTTATCTTCTCCCAGTTTGTAAATAACTTCGCCGGGTTCAGCGTCGTCGCGGTCACATTCATCGCAATGTTGGGCGCCGGCGTGGCTGAAGAATCAGGGATGCTAAATGCGCTGATCCGCAAGCTGGTGCACGTCACACCGCGCAAGGCGCTCGCCTACCTCTTGATACTGATCGGTGTGATCTCGAGCATCGCTTCCGATGCGGGATACTTGATCCTGGTTCCTCTAGGGGCGGCTGCCTTCCTGAGCGTAGGGAGGCATCCGCTCGCCGGCCTGGCAGCCTGTTTCGCAGGCGTCGCCTCGATCTTTATGGTCAACCCGATCATCGCCCCGATCGACGCGATGATCACCGAGATCGCCAACGAAGCCATCGGCGTCGCCGGCGGCGCGCCGATCTCGATCGTCGCCAACCTGTTCTTCTCGATCGCCTTCTCGTTCATCATGGCCTTTGTCGTGATGCTGGTCACTGAACGTCTCGTCGAGCCGCGCCTGGGCAAGTACGTGCCCGAGGCTGGCGCGGCTGCCGCGAGCGCCGAAGACGTCGCTCCCGAGGGCGAGGCGCGCGGCTTGAAATTCGCCGGTTACGGCTTCCTGAGCGTGCTGGTGCTGATCGTGTTGTTGACCGCCTTCCCCGGCGCGCCGCTGCGCCACCCCGAAACCGGGGCGATCATCGGGCAGACGCCGTTCATGGACAGCCTGCTGTTCATGGTGATGCTGTTCTTCCTGGTTTCCGGCATCGCCTACGGCATCGGCGCCAAGACGATCCACAGCGCCAACGACGTGATCAAAGCCGTCACCAAGACGTTCGCCGGGCTGGGCGGGATGGTCTTCATGCTGCTGATGATCAGCCAGTTCATCGCCTTCTTCAACTACAGCAACATGCCCCGCCTGGCGGCCGTCTCGCTGGCGGGCGTCCTGGAGCATGCAAACATCGGGGCGATCCCGCTGCTGATCGGGTTCATGCTGGTGATCGTGGTGCTGGATTTGATCATGCCCGGTGCGCTGCCCAAGTGGGCCATCTTTGCGCCGATCTTTGTGCCGCTCTTCATGCGGCTTGACATCGCCCCACAGACCCTGCTGGCGGCTTACCGGGTGGCTGACTCGCCGATGAACTCCATCACCCCGTTGATGGTGTACCTGCCGATCATTCTGACCTTTGCGCAGCGCTATCAAAAGGACGCCGGCATCGGCACGATCGTGGCGTTGATGATGCCCTATGCGATCATCGTCCTGGTCGTCTGGATGTTCCTGTTTATCGTGTGGTTCGTGTTGGGCATCCCGCTCGGGCCCGGATACCTGCCGGGGGTGTAACCAGCGCTCAGGCAGTTTGTTTTACGGATTTTTTGGCGAGGCGCGCGATTGGGTTCGCCGCCTCGCCACGATCATCCCGGCCTGAATACCGGCGCGCGCCCGCCCTCTGCCAGGGGTTTGCCGCAGAGAACAGGCCGCGTGTTTTCATAGATCTACCTGAAAGGAATCTCAAATGCTTCAGCGACTGAAACTGCTGCGCACTGCCATGAACGAGCAAAGCCTGCCGGCTGTGCTGATCGGCGCAGCGTCCAACCGCCGTTATCTGAGCGGCTTCACCGGCAGCGCGGGGTGGCTGGTGATCACCCAAACCGAAGCCTTGCTGCTGACCGACAGCCGCTATGTCATCCAGGCCGGCCAGGAAGCGCCTGCCTTCAGCGTGCGCCAGATCGTCAACCCAGGGCAACCTCTGCCCCAAAGGCTGCTCGAGATCGCCGGCGAACAGGGTCTTAAACAATTCGGGTTCGAGGCTACGCACGTGTCAGTGGCCGAGCACGCTCGCCTGGCGGAGGCCGTCGAGGGACAGCTCGAGCTCGTTCCGACCGAGGGCCTGGTAGAGCGCCTGCGCGAGATCAAAGACGAGGCCGAGCTGACCGTGATGCGCCGGGCGATTGCGCTGACCGACCGGGTGATCGAGACGGTCACAGCCCGCCTGCAACCCGATCACACCGAGCGCCAGGCGGCCTGGATGATCGAGCAGGCTATGCGCGAGGGCGGGGCTGAGGGACCGGCCTTCCCGATCATCGTCGCGGCCGGACCGAACGCCGCCCTGCCACACCATCACCCCGGCAACGAACCCCTCGGCGCCAACCGCCCGGTCGTCATCGACATGGGCGCCAGGGTCGACGGGTACAACGCCGACCTGACACGCACGATCGTCCTCGGCGAGCCGGACGAACGCTTCTGGACAGTCTATAACACCGTGCTGGAGGCCCAGCAGCGTGCCATCGCCGGTCTGCGCCCCGGCCTGCTCGCCCACGAAGCCGACGCCCTGGCGCGCGATTTCATCGCTGCTGCCGGTTACGGGGAACATTTCGGTCACGGCCTGGGTCACGGCATCGGCCTGGATGTTCACGAGGGCCCCG
>WBZO01002924.1_pt1 | contig 14838 bp, 21 predicted proteins | sample 5204261 | NCBI WGS metagenome assembly WBZO01 (sample SAMN12412400, study PRJNA552823) | activated sludge metagenome | isolation source: activated sludge from anammox sidestream of wastewater treatment plant... | place: USA: North Carolina | collected 2017-09 | reverse complement strand
CCTTTGCGAGTACTTCTGTATAGCGTCGAAAAAGCTCCTTCACGTTGAGGCGGATATGTACTGTCGGCTGTCCGTTGAACTTGAAAATGTCTTTGAAAACGAGGTCTCTTTTTATAAGGTTTTGAATTGCATTATCCGACTGCCTTGCGGTTAACCGCTTGCGATCCCACCATTCAGAGCGACGAACCGCCAGCCATAAAACGCCGTTTTTCCAAACTCTTAATGACGATTTCCCGTTATTTTTCGGCAGGGTGAAGAAAATGAGTTCGTCTAAAATAAAAGCCTCCTCAATCCCGCCTGCGATGTCCACGTATATTTTCTGGCACCCGATTTTATCCTCAGAGGCGGCCTGCAGGGCGGCATATTGGCGTAACACTGCCTTTTCCTTTCGTAGTTCATCAATGTTGTATTCACCTTTTATTTCGTCTGTTTTCATAAAAAAAATCCTTTCGCAAATTTGGTTCTGTGGCCGAGCAGAGTACGGGGCTTTGATAGCGTTGGTGATTAGTCAACGGCACCTCAGCCACAGAACCAAATCCGTAAAGGATTTTTTCTGCCCGTAACTCTATGCGCTGTTGTTTAGCGGGAATCACCCGCGCGCTCGATTGCCATTATCTTACTACGCCGTGTCCTGCGTGTCAAGCGGGGGTTGCCCCCCGCTAGTGGCCCTATCCATTAATATTTCATTGCTTCTTTTGCAATAGCGAGTAATTTTTTATAACTCCAATCATAGGCGGCATCGGCGGCGGCATAGGCGGCATAGGCGTCGGCATAGTCGGCATAGTCGGCGGCGCGGGCGGCGTGGGCGGCGGCATCGGCGGCGCGGGCGGCGTCGGTGGCGGCGTCGGCGGCGGCATAGGCGGCGTGGGTGGCGGCATAGTCGGCGCGGGCGGCGGCATCGGCGGCGCGGGCGGCGTGGATGGCGGCATAGGCGGCATCGGCGGCGGCATCGGCGGCATCGGCGGCGGCGTCAAGAGAGCGGTCAATATTCAACAACCAACGATCTGCCCATGCGTTCCAACCCCCGTCTTCATAAACTTCTTTGGCGCACAAGATAGAAAACGCTATTCGCTGTCCCATCGAAACCGACGGGAGTTTAATTGGACTAACGAGCGTTAAAACTGTGCAACCTCCATTCACGCCGTCGTCAATGTGTTTGCCATCCACTTTCGCTTTCCACCCTATTGGATCTTGAAAATTGGCGTGTGCCGGATTGAATAAAACAGCGAGCAACGGGTCGTGGTAGTAGTGATACCACGCATTTGTGCAAAGTTCACTGTCTCCGCTGAGTTCTGGCGCGGCAACCCCGACTTCCCACTTGAACCCATTATAAGTTGTCATGTCTCTGTTGGTGAGTTTGTACTTAATCATTTTGTTCTCCTTGTCTATATAATAAATCAGAAAGCCGTTTTGTAGATTAAAACCGGATTATAGTTTTTAATCTCTTTATCACGACCAATCATAGATTTTAGAGCCGTTTACTCCGACCTTTATCAGGACGGAGTTTTCGACCGTCCCTACCAGGTACTCTTTGTACTCTTGCGGGGCGAAGCGCAGGATTTCCACCTGGACCGCCTCACTTGCACTCCGCAATAGGGCAGTTACCTGCCTAATTAGATCGCGCTTTGTTCCAACAGGCAGGACGCTTGCGCCGTCCTCCCTTTTTGAATTGAAATACGCCCAGAAGTCTTCCCACATGAACATTATTCACCCCCTCGTTCCGCCATCGTTATCGCCTGATGTAGCGCGTCCGCTTTCCGCTCGAACGCGTTCCACGATAGCCCCACATTTTGCAGGATTGTTTTTTCGTCCACCCTAAAACCAAGTTCCTCAATCCTCGCGCATTGGCGCAGGCCGTTGACCCACCACGCCGGGGCCTCCCTGTAATCCAATCCGAACCGTGCCGCAATTTTAGCGGCGCGCTTGTCCAGGTTGTTTGTGTTCATGGCATCATCTCCTTTTATTTATATCCTTGTGACACTTGGCGGCGGGCGGTTAAACGTGCGCCTTTAAGGCTTTTTAAGCCATTTTAAGCCCTTCTGGCGGCTCGATCTCGTCGTCGGGATCGGGGGGCGGTACCCGGTAGTCTACGATCTCGTAGCCGCGCCCCAACCGGCGGACATACTGCCAGGGGGTAGCATGCGGGAAAAACTTGTACCCGTGACACACCGCCCGGCCTGCGGGCGTGACTTCCAGCCAGTGGACCGCCGCGCACTCGTCGCAGCACCTTTTTTCGTAGTATTTGCTCATGTTAATTATCTCCTTGTCGCGTCCGTCTTGCGCCCTATGTGAGGAGTCATAAGGCGCAAGCGGGGCGGGCAAACTCTAGGCGTATTCGTTCGCCAATTGAACAAACTGTGCCGCCATGTAATGAAACCAGTTCCCGACCGGTTTGTCGGTCTCATTCCATTTCGGCTACGAACGTATCCGCCTCAGCGATGGCATCGTCATTCACGCCGCGATGTCTACCGGGTCCGAATGACGCCCACTCACGCCTGCCAAAAATGGATTTGCGCGAGGCGGGTTCGTAAAATCCATCAGTCAATGGGGTAAACAAATGATATATATATCTTCCGTCGCTGGTCGTGGCATAATATAGCGCTATATTTTGAGCGGAGTAGGATTTTTCCAAATTCCACTCTCCGCAATCTGATAATTCGCAGTCCTCCCATTCCTCACCGAGATCATGGAGGGATTCAATTATGGAGCACATCGAATCAGCATCAGCAAACATTTTCTCGCCCCAGTTATCGTTTGTTTCATATATCGTTTGTGGGAAATTTTTGTTCATTTCAATCTCCTTGCCCGTTATAATGCGACGGGCGGCGCGCATAGTGTCAGCAGATAATCAACCGCAGTCTCATATCTGCTTGCCCCATACTCTCCACCGTTCAGTTCGTGCGCTTTGATCATTCGGTCAACCGCACGCTCGAACTCGGTGGGCGAGAGCTTCCCCGCGGTGGGGAGAAGCCTCACAATCAATTCCTTCAATTCCTTGTTTTCCATGCTTCAATCATAAGCCAAAAGATCGTTTTGTAGATTAAATTCAGATTAGAGTTTTTAATCTCTAATCTAGCCTCATTTGCTTGACAATCTGAACAAATGTTTTATAATTCGCCGTGAAATGCACAACGATACTATCCGCCGACAGTACGAACGAGCGCGCGCCGCGCTAGCCGACGAACGCCCGCAGATTAAAATCCGTAATTTAATGGTCGTGCTTGATTTGTTTAGCACCGCCACCGCTCATGCTCTGCTCAACGAGTGGGCGGCGCGTGGATGGGTGGATGTCGAATCGGTTGAAAGTTATAAGAGATATTATTTCAAAAATGAAAACTTTTAGAACGATAATCGTTATTCTCGTCGCCCTATTTATTACTATCGCCTGTTACAGCTCGTCGGCGTTTATTTCGCCTGAGCCGTCTGCGTCGCCTGTAACAGCGTCTCCAACGTCCCCCGCATTTTATTGCGTGATCTCTACCGGCTATCCTGACGGAACGGTCAATCTGCGGATGGGCGCAGGAACGCAATACGGCGTTTATAGAGTCGTTCGTGATGGCGACAGGTTCCGCATTGTCCGAACCGTCGGCGACTGGTATGCGGTCGTCGGCGATGACGGCTATGGATTTATCCGAGCCGAATATTGCGAAAGGGAAAAATAATGGCAAATAATATTTATGACGACATCGCAGATGAGATCAATGCGGAGATGGACGAGTACACCCCGCCTAGAATATCCGAAGCGCAGGTTCGGGCCGCGAAATATGCGTGGCTCGGTTTACTGTGGCTGATAGACATCGCCACCGTTTACGGGCTGGTTTTGATTTTCTCCCCCTATTGGCTTTATGCCTTCATCTGGCTGGTTTGCGGCGCGGGCAGTTTGTCGTTCGCGGAGTGGCTGTTCGAACGCATTGGAAACAACGAGGAGCAGGATAAGATTGCTCGGTTTCTGAGGGCAATTTCCGCCCTTGCGGTGATTCTCATCGGGCTGGCTGTTGGACTCGTAGTAGTCGGCGGCATTGCCATCGGTAACGTTCTGGCCGAGCGCGTGTTTTGGAGTATCGCGATTTTGCTTGTGGCGTTTAGCGCGTTGCAGGCATATCGCTATTATGACAACGACGACGAGCGCAGGGCGCAGAACGAGGAAGCACGCCGAGCGGCCAAACACCAGCGCAGTTTACGCGAGATTCATCGCGCCGGCCGCACGGTATCGGAAATCGAAAAGCAACACGCTCTAGCTGGCAAATACCGCTCTAGGCAAGGGGCGGCATTTGACGCCGCGCGTACGGCGGAGGGGTGGAAGCCGCCGAGTAGAAAGACTCCCAGCCGTCCGTCTATTTCACCCAGCGATGAGGATGCAAACCCTACGCGGGGCGGGGAGCAATAGTATCCCTGCCCGATGCGAAATCCGCCACTAATTACGCCGTCAATATAGTTGACTGGCTTGGCACGCTGGAAAATCACGCCACTAACAATGCCACTAACAATGCCACTAATGGCGGCTCATGGGTAGAATTGGTCAAAGTGAAAAAGTGGTACTCTATGCGCCTCATGCGCTGGGACGCCACTAACAAAAGGAAAGTCTATGTCAAATACCTCGGCACGCTCGAAAAATGCAAACGAGACGGAATTTACGCCGCCGAAGCGCGAAGGCTCGAACGCCTCCGACTTACAGTTAGTGGCGGAAAGATTGTCCCTGATACAGGGACATATAGCCAGAATGCCGAGTATCTGCATTAGTGGCGTGACTGTAATCAACGGATTTTTGTTAGTGGCGTTGAGAATTGAGGGGCATGAGTTATCTGTTAGTGGCGGAGTTTGGGAAATTGACGGCAGAGACATAACGCTCTCCGCCGATGAGGGCAGTTAGTGGCGTCCGGATTACTCCACACAACGGCGGCACTGGCGGCCTCGGCTGTTGGTGTCACGTTGCATTTAAGTGCGGGCGATGCGACTAGTGCGCTGGCATGGGGCGCGGCCGGTTTGTGGTGCGTCATTGTCCAGCCGGATTTAGACCAGATAGACAATGACGGCGGATACTATGGCTACTATATCGCGGACAGAACGCTGAAAGGCGCGTCGAACATTATCCGCTGGTATTGGACGCCTTACGCCCGCCTATTGCGGCATCGTTCGTTTTGGTCGCATGCGCCCGTCATCGGAACGCTCGGACGCCTGTTCTACGGCGGCTGGTTCATTCTCATCCTGTTCCACCACTGGGCGGGGATGCCGCAATGGGTTACGGCGGTTATCGCTATGGACATGCTACACTGGATTATGGATTGGCATATCTGGACGCGATTGGGTTTGTTTCATCAGCGGAAGGATTGAGCGCGCCAACCGGTGTTAATATGCCGATTTATGTTAACGCCCGTTTGCTATCAACGGGCGTTTTTAATGCTATAATGCGGGCATGAGCGATAAAATCCAAAAACGAAAAATCGAAGACCTGCAACCCGATCCGAACAACGCCAATAAACACACCCAGCGCGGGCATACGATTGTCGAGAACAGTATGCGAAAACGGGGCATAGGGCGCGGGATTCTGGCGGCGGGTAAGGACGTAGAAAAGCCCGTTGTCCTTGCTGGCAATCTGACGTTGGAAAAGGCGCGAGATGCGGGGTTCGAGAATGTGATTCTCGTTCACACAACGGGCAGTGATTTGGTCGTAAATGTCCGCGACGACCTGAGCCCGAACAGCGCGGAAGCCATTGCGCTGGCGATTGAGGATAACGAAAGTAGCAAACAGTCATACAATCCAGACATTGACGTACTCGCGGCGTTGGCGCAGGGCGAGAACGCGGTGTTGGCGGCGTTGCGGGAGGAGGATAAGGTACTCAACAGCGTTATTGAGGGGATGGGCTTGCCCGATGAAAACGCGGGGGCGGATACAGAGCCTGAAATCTCCCGCGCCGAAGAGTTGCGCGAAAAACGGCAGACCGCCACAGGTCAATTATGGCAACTCGGACGGCATCGGCTATTATGCGGGGATAGCACGAAGCGCGAGGACGTTGAGCGCGTGATGGGTGGGGAGAGGGCTGATTTGGTTGTGACTAGCCCGCCTTATTTCAATATGAGAGAGTATTCTTTTTTTGAAACTTACGATGATTATTTGTTATTTGTTGAAAAAATTATTGTTGAAATTTTGAATATATGTAATTTGAAATCTTTTGCGTTATTGTGGAACGTCTCAACAGATGTTTCTAACGAAAAGGATATTCCCGCAGATACAAGTGTAATTGCAAGGAAGTTGGGATTACGTTTCAAAGGCAATATTATCTGGGTAAAATCTGGCATTAGTAGTAGTAGTATGCGGAGCAATCATATAATCACAGACTCGCACTATTACCCACTTCTGAAACATGAGCCGATAATGTTTTTTGTTTCAGGGAAGTATCCGTCTTTCGACAAAAAAGACACCAAGTATGTCAACGATATACTCGGTGACGTATGGGAAATTACGCAGGTCTTAGGAAGTGAACAAAAAAAGATAGGACACAACGCTCCATTTCCATTAGAGTTGGCTAAACGTTGCATTCTTTCAATGTCTCAATCTGGCGCGTTTGTGTACGAACCATTTGGCGGAAGTGGCACAACCCTCGTCGCCTGTGAAAACCTAAACCGCGATTGTCGCATGATAGAAATTTCGCCAGCATATTGCGCCGTCAGTTTAGAGCGTTGGGCGGCGCACACAGGCGGCACGCCCGAATTGATAGAATGACGTAGAATACCCCGAGTGAATAGTATATGTCTAAGGATAGACAGAAATCTGAAATTAGTCGAGACCGCCGCAATATTGCCGCGTTATATCTGCGCGGCAAGACACAGGTTGAAATCGCCGCAGAGTTGCAAATCTCACAGGCTACTGTATCCCGCGACCTTGCCGCAATACGCGGGGAATGGGTCAAGGAATCGGTACAGGCAATTGACCAGCGAAAGGCAATAGAACTGGCGAAGATAGACGCGTTGGAGTTGGAATACTGGGAGGCTTGGAAGCGTTCGCAGGTCGCGACGAAGCAGGAGGTTTCCGAAGTTTTCGGCACTGGCGTTGGAAACAAAGCCAAAATCCAGAAGCGGACAACGGAACAGACAGGCGACCCGCGATTTTTGTCCGGCGTTATGCAGTGCATTGAAAAGCGTTGTCAGATTTTGGGAATCGGGGTGTCAGATAAAAAAGGGGGCGTTAGTGTGAATGTTGGTTCTGGCATCGGGAAATTGGAGGGCGATTCTAATGTCGTCCGCATCATAGTTCACGACAACGACGACGAAGCCGAATCAAAGAACGATGAAGACTCTGGTGCATGAGTTCAGTGTCCCGATTCGATCAGAGCGGGATTTGCGGAATTTTGTCCTATACGCCTGGGGCGTCAAAATCCCCAACGTACAAGTATGCCCCAATCATTCAACGCCCTGGCGCGCTTTTGCCGACGCGTACTTCGCCCGCTCGCCCGTTGACGTATGGTGGGCGTCTCGCGGCTTCGGGGGCAAATCGTTTTTGCTATCCGTATTGGCACTAACAGAGGCCGTCACACTCGGCGTGGGCGTTAACATACTCGGCGGTTCTGGGGCGCAGTCGAAGCGCGTAATGGAGCATATCAACGCTCTGTGGAATTATCCGTCCTCCCCGCGTGAGATGTTAAAAGGCGACGCGGCGACTGTTACGCGGCTGAACAATGGAGCGGTCATCGAGGCTCTTATGGCGTCACAGACCAGCGTCCGAGGCAGTCATCCTACCCGTCTGCGACTAGACGAGATAGACGAAATGGACATTGACATCCTCGACGCGGCGATGGGGCAACCGATGAGCAAGAAGGACATACGCACGCATACGGTGATGTCCAGCACGCGGCAATATGCGGACGGGACCATGCAGGCGATTCTTCAGCGCGCGGCTGAAAAAGGCTGGCACACGCACGAATGGTGTTATCGTGAGAATCTGGAACCGCACGGCTGGCTCACTCATGCAGAGATCGAGCGCAAGAAGCTCGAAGTCACTGCGCTGATGTGGGATACCGAGTACGAGAATCAGGAACCGTCGCCCGGTAGCCGCGCTATTATTCCCGAAGCGGTCGAGAAAATGTTCAACCGCTCGCTCGGAGTTTACGAAGGTGCGCCGAATGAGTACATTGAGATTGAGCCACCCATCCCCGGCGCGTCGTATGCTCACGGTGCGGATTGGGCGAAGAAAAACGACTGGACGGTTATCGCGACGATTCGGAAGGATGTTGTGCCGAAGCGCGTCGTCGCATGGGAGCGGACGGGACGCATGGAATGGCCCGCAATGATCGCCAAACTGGACGAACGCATTGCCCGTTACGGCGGAGAGGCGTTACACGATGGCACGGGGTTGGGGGATGTCGTGAACGATTACATGGTAACGGACAGGGCAAAACCGTTTATAATGGCTGGGAGGCCGCGCGCCGATTTGTTGTCCGAATACATCGCCGCCTGCGAGAACGGGGAGCTCGAATATCCGTTTATTCGCTATGCTTATAACGAGCATAAACTGGCGTCTAATGAGGACGTGTATGGCGGCGGTGAAAAAGGCCACCTGCCCGACGGTATATCCAGTGGTGCGCTGATGTGGCGGGCGGCGGAGGGGATGGGCGAGGGCGGGGGCTTTGCGATAACCGGACGCGGAAAGTATGGTCGTGTTCTGAAAAGGAGTTAATTATGTCTCTACCGATTAGTATTCAGATGTCGTATCTTGAGGCGTTGAATCGTGAGATGTTAGAACGACAGGGCGAGATTCTTCTTGCCCGTGCCTATCATAACGGCGTTCAACCCGTTTATATGACAGACCGCCAGAAGGAATTTTTAGATTTACATGCCAACAATCCATTTCGCTGTAATATTGTCCGAACTGTAACGACCGCATTGTGCGATGAGTTGAACGTCGTCGGATTCGAGACGAGCGAAACGCCCGATGAAAATGGGAATAAGCCGCAGGCTCAATGGTTTTGGGATGTCTGGAATAAAAATAAAATGGACACAATGCAGTATGACGTTCACGAAAAAGCGTTATCGGAGGGGCAGGCGTTTATTATTCTTGACTGGGATGCGGAGAACGGTTATCCCATTATGGTATTACATGAACAATTTACCGATGTGCGCGCCAACGCCGCAGAAAGCCGCTGGTCTGACCTTACAGTTGCGGATACTGAAAGCTTGGCAGGAACCGGGCAGGGGGTGTGGATGGTTTACGAGAATAATGACCCGTATCAAAAAAGACTTTTCGCCGTTAAACAATGGAGTGAAATCGTTGACGAGGAGGACGGCGGCGTTGATTCTCGTATTCGTAGAACGATATATTTTCCCGACAGAATAGAAAGATATGTTTACGACGATCATGGAAGGTGGGTTGAACTTGAAAATTCTCCGGAGAGATGGGTTGACAAAAACGGAAAACCCCTTGGTATTCCCGTTTTTAGTTTTAATAACAAAAATTTACGACCGGAGGCTTGGGACGCTATACCAATTCAGGATGCGAACAATAAAATGTTGGTTGACGTTCTAGGCGCCGCCGATACTACTGGATTTCCGTTTTTGGTTTTACTTGGAGCTTATCCGACTGTTGATGGCAAGAAACCCGCCCCAGACAATTCAAATGTTTGGCCGATAGGCCCAGGGCAGGTTGTCGGGAATAATGACATAAAATCGGGAGAGACGTCTTTGGTGAAAATCGAAGGTTCAGACCCGACGCCGCTTATGGAAGTGATTAAGGATATGACAATGTTCGCCGCGCAAATTACAGGAACGCCTGCGTCCCGTTTTATCACAACGGCGCAAATCGCCAGTGCCGACACGCTGAAGGAGCAGGAACGGGAATTGCGTAAGCGCGCTCTAAGCCGTCAAATCCTGTTCGGGGACGTGTGGGAAGACGTAATGATTATGGCGCGGCGCATCGCCAATGCCTTCGGCAACGCGGGGTTGGATGAGAATGTAACCGTCGAAACGGTTTGGCGAAATATTACGACGATTGACGAGTTGAAGGACGAACAAACGCTTGGCATCCCGTTGGAGTCATTGTGGATTGCTCTTGGAAAATCGCCGGAGCAGATAGCAATGATGAAGGCCACGGAGGAATATCGCATACGGCGCGAGAAGGCCATTTGGGACGGCTTCTCGGCGGCGGCCGCGAGCGGTGTGCCTGTTGAGGTCTATCTTCACAGGATTGGCTTATCGGATGACGAAATCAAAGAGATTGTTTCCGAAATTGGAAGCGAGCGTATCCCGCCTACTGAGATGTGAGATGAAAAAAGCCATTCATTACACGCGCAGTGAAATCGAGCGAATTGCGGATGTAACAGATGCGGACATAGAAATAGCGCGGGACATGTGGCGGCGGTATTCTCTCCCGATGTTCCGCGACCTGATAGACGCCCCGCTTTACGGTTCCGGCGAACGCGCTCGTATTGCGTGGGATGCGCGAGCGCGGCGTTACGTTTACACATCGAACGGCTACCGCATCCCGCCCATTGAAATCCGAAATCATGTCATCGAGCCGTTCCTGACAAACGTTCGCCTTGCCATGCGGGGCGTTTCCGCCCGCTTGCAAAGCGGGAAGATAACGATAATCGAATGGCAACGGGAGATGTATAACCTGACGAAATACTCTCAGCTTGCGGCGGCTCTTATTGCCAGTGGGGGAATAAGAAACAGTACAAAAACGGACTATGTCGCAATCGCCGCGCTCGTTCTCGCTCTATTATTGTTCCTACAAACGTTCGCATTGGACATTGAGGCCGGTAAGCAATTGCTGAACGGAACATTGCTCTCGCGCGGCGATCTATACGCCAACGCTGGGCGGGACGCTTATGAGGAGACGGGCCGGCGCGGGGAGCAGTTTTATCTTGGCTCCACGATGGAGCGACGCGTACTCGATCCCAACGCGCATCATTGTCACACGGTGGACGATTGGACGGGTTGTCCAGAACTGGCGGAACTCGGCTGGCGGCCAATTGGAACTCTCCCCCGTCTGTACGATACGCCATGCAGAACGAATTGCCGATGTCATTTTGAGTATCAATGAGATACCAGCCGGACGAACCGCGATATGACGACCCTAAAGGGGTAATGGAACACGCCGGACGCTTCGACGGCGGAAAGGCTCTTGTTGTTTTGGGCGGTTACTCCGCCGCGAACTGGGCGGAGTTATATGCCAGTATCGAGCCGGATGTAATTATTATCGCCAACGGTGCGAACGCGTTGGTGAGCGATGCCGATTACTGGATTTGTGCCGAAAACATGACCCGCTCTAATCGGCTCGCGAGAGAGGGGAATCCGGCGGCGATTGCATACATGGAGATGTTTCACCGTGATTCCGGCGCGAAAACGAAACTGGTCTCATGGCATTCGTGGGGGATTCTGCGAGATACGTCCAACTGTATCCGTATCCGTCGGCGGGGGCTTGAACCGGATGAGATGTACGGCTTCTCGTTTCGCGATTATGGAATGGGTTATCTGGCTGGCTGGCTAATGAAAGACCAGACGGTGGGCGCGGCTGTTCACGTCGGGACGGTTGGGGCTCAATGCCTTCACCATGCGGGGATATTAGGATGCGCAGAAGTTCATACCATCGGTTACGATTTGATGTTCAGGGGCGAGAGCGGTCATCATGCGTACGATTATCCCGTTTACACTGTGGATAAATACAGAACGCCGAATATGTTCGTGGAATATAAGGGCGCGCGAACCCAACTCGTTTGGATCGAATCGGCGCAGTGGCTTAAGGCCATCGAACCGATATTCAAGCGCGACGGCCTGCGCTGGATAGATCACAGCGGCGGTCTATTGAGCCTTATGGGATTGGAGTGTGTGGGGCGGTGAATTGTGTTTATTGCAAATACGGACTAGCGCGGCGGATTGGAGAAAAGCGGTCTGTTACGCGTTACTTTTGTCGGGCATGTAATCGCTATTTTGATCTGCCGAAAGATGCGGGATCACACGGCAATCGCTTCATCTGTTTTAATCACCAGAACAAAGCCGACGCGCTGATTAATGCTTTGTCGGGGAAATACAATCTCGTTCACCCGCGAATAGCAAATCGGGCATCCGTATTATTCGCGATGTCGGACAGCGACGTAGCGGGCAGGGTGACTCAGTTTCGCGCAATTCAACGCGCCGGTTGTAATCGTTTTTTTGTTTACCCTCACACCGCCAGACCGTCTATGATTAACGATTATCATCCGACGTGGGAGGGTGTGACCGCGCAGTTCGTGGTCAACGAATATCACACCGAGGTTCTGCGGGCGTACGGGTATAACAAACCGCTGGCGGAAACCGGATGGTATCTGTGCGATTTGCGGCCCTTTCGTCCGAGGGAGCGCGCGTATAACGTTCTATTTGCCCCTATCCATCCGCGCAATGCCCCGCAGGATAGAGACGCCAATGCCAGGACGTTCGAGCGACTTTACCCGTTGGCGTTGAAAGGAAAAATTAATCTCACCGTCCGCCATGTCGGTACTCTGGCTGATAATGGACTGAAGCAGATGCGGGGGGTAACTTACGTCAACGGCGTGACCAACGGGAGCGATGACCGGCTTGCATCCATTGATGCGGCCGATGTAGTGATTGGTCATCAGACATTCGCGTGGGTGGCTGTGGCGCGTGGGACGCCTACCGTGATGTTTGCAGAGGATATGCCGACGCATTTTCGCGGTATCGAACAGCGATATACCGACGTGAAATCGTGGGCAAAAGTTTCGCCGTTGTTTCGTTACCCACTGGACATTTTGAAAGAATCGGATACAATGGCATTGCTCGACCGATCCGTGAAATCGGATGATGAAATCTCCGACTGGCGGCGGCGGATGATTGGCGAAGCGTTTGTCCCCGAAAAGTTTGTCTCCATTTTGGAGAACTATCTGTGAATCTAGTTACCGAGAATCAAACAGACGACAACCCCCTAAACCATCCGGATTTTATCCGCTGGCTGAAAGCGCATCGCGCCGCGTTAATCCAGCAGGCGAAAGGGCTGGAGGAGCAACGGCGTGCGGTGCTGGCGGAAGTAGGGGAATTGGAAAAAGTTCTAGATTGTAAGAAGCCCATAGAAACGGAGGACGCGCCATAGATTGATTTTTTGTGTTATAATATTCGCAACTAGATAGCCCGTCATCCGCTCCGGCGCGTGATTGGGCGAAGCAGGAACCCTATAATAGGCGGCCTGTGAGAATCTCACACGAGACTCACAGGCCGCTTACATTTTCCCCGTCTCGTTGGACGTAAAACTCGAAAGGAAAATACCATGCCAGAAGAAAACGAACAGCAGGAAATTGACGAGCAACTCTCGGATGAACGGTCACCGTCTGCGGAGACGAAAAACGCCGATAAACAAGCCGAGCATATGATACCGAAGTCTCGTCTCGACGCCAAAATCGCCGAACTCGCTAAAGCCGAGCAGGAACTTGAGAAACTCCGCAAAGCCGAAGAAGACAAGCGCAAGGCTGAGATGACCGAGCTGGATCGGTTGAAACTGGAAAAAGAAGAAGCGGATAAGCGCGTGGAGAAGACCGAAGATGAGGCTCGCGAACTCAAAATGCAAATCGCTTTTAGAGACGCTATCGCCGAATTGGGAATCGTCTTCGTAAACGAACAAGCCGCACAGGACGCGTACAAATTCCTTGATCCGGATGTCGTAAAAGACGGTTCCGGAATGCTGGAAGCCCTTGAAGAACTGAAGATCAAACGGCCTTATCTGTTCGCAGAGACCGGCGACGACGAGGGCGAGCCATCCACCGATGCACGGCACAGGGGAACACCGCGCGGTGCAAAAGACGTGTTGGACAAGGAGAGAGAACGCGATTTGCGGGCGAGGTATCAGATACGACGCTCGCGTTAAAACGAGGTGAAAAATGGCTAATGTTTCAGTAACCGCCGCGAGTGTGAAAATCCCGAACGAGAATGAGGCGATTAAAATTCGCGGCAAGATGGGCGCGGCTAGTATCGCGCCCGGTACACCCGTCTATCTGGACGGGGCGAATGGCTGGAAGGCCGGTGATGCCGATGTCGCGGCGTCGTCGCAGGTTCGTGGTTTGCTCGTCTCCCTCCCGAACGGGAGCGTTTCCAGTGCCGCTGGCGACACCGGGGACATTGTGACTCTCGGACGCGTGACGGGCTTCTCCGGCATGACCCCCGGCGCGGCTGTGTTCGTTTCGCTCGATGCCGGCTATCTCACTCAAACTGCCCCGCCCGATTCAGGCGACTTCATTTTCGCAATCGGCTGGGCTTCTGACGCTGAGACAATCTATGTTCAACCGCAGATTGTCGTTCCGTCGGCTAACGCGTCGTAAGGAGGTGCGAAATGACACTTGGAGTTAAAGACCTTAAAAACGTTGCCCTGCCCGCCGCGTGGGACGGCAACGAACTTTCCCGTTTGCGACTGCGCGACGGCACGACCTATGAAGCTCTGGTGCGCGATATTGACAGCGCGCTGGGCGTGGTAAATCGCGATTTGAACAGCGGTTATCTCGGACGACTCTCGTCCATGACTTCGGAACCCGCAATCGAATACCGCAACGGCGGCTCGAACGGGTTTGAAGATCACACCGAGTACACCCAGCCAGACCGCAAATTCGCCGAGACTACCGGACACATGCTCCCGCTGAAAATGCGGGATCGTGCGCTGGGATGGACGGCGGACTTCCTGCGGCAGGCTCGCCGCGCTCAAATTGACGCGGATATTGCGTCCCTCATTGAGGATGCCGTTGACATCTACGAAAAGAACATCTTGACGCGTCTTTTCAGTATGTCCGAGGAAACCGGCAAGGCCATCGGGCTGGGCGCAACGGGCGTCTCTGTTCCGTTCGCGGACGGCGGTAACGGCTCTGTTTCGTTCAC
>WBZO01004573.1_pt1 | contig 14842 bp, 14 predicted proteins | sample 5204261 | NCBI WGS metagenome assembly WBZO01 (sample SAMN12412400, study PRJNA552823) | activated sludge metagenome | isolation source: activated sludge from anammox sidestream of wastewater treatment plant... | place: USA: North Carolina | collected 2017-09 | reverse complement strand
CCGCGTGTGGACGAGCTCCATCAGCCGGCCGCGCGGCGGCGCGGCGACCTCCGCGAGCGCCTCGGCCCAGAGACGCTCGTCGGCGCCCGCCTCCGCCCGGAAGGACGCGACCTCCTCGGCCGTGATGCGCTTGCGCTTGCCGAGCCATCGCTTCGCGGCGAGCGCGCCGCGCGCGTAGCGGTGGAAGGTGTCCTGCGCGATCATCCACCGCTCGACGCACGACGCGTCGCGCCGTGCGAGGCCGAGCCGGTCGATGCGCGATCGCACCTCGTCGAGCGGCATCGCGTCCAGCTCGCGGAGCGCGCCCGGCCATGCGCGCGCGATCGCCGCCATCTCGGCGCGCGGATCGGGCTCCACGAACGAAGGATCGCGCCTCGCGCGGTCGTGGAGCACACGGAGCGCGTGGATCCGCTCGTATTTCTCGACGAGCGAGTCGAGGTCCGGCACGTCCCGGCGACGCGTCACGCCCGGATGCTATCCTAGGAGTCACCCATGACGGACAAGCGCCGCGAGGTCGAGGAGCTTCGAGGAGAGATCGCGAAGCTCGATGCGCAGCTCCTGTCGACGCTGGAGAAGCGCGCCAAGCTGTCGAAGAAGATCGGCGAGGCGCGCCGGCAGATGACCGCACCGCCCGCGCTCCCGGACGCCGCGCAGATGGAGGCGGTCCTCGCGAAGGCGAGCGGGGACGTGCCTCCCGCGGCGCTGCGCGAGATCTTCCGCGAGATCTTCGCGACGTGCTTCTCGCTCGAGCAGCCGGTCGTCATCGCGTTCTCGGGTCTCGACGGCGGCTTCGCGCACGCCGCCGCGCGGAGCCGCTTCGGCGTGGCCGCCGAGTACGTCTGCACCGAGTCGGTGCAGCAGGCGCTGGACGAGGTCACGCGGCAGCGCGCGAGCTATGCGGTCGTGCCGTTCGAGACCCGCGCCGACGGGCTGCTCAGCTCGACGATCGCGGCGCTCACGAGCTCCGACGTGAAGATCGTCGCGGCGTACGAGATGGTGATGAACCTCCAGCTCGCGACCAAGGCCTCGTCGGTCGCCGAGATCGAGAAGGTCTACGCGATCGCGAAGGACCGCGCGCACTGCCAGCGCTTCCTCGGCACCGAGCTCCCCGGCGCGCAGGTGCTCGACGTGAAGACGCCGCTCGCCGCCTGCCAGCTCGCGGCGGCCGACCCGCGCGCGGCGGCGCTCGTGCACGAGGGCTTCACCGCCGAGTTCCAGCTCGAGATCATCCGCAACAACGTCCGCGACGACGGGGACGAGCGCGTCCGCTACGCGATCGTCGGCACGCGCCCCGCGGGGCGCACCGGCCACGACTACACCGGGATCGTCCTCAGCGTCTCCGACACGCCGGGCGCGCTCCACGAGGTGCTGCGCCTCTTCGCCGAGCGCGGCGTGAACCTCACGAAGATCCAGTCGCGGCCGACGCCGGGCGACACCTGGCAGTACCTCTTCTTCATCGAGGTCCAGGGCCACGCCACCGACCGCAACATCGTCGGCGCCATCGAGGACGTGCGGAAGCAGGCCAAGTTCTTCAAGGTGCTGGGCTCGTACCAGTTGATCTGAGGACGAACGCGTCTGGTAACGTGGCGCGTGATGCAGGCACGCGTTCGGCTTCTCTTGTCGCTGTTGATGCTCGTCCTCTTCGTCGCCTGCGGCGGCGAGAAGAAGGAGGGCGCGAAGGCCGCGGAGAAGGAGGCGGCGCTCGACGACGCGCTCGCGCTCTTGCCGGGCAACGCGATCGCCGTCGGGTCGGTCGACGCACGCGCGTTCTTCGGGAGCAAGACGTTCGGCGCCGAGCTCGCGAAGCTCGTCGAGAAGTACGTCCCCATCGGCAAGGAGGCAGGCTTCGAGGCCGCTCGCGACGTCGATCGCGTGACCTGGGCGAGCTACTCGTACCAGGGCATCGACGTCGCCGCGATCGTCATCGGCCGCTTCGACGAGGCGAAGATCAAGCAGGTCGCCGCGTCGCAGACGCCGACGAAGATGGGGGCGCCGCTCGTGGTCTCGCAGTACGCCGGCCGCGACGTCTACACGGTCAGCAACGTCGGCTTCACCCTGCTGTCGAACGAGCGCGCGGTGGTCGGGACGGAGAGCGGCATCCGCCGCGTCCTCGAGCGCATCAAGGACAAGCGCGTGAAGCGCGACATCCTCCCGTGGATGATCGCCACGGTGGAGACGCCCGGCGCGGCCGCGTCCGTCGCCGGCGACTTCGCCAGCCAGCCGGCGCCGCAGGAGGTCCTCCGTCAGGTCCCGACGCCGCTCGCGCAGAACATCAAGGCCCTGCGCGTGCTGGTGACGTTCAAGGAGACGGGGATGCAGCTCGCCGCGAGCGGGACGTACCCCGACGAGGAGTCGGCGAAGACCGCGCAGAAGCACGTCGAGCAGGCGGCGGGGCTCGCGAAGTGGCTCGCGCTGCTCGGCATCAAGATCCAGAACGTGAACATCGCGGTCGAGAAGTCGGACGTGCAGGTGAAGCTCGAGGTCGACGATCAGTCGCTGAAGACGCTCCTCGCGTCCGCTCCGCAGTGGCTGGGAGGCTGACGTGGGCTTCTTCCGCAAGGACAGCGGCGCCGTCGAGCGCGCGGCGACGGCCCTGGCCACCGCCGGTGGCGTCGCCCACGCCGCGTTCTTCACGCTGTTCGCGCTGCGCGTCATCGGACGCGACGGGATCGGCACCGTCGGCTGGGCGATCCTCGCGCTCCTGGCGCTCGCCGGGATCGGCCTGAGCTTCGTCGGCTTCTGGCTCGTACGCATGTCGCGGGCGAAGCGCATCGGGTATCTCGCGATCGCGACCTCGACGGGGCTCGCGGGCGCGCTGCTCGCCGTGGCGACGTGGACGTCGTGAAGCCGCGGCCATGAGCGTCCTCGTCGTCCATCCCCAGGAGAAGCCGCTCACCGGCGGCGTCCCGGTCCCGAGCGACAAGAGCATCGGCCATCGCGCGCTCCTGTTCGCGTCGCTGTGCGAGGGGACGTCCGAGATCCGCGGATTTTCGTACGGCGAGGACAACGTCTCGACGGCGAGCGCGATGCGCGCCATGGGCGCGATGATCGACGACGTGACGAAGGGGCACCTGCGCGTCAGGGGCACCGGCCTGTTCGGGCTGAAGGCGCCGAGCCAGGCGCTCGACTGCGGGAACTCGGGCACGACGATGCGCCTGCTCACGGGCATCCTCTGCGCGCAGACCTTCCGGACGAAGCTCGTCGGCGACGCGTCGCTGAGCAGGCGTCCGATGATGCGCGTCGTGGGCCCGCTCCGCGCGCGCGGCGCGGTGATCGACGGCGCGCCGCATCCGACGAAGGAGGGAGAGCTTCTGCCCCCGCTGGTCGTCGGACCGCTCCCCGAGGGCAAGGAGCTCGCCGAGCTCGAGTACGAGAGCCCGGTGGCGAGCGCGCAGGTGAAGAGCGCGGTCCTCCTCTCCGGGCTCTACGCGCACGGCACGACGTGGCTCAGGGAGCCGACGCTCTCGCGCGATCACACGGAGCGCATGATGCACGCGCTCGGCGTCCCGCTGCGCGCGGTGGGGACGATGATCGAGCTCGATCCGGCGGGATGGAACGGCAAGATGCCCGCGTTCGAGATCACGATCCCCGGAGACGTCTCGGCGGCGGCGTTCCTCCTCGTGGCCGCGAACGTCGTCCCTGGCTCGCGCGTCACCGTGCGCGGCGTGGGCACGAACCCGACGCGCACCGGGCTCCTCGAGATCGCGCGTCACATGGGCGCGGGCATCGAGGTCGTCCCCCAGGGCGATCAGGGCGGCGAGCCGGTCGCGGAGATCACGGCCTGGAGCGCGCCGATGCACGGCGGTTTGATCGGCGGAGAGCTGGTGCCCCGCGCGATCGACGAGATCCCGATCGCGTGCGCGCTCGCGGCGCGGGCATCCGGCACGACCACGATCCGCGATGCCGAGGAGCTGCGGGTGAAGGAGAGCGATCGGATCGCGACGATGGCGAGCGTGCTGCGCGCGTTCGGCGTCGCGTGCGAGGAGCTGCCCGACGGCATCGTGGTCGAGGGCAGGGAAGGCCCGCTCGAGGCGGCGGAGGTGGACAGCCGCGGGGACCATCGCATCGCGATGACCGCGGCAGTGCTCGCGCTCGCCGCGAAGGCCCCGAGCCGCATCACCGACTGCGACTGCATTGCGACGAGCTTCCCGCGGTTCGTCGGGACGCTGCGCGCGCTCGGAGCGCGCATCGACGTCGAGACGTGACGGCCGAGCCGACGAAAACCGTGCGGACGGCGCGACGAGGGTGGTAGAACCCTCCGGCCGTGACGGAGCGAAAGGGTGTCATCGTCGCCATCGACGGACCGGCCGGTGCAGGCAAGAGCACGGTGGCGCGTCGGCTCGCGGACGCGCTCGGCTACATCCTCGTCGACACGGGCGCGATGTATCGCAGCGTCGCGCTCGCGGCGCTGCGCTCGGGGATCGCCTGGAACGACGAGGCCGGACTCGGTGCGCTCGCGCGCGGGCTCGTGTCGCGCCATGCGCTCACGTTCGAGCGCGATCCGCAGCTCGGCGTCCGGGTGAAGCTGTCGGGCGAGGACGTCTCGGACGCGATCCGGACGCCGGAGATCGCGCAGGGCGCGAGCACGGTGTCGTCGCATCCCGAGGTGCGCGCCGCGCTGCTCGATCTGCAGCGTCAGGCGGGCGAGGGCGGCGGGGTCGTCCTCGAGGGGCGCGACATCGGCACCGTCGTGTTCCCGCAGGCCGAGGCGAAGTTCTTCCTCACGGCCAGCGCCGAGATCCGCGCGAGGCGGCGGCACGCGGAGCTCGTCGCGAAGGGACAGAACGTGACCTACGAGGACACGCTCGCGGACGTGAAGCGCCGCGACGCGCAGGACTCGGGCCGCGCGGTCGCCCCGCTCAAGCAGGCGGAGGACGCCGTCCTCGTCGACTCGACGGGGCTGTCGATCGACGAGACGGTCGCGAGCATGCTCGAGCGCGTGCGGAAGGTCGGGGCGCGATGAAGCGCGCGGCCGTGCTCGTCGCCGCGCTGCTCCTCGCCGGCGCGACCCCCGCGTGCGGAGGCAACGACGGGCCGCCGCCGGCCGCGCCGAAGCGCGAGGCGACGGCCTCGTGGCAGGACGTCTTCGACACGATGCCGGACATCTACGCGGTGGTCCGGCCGCAGGCGATCAAGCGCGACGCGGTGTACGGCTCGTTCTGGAAGACCCTGCTGCGCGTGGCCGAGGCGCGCCATCTCGTCACCGGGCCCTCGACGCTCGAGGCGGCGGAGGGATCGGAGGAGATCATCTTCGGCATCAACCCGGGGATGGATGCCGCGATCGTCCTTCGCGGCGTACCCGCGAGCCTCGATCCGAACAAGGTGACGGACGCCCAGGGTCACCCGCTCTTCAAGCTCGTCGACGAGCGCGCGAAGGTCCCCGAGTACCAGCTCGTCGATCGACGCACCGCCGAGCCCGGCGCGGTGTTCGTGCTGCCCGACCGCACGTGGGTCGGCGCGTTCGGCGAGGCGCGCCAGCGCGCGCGCTCGGCGTTCGGCTCGCCGTTCGGCCGGCCGGCGCCCAAGGTCGACCGCGAGGCCCTCGGCGTCCTGCGCTTCGGTCAGGGCTTCGTGCAGCAGCCACGCTACGTGAAGAGCCCGGTGTGGAGCGCGTTCACCAAGCGCCTCGGCAGCGTCACGCTCGCGCTCAAGCCGGGCAAGGGCGGCGTCGTCGTGTCCCTCCAGTACGAGGATCAGGACGCGACGGCGTACGCCGAGATGCAAGCCAAGCGGATGATCGAGGAGCTGTCGAAGGACGAGAAGCGCTTCGGATGGCTCAAGGACGCGAAGGTGGCCTACGAGGGCAACACCGTCGTCGTGCATCTGCCCGTGCCGCCGCGGCTGCTCGAGGAGCTGCCGGGCGCGTCCGCGAGCGACATGCCGCTGTGAGGACGACCGCCTCGGTCGCCGTCGTGCTCACGGTGCTCGCAGCGCCCGCTGCGTGCGGCAAGGCGCTGCCGGCCGACGCGCCCCCGGCGGACGCCGGCACAGTGGTCGACGCCGCGACCGATGCGCCCGGGTCCGCCGCGGACGCCGGCGCCGACGTGGCGCCGCCGCCGCCGCTGCCCGAGTGCCCCCTCGTGGAGTGCCCCTCGTCGCTCCCGGGAGAGGACTGCACCGACGAGGACTGCGCATCGCCGATCGACATGCCCGTCTCCGGGGCGGTCTCGGTGGACGGCGCCGAGCGGTGCGTCGCCTCCGCCGGCGCCTTCGTCACGGACACGCGGCCGCGGACGAGCTCGCGCCGCGTCGGCGGCCTCGCGTTCCACGTCGGCACCGCGAGCCCCGGAGGGCCGAAGCCGATCACCCTGGCGCGGCTCGGGGTCGACGGCGACGCGGCCGGCGAGCGCTTCGAGGCGGTCCTCGAGGGCGGCAAGCTCCGACTGTGCGAGAGGTCCGGCGCTGCCTCGACGTGCTCCCCGGGCGTGCCGCTCACGAACGACGCCACGGTGCACCTCCACGGCCTCGTCTCGAGCGAGACGCCGCCACGCGCATCTTTCGCGCTGACGGTCGCATGCGGTGCGCCCGAGGTGCTCTCCGTGACGCGCCCCTTCGCGACGGGCATGGTGCGCGGAGCCGTCGGATGCATCGACGACGGCGGGCAAGGATGCAGCATCACGTTCGACGACGTCGTCATCTTCACCGCCGCCGAGTGAGCGGGGCCGCTGGCGCATCCGATGCATCACCTCCTGGCTCGAAAGGAGGTGACGTCATGACCCGCTTCGTCTTCGCGCTCGCTCTGGCGATCGGCGCAGCAGGGTGCGCGGCCGACGTCGAGGATCCGCAGACCGAGCCGCTACCCGCCGAACCGCAGCGAAACCCGCCTCCCCAGAGCCTCTCTGGAGACTTCTACGATCCGCTGCAGGACATCGTCGTCGATCTCGACCACTACCGGCCGGATCTGAAGCTCCCTCCGCTGCAGGTCCCGGGCGAGGCGTGGCCCTACGCCGAGCACTGACCTACTTGATCTCGACGGGCGTGCTGCCGTGCTTCTGCCCCCAGCAGAAGAGACGTCCGTCGGCGATCGCGCACGCGGTGTCGAGACCGGCGGCGATCCGCGTGGCCTTCTCGACGCCCTTCACCGGAGCCGGGGCCTTGCGATCGGCGGTCGTGCCGTCGCCGAGCTGGCCCTTGTCGTTGTGTCCCCAGCAGTACACCGCGCCCGTCGCGAGGCGGGCGCACGCGTGACCGCCGATGCCCACCGCGACCTCGGCGGCCGGGGCGGGCAGCGCGATCTTCGCCGGCGCGTCGTGCGGCTTCGTGTCGGCGATCGCGTCGCCGAGCACGCCGTACTGGGACGTGCCCCAGCACGAGACCGCGCCGGCCTTGTCGACTCCGCAGGTCGCCGTGTCGCCGGCCGCGAGCGTCGCGATCCCGGAGGCCTTCGGTGCCTTCGTCGCGCGCGGGATCCACGGCGGACGCGGAGGCTGCCCGCACGCGCCCGATCGGCACTGGCCCCAACACATGACAGCACCGTCACCCGTTGCCGCGCATGCGTGCACGAGCGAGATCCCGAGCGACGTCGCGCCCGACACGCCGAGGACGGGCTTGCCGGCGAGCGGCTTCTCTCGCCCCTTGTGTCCGTCGATGAGCGTCCCGTCGCCCGCCTTGGCGAACTCGCGATCACCCCAGCAGTAGACCTCGCCGCTCGTCGTCCGCGCGCAGCTGCGCGACACGTCGACGACGATCTCGGCCGCGCTCGCGACGCCCTTCACCGCGACGGCGGCGTCGGGCGACGCCTTCTCGGTGCCGTCACCCAGCGCGCCGAACGTGTTGTCGCCCCAGCACGCGACGGTCGCCTCCGCGGTCACGACGCACGTGTGCGAGCTCGAACAGGAGATCGCCTTCGCGCCCTTCACGTCCGCGGGGCCGCGCTCGAGCTTGCCGTTCGGCCACCTCCAGGGGCGCCCCTCCGCGTCGAGCGCGCATTCCGGATCGGCGCTCGAGAGCTGCACGAAGGTCGTCGCGCCCTTCGCCGCCGGGGTCGTCGCCGTCGTCGGCGCATCGCTGCTCCCGTGGGTCCCCGCAGAGGACGCCGGCGCCCCGTCCTTCGCCGAGGTCGCGGGCGTCTGCGCTCCGGAGGCGGAGCCGGGCGATGCCGCCGTCTCGCGGCCCGGCGAAGCCCCGCAGGCGAGCGAGAGAAACGACGACAGGGCCAGGAAGGGCAGGCGAGCCATGCCCCGCAGCGTAACGCGAGCTCGGTCCGCTCAGAACAACTCGGCGCCGAGCGCGAGCGCGAGCTCTGCGGCGGACGAGTACCGGGCCTCGCGCGACTTCGAGAGGCACCGCCCGACGATGCGCTCGAGCCGGTGGCTGACGTCGGGACGCTTCGCGCGGATCGCGGGGACGGGGTCGCGTGCGATGCGCGCGAGGATCTGCGGGATCGATCGCGCGGAGAACGGCACGTCGCCGGTGAGCAGCTCGAAGAGCGTCGCGCCCACGGCCCACACGTCGACGCGCGAGTCGACGTCGAGGCGCGGGTCTAGCTGCTCCGGCGCCATGTACGCCGGCGTCCCGTGGACGTTGCCGTCCGTCGTGATGCGGCCGTACATCTTCGTCGAGATCACGTCCTTCACCAGGCCGAAGTCGAGCACCTTCACGAACGGCGCGCCGTCGGGGCGCGCGACGAGGAACAGGTTCGACGGCTTCACGTCGCGATGGATCAGGCCGAGGGCGTGCGCCTCTCCCAGCACGTCGAGCACCTGCATGATGGACTCGACGGCGAAGTGGGCCGGCAGCGGACCGCGGGTACGAAGGACCTCGTCGAGCGTCTGGCCCTGCAGGTACTCCATCACGATGTACGGCGCGCCGTCGGGGAGCTCGCCGACGTCGAGGACCTTCGCGACGTGCGGGCTGGAGAGGCGCGATGCCGCGATCGCCTCGGCGAACATCCGTGTCCGCTGCTCGGGCTGGGTCACGTGCTCGGGGCTCAGCATCTTGACCGCGACGAGCTCGTCGGTCGCCCTGACGCGTGCCGCCATGACCACGCCGATGGATCCGGCGCCCAGGGGGCCGACGAGATCGAGCCCCGGGGGCAACATCGGACGACGCACCCCACTCTGCTCCATCTGGGGCGGCACCGTGTGCGGGCCGCCCAGCGGCGGAAGGTCCTCGAGCTCGACCTCGAGATCAATCGAGCTTGCGCGGCGTGGACGAGACATCCTCGGTTCCGTTCTCCGGCCGGGGTTCATTCACGTTCCGGGCCTAGCTCGGTCGGGATGAATTTCGGCCGTTTCGGGCCTGTTCTGTCGCCACGCCGTCCACAAGTCGCCACCCCGTTCAATGGAAAGCGGGGTGGCCACCCCGGGGCGGCGGCCGGCCGGACGTCCTCGTGCAACGGTCGAGCCAGCCCCTTTGACGCGGCACGTTCCGTGGGCTATTGGCGGCGTCCCCCTCTGGCCGCGGTGCGCGCATCGCCCGGCGGCTTCTCGGGGGAGAAAGGCGGCCTCGCGCTACCGAGCTCGAGGCCGAAACGAGGCGAACCGTATCTAGATGGCCACTGAAACCGTGAAGACCGAGAGCGGAGGGATGGACTCCTTTGCCGCTCTGTTCGAAGCATCCGTCGCTGGCGAGGCCTTCGGTAAGGAAGGCGAGATCGTCAAGGGCACCGTCGTCGCCGTCCAGCGCGACAACGTCATCATCGACATCGGCGGGAAGAGCGAGGGCATGATCCCGCTCAACGAGTTCTCCGGCGCCGGCGGTGAGGTCACCGTCAAGGCGGGAGACGTCATCGACGTCTACATCGAGAGCCGCGAGAACGACGACGGGCTTGTCACCCTCTCCAAGGAGAAGGCCGACAAGATGAAGGTGTGGGATGAGATCTCGGGCGCGTGCGAGCGCGACGAGCTCATCGAGGGCACCATCAGCCAGCGCGTGAAGGGCGGCCTCTCGGTCACCATCAAGGGCGGCGTGAAGGCGTTCCTCCCCGGTTCGCAGGTCGACCTCCGTCCGATCCGCAACTTGGACAAGCTGATCGGCCAGACCTACCAATTCAAGGTCATCAAGTTCAACAAGAAGCGCGGCAACATCGTCCTCAGCCGCCGCGTGCTCCTCGAGAAGGAGCGCGATCAGCAGAAGACCAAGACCCTCGAGACGCTCGAGGAGGGCAAGGTCGTCCGCGGCGTCATCAAGAACATCACCGAGTACGGCGCGTTCGTCGATCTCGGCGGCATCGATGGCCTCCTCCACATCACCGACATGTCCTGGGGTCGCGTCAACCACCCCGAGGAGCTCTTCAAGGTCGGTGACGAGGTCACGGTCAAGGTCCTCAAGTACAACGCGGAGACGGAGCGCGTCAGCCTCGGCCTGAAGCAGACGCAGGAAGATCCGTGGAACCACGCGGAAGAGGCGTACCCGCCGGGCAAGAAGGTGCACGGCAAGGTCATGTCGATCACCGACTACGGCGCGTTCGTCGAGCTCGAGCCGGGCGTCGAGGGCCTCATCCACGTCAGCGAGATGTCGTGGACGAAGAAGGTCAAGCACCCGTCCAAGCTCCTCGAGGTCGGTCAGGAGATCGACTGCCAGGTGCTCGAGGTCGACGCGAAGGCCAAGCGCATCTCGCTCGGTCTCAAGCAGCTCGAGCCCGATCCCTGGACGCTCTTCACCGAGAAGTACTCGCCGGGTGACAAGATCGGCGGCAAGGTCCGCTCGATCACCGACTACGGCGTGTTCATCGGCATCGAAGAGGGCGTCGACGGCATGGTCCACAAGTCGGACCTCTCGTGGACGGCCAAGGTCAACAACCCGGCGGACCTCCACCACAAGGGCGAGGACGTCGAGGCGATCATCCTCTCGATCAACCACGACGAGAAGAAGGTCTCCCTCGGCATCAAGCAGCTCTGGGACGATCCGTGGCCGACCATCTTCACGGAGTTCCCTCCGGGCAAGGTCGTCGACTGCAAGGTCGTGTCGATCGTCGACTACGGCATGTTCGTCCGCATCCGCGAGGGTGTGGAGGGCCTCGTGCCGTCGAACGAGACCGTCGACAAGAAGCCGGAAGCCGAAGGCGCGGAGCCGAAGCCCTACGAGGTCGGCGACACGTTCCAGGCCGAGATCGCCAACGTCGATTCGCAGGACCGTCGCCTGACGCTCTCCATGCGCATCGGTGAGGGCGCGGCGCTCCAGCCGAAGGCCGAGAAGCGCGCCTCCGTCGCTCCGAAGAAGGCCGCCGGCGAGGCGAAGGCCACGTCGATCGGCGAGCTCATCAAGCAGAAGCTCGGTGACAAGCTCGGTGCGGCGAAGGAAGAGAAGGGCGACGAGGGCGAGGACGAGTGACCGTCTGATCGCTGACTCGTGACGCTGCGATGGCGGCGACGTTCCTCCGGGGACGTCGCCGTCACGCTTTTTGTCGCACCGGCCTCCGACACCCGGTCACGTTTTCGCCGCTTCTTGCAGTTTTGACGCAACCGGGCGAGAAGGGCGGCCGACTGGCCCCCTCGCGTGGGGCTCACTTCGGGCCACGAGAAAATCAGGTGGGAGAATGCGAGCGAATCTTGGATTGGTAGCGGTGGGCATCGGCGCGATCGCCCTCGGTTGCGGAACGTTCTCGTCCGGGGACGAGCAGACGGCGCCGCCGGGGGCGTCACCTTCGGGCGGAGATGCTCCGAGCGCGGACGCAGGGCGGGACGGCCCCGACGTGGTCGGCGCGCCCGCAGGGTGCGATCCGGCCCTCGAGCCGAAGGACGCGCCTCCTTGCGTCGTGAACGAGTACGGCGTGTTCGTCGACGCGGCCGGCGGCGCCGACACGAACCCCGGGACGAGGGAGAAGCCGTTCAAGACGATCGGCGCGGCGCTCGCGAAGCAGGGCCCCAAGCCGCGCGTGTACGTCTGCGAGGGCACGTACCCGGAGAGCATCGCGCTCACGAAGCCGACCTCGATCTACGGAGGCTTCGCGTGCGCCTCGTGGCAGTACGCGGGGAAGAAGGCGCGCGTGGCGCCGGTCGGGTCGGGGACGGAGGCGCTCGTGGCCACGAACGTGACCGGTGCGCTGCTCGTCGCGGACCTCGAGCTCGAGTCCGCATCGGGGGATGCGACCTCGCCGAACAGCATCGCGGTCCGTGTGGCGAGCGCGGAGCTGAAGCTCCTCCGCGTCGGCGTCAAGGCGGGCAAGGGCAGCGACGGCGCGAAGGGCGCGACCGGCGTCGCCGAGACCGTCATCGCCATCGCCGGCGGCGACACCACGACGCCGAACGGGAACGCCTCGAACGTGAGCACGCCGGGCGCGGAGAAGAGGTGCACCTGCGCGAGCGGAGGCCTGACGTACGGCGGCAGCGGCGGCACGCCCGGCGCGACGGGAGCGACCGGTCAGCCGGACCTCGGAGGCGCATTCCCGAACGACGGCGCCGGTGGTGTCGGAGCGGGGCTCGCGAGCTGCGGGACCAACGCGTCGTCCGGGACGGGCAACCAGGGCGCCGCGGGCGCGGGTGGCGACGACGCCCTGTCGATCGCCGGGCGCGGGGAGCTCGTCGAGGGCGTCTGGGTCCCTGCCACCGGCAACAAGGGTGGGGCGGGCATGCCCGGGCAGGGCGGCGGCGGCGGCGGCGGTCGCGACGGCCGCGGAGGCGGCGGAGGCGCGTGCGGCGCCTGCGGCGGCTCCGGCGGGATGGGCGGGGCAGGAGGCGGCGCGAGCATCGCGCTCCTCTCGATGGACGCGAAGGTGTCGCTCGTCGCGTGCACGCTGGTCACCGCGGGCGGCGGCGCCGGCGGCGAGGGCGGGAGCGGCGGCCCGAGCGCGGCGATCCCCACGGGCGGAGCGAGCGCCCAGGCATGCAGCGGCGGCCCTGGCGGCCCCGGCGGCGTCGGCGGCACCGGCGGCGGCGGCGCGGGCGGCGTCTCGATCGGTGTACTCTACACGGGTGCGAAGCCCGATGCAGACGCCGCGACCGGCATGACCATCGGCGGCGCCGGCGACCCCGGGATGGGCGGCACGCCGGGCGCGAACGACGGCCCGGCCGGCGTCGCCGCGAAGGTGATGGCCGCCGCGGAGCTCTGAGGCCCCTCCCGTTGCAGGATCCATCGCGCTCGGGCGCGGCGCTGACGTGATGGCAAAGCACCGCGCGAGCGGAAGCGCGTGCGCTCCTCCTTTGTCCTCCAGGCAAAGGAGAAGCTTGCATGATGCATCGATTCGTGTTCGGCGTGCTCGCCTCGACGGCGCTCGCGGCCGGGACCGCGTCGGCCGAGGACGCGCCATCGTTCGGCCGTGCAGGGACCGTGGTCCTCGACGACGTCGTGGGGGGCCACGTCCTCACCGCCGCGCCCGCTCCCGCCTTGGGAGCCGCGGGGATCCAGGCCGGGTGGCTCTCGTTCGGATCGCTCGAGATCGGCGCCACCAAGACGCGCTACCTGCGCCTGAGCCCCTCGATGGATGTGTTCGTGAGCGACGGGGCCTCCATCGGCGTGCAGCTCGGCGGCGGCGTCTCCCGGTACGAGCAGCCACCCGGCGGAACGATGAAGGGCTGGGACGCGACGGTCGTGCCGCGCGTCGGCTACGCATTCGCTCTCGCCGACGACGTCGCGGTGTGGCCACGCATCGCAGGAGGCGTCACCGTCTTCGATTCACCGCTCCAGACGCGCACCGGGACGATCCTCCACGGAGCGCTCGAGCTACCCTTCGTCTTCCGACTGTCGCGTCGCGTCGTGTTCGACCTCGGCCCGGAGCTCGCCTACGTGCACCAGCTGGCGGGGCCCTTCGATGCTCGCGGCGTCACCGGAGGCGCACGCGGCGGGGTGTCGCTCGTGTTCTGAAGCCCGCGCACATTTGCTAAGGTCCGCCGCGCGATGCCGACACCGATCTGGGCGCCGTGGCGGATGAAGTACATCACCGGCGAGGAGAAGACGCCGGGCTGCTTCTTCTGCGATCACCCGAAGGATCCCTCGCGCTATCGCGAGAACCTCGTCCTCGTCGTGCAGCCGCACGCGTTCGTGTGCCTCAACCGCTACCCGTTCACGACCTCGCATCTGCTCGTCGCCCCGCGGAGGCACGTGGCCGATCCGTCCGAGCTCGAGGATGCCGAGTACGACGCGCTCATGCGCCTCTTGCGCGAGAGCGTCGCGCGCCTGCGCCGCGCGGTATCGTGCGAGGCGATGAACGTCGGGTTCAACCTCGGCAAGGCGGCCGGCGCGGGCGTCGCCGATCACCTGCACGGGCACCTCGTCCCGAGGTGGAACGGCGACACGAACTTCATGCCCGTGCTCGCGGACGTGCGCGTCATGCCCGAGTACCTCGACGACGCGTGGCAGAAGCTGAACGCGGCGTTCGCCGACGTGCCCGGAGAGCACGCCCCGTGAACACCGACGTCGTCATCGACGACGTGTCCGCCGTCCGCGCCGCCCGCCGGCGCTACGCGGCGTTCCTCCTGGCGACGGCGGCGATCGTCGTCGCGGTGGTCGTGACGGCGCGATCGGTGCTGCTGCCGTTCGTCCTCGCGCTCGTGATCGCCTATGTGCTGACGCCCCTCGTCGCGTGGGTGGAGAAGAAGAAGGTCCCGCGCGCGCTCGCGATCATCATCGTCTACGTCGTCGTGCTCGGCACGCTCGGGACGTTCATCCGCCTCGCGGCTCCGCGCGTCGGGCAGGAGCTCGCCGGCCTGCGCCGCGAGCTGCCGGAGCTCGGCAAGACGATCCGGCACGAGTGGGTGCCCTACGTGCAGGGGAGGCTCCGCGCGGTCGGGCTCGGCGGACCGCCCCCCGACGAGCGCGTCGAGCCGCACACGGAGCCGAAGGAGTCCGAGGCCCCGGCGATCGTCGCGCGGCCCCGCGCGGACGGCTCGTTCGCCATCGAGATCCAGGGGCCGCTCGCGATCACGCCGGCCAAGGGCGGGGGATACACCGTCGGGCCCGTGGA
>WBZO01004572.1_pt1 | contig 14843 bp, 10 predicted proteins | sample 5204261 | NCBI WGS metagenome assembly WBZO01 (sample SAMN12412400, study PRJNA552823) | activated sludge metagenome | isolation source: activated sludge from anammox sidestream of wastewater treatment plant... | place: USA: North Carolina | collected 2017-09 | reverse complement strand
AATGCGGATAGATATTGAGGAGGCCCGGCAGGCGGTGTACTGGCCCGCCCGCGCGTCATGATGCCAGTTCCAGCACCTCGTAGACGGTAACGGCTGTCTCACGGCCTCTGACGAACCGGGGCCCCAGGCAGCGGACAGTGACGGATTCTTCCACCGCGGCGAAGGCGGCTTCGCTGATCAAAATCTGGCCGTTGCGACCGAGGTCCTGCAGGCGGCTGGCCAGGTTGACCGTATCGCCGATGGCGGTGTAGTCCATCAGGTCATCGGCACCGACCAGCCCGACAATGGCCTGCCCGGTGTGGATGCCGATGTTCATCCGCAGATGAAAGGTAGCGTCAAGAGTGCGGTGCAGGGTGGGGAGCGCGCCCCGAATCCGGATGGCGGTGCGGATGGCGCGCAGGACATGTTCGTCCTGGGGCAGCGGGGTGTTGTACAGGGCCATTACGCCATCGCCGGTGAATTTATCCAGCGTGCCGCCCTCGGCCTGTATCTGACGAACTACAAGGCCGTGATACTGGTTGAGCACCGACAGAAGTCGTTCTGGCTCGGTGTGCTCGGAGACCGCCGTGAACCCCTCCAGATCGGCGAAGAGCACGGTGATCGGCTTGAGCTGCCCGCCCAGCCGGACTTCTTCCGGATGCTCCAGGAGCGTCTGCACAACCTGCGGCGGGATGAAGCGCTCGAACGTTTGCCGGATCAATTCCTGCGTGGCGCGTAGCTCATCTGTGCCCGATTTGATGCGCAGCCGGGCGTTAATCCGGGCGATCAGCTCGCGGGGGCTGAACGGTTTGGTGAGATAATCATCGGCGCCCAGCCCCAGGCCCGTAACCCGGCTGTCCATATCCGCCAGGGCAGTCAGCATCAGGATGGGAATCTGGCGGGTGGCCGGATTTTCTTTGAGGCTGATGCAGACATCGAAGCCGCTCATGCCGGGCATATTGATATCGAGAATCAGCAGATCGGGCAGGACTTCTCCGGCCAGGCGCAGGGCCTCGTATCCATCCCGGGCAATAATAGAGCTGTAGCCCAGGCTTTTCACGATATCTTCCACCAACTGGCGGTTATCGGCGCTGTCATCGGCGACCAGAACCTTCACCCGTTGTTCTCCTGTGAGCTAGCCCAGGTAGTGCGTGAGCTTGCTTTGCAGCTCGAGCAGATCGATGGGCTTGGAAATGTAATCGTCACATCCGGCTTCGAGCGCCTTCTCCCGATCGCCAATCATGGCGTGGGCGGTCAGGGCGACAATCGGGATATGCTTGAGCTGCTGATTGGATTTAATATGTCGCGTCGCTGTCCATCCATCCATCTGCGGGAGTGACAGGTCCATCAGAATCAGATCGGGCTGCTCCGCTGTTGCTTTGGCTACCCCTTGCACCCCATCAACCGCCTCGATCACGCTGTACTGCAGCGCCTCCAGAATATCCGTGATCAGCGTGCGATTATCGGGGTTGTCCTCAACAATCAGGATTCGTTGTCGGCTTTCCATAGCCCCCGGTAACTCCTCCTTATACGAAGTCAACCTCTGCCTGCTTTTCCGGTAATACCGCGTCAGTTCCATTGTATCGCGGACGCGAAAATATGGAGCGCCCTTTATTCCGAATTTATGAGACTTTTTGCCCTGTTAACCCCAGGCGAACGGGGCCGGATATCGGAAACGATCCGGCAGCGGGCGCGACGCAGGAAAGGGGCCATGTCTTCAGCAGGTCTTTCAGAGTTCAGGTATCTGCCCGGGAGGATGTCGTCCGGGAGCGGGTATCAACTGCCGGGCGCTTCCGGTGGCGATTGGGGGGCGGCCCGGCCTGGCCCACAAGCGCCTCAATTCGCAGGATAGCGTGATCATCAATGGTCGTCGCGCGGCAGGTGTCGCACTCCCAGGCTGGCGTATTGGGGACGCTCACCAGCGTCCCATTGTAGACCTGGCTGTATGTGACCAGCCGCAGATGACGGCGGCCGACCTGGCACAAAGGGCAAATGGTGGTATCGGAATCGGGCATAGTGGACTCTTGTATGTGTCAGATCATTATAGCGCAGGGATGCCAGCGTCAGCCGCGGACGATGTGGACGGTGACTCAGGTATCGGCTCGGCATAAGAGGCCTGATTGACCAGCCCCCACGCCTCCGGCGGCCAGTAGACCAGCCAGGCTTCGCCGATCAGATGCGCCCGTGTCACAGGCCCGAAGTCGTGGGAATCCCGGCTGTTGTTCCGGTTATCGCCCAGCAGGAAGTATTCATCGGGACCCAGGGTTTGCTCGACCTGGTAGTAGGAGGGCTGGTTGATGTATGGCTCCGTCAGGGGCTGACCGTTGATGGAAACCGCGCCATTCTGAATGGAGATCGTCTCCCCCGGCAGGCCGATGACGCGCTTGATCAGATCCCGGCTCGCATCTTCCGGCGAGGTGAAGACGACGACCTGGCCGCGCTGCGGGTTGCCGAGCAGGTAGCTCAACCGGCTGATGATGACATACTGGCCGGTTGTGAAAGTGGGAAGCATGCTGGGGCCTTCAACCACGAACCGGGCTGTGAGCAGGTTAGCCAGCGTATAGATGATGGCGAAAAGAATCAGCGCCTCCAGAATGTCGCGCACCAGCCGTCGCCGATTAAGCCGGGGGCGGGGCAGGATCGCCGCGTCTGGCATCTCGTCAGGCGGCAGGGGCAGGGTATCGTCGTCAGACAGGGCCTCTAATTCTGGCACCAGATACACTCTTTCATCACAGGCGGAAAGGGGGGCGCCGATCTGCTGTGGATTATAGTGTAGTGTCCGCTGCTCCGGCAATCCATCGCGACACATCTTAAGGAGTTTCTAACACAGTGCCTTGCGGGAAGGCCCACTGGTTATCGCTGTCTGGCCAACTTGCCGGCCGGCACAGTCCTGGACTATACTTTTGCCAGATGAGACACTCTATCTAAGGATGTTGTTTTGGCTGGCGAACGCATTCTGGTCGTTGATGATGGTCGTGAGAACCGCGATTTTGTCGTGGAGTATATCCTGCGACCTAACGGATTCCGCCCGCTGATCGCCCGCGATGGTCGCGAAGGGCTGGAGATGGCGCTGGCGGAACGCCCCGATCTGATTCTGCTCGATCTGCAAATGCCGCGTATGACAGGCGTTCAGGTCCTGCATGCCCTGGCCCGCGAGAATGTCAGCATCCCGGTGATCCTCATGACGTTTCATGGGTCGGAGGAGATCGCGATCGAAGTTTTCCGGCTGGGCGTCAAGGACTACGTCAAGAAGCCCTATACCATCGAAGAGATGCTGGGGGCGATTGAGCGCAGCCTGTCTGAGACGCGCCTGCGCCAGGAAAAGGACGCGCTAACTGAGCGCCTCCTGTCCTCCAACCGCGAACTGCACAAACGCATCAGAGAGCTGAATGTGCTCTACAAAATGGGCAAGACAGTGACCGCCCAACTGGATCTGGATCAGGTCGCTGTGCGGGTGGTCGAGGCGGCTGTTTACGTGACCGGGGCCGAGGAGGGCAGCCTGCTCCTGGTGGAGGAGGATACGCTAATCTGCCGGGCGGCCAAGCGCCTTAACGATGGGCATGCCCGCTCGGTGAGCGTGGAGAGCAATGATCGCCTGGCGCAGCGCGTGGTCAGCAGCGGTGAAGCGGTTGTCCTGACGCCGGAAGACCTGGCTGAGGCGCGCGCGCGTAATGCCAATGTCCCCTACGCGGTGCTTTATACCCCCCTGATCATGGGAGATCGCGTCCTGGGCGTCCTGGGCGTCGATAATGTTTCCGATAGCAGCAAGGTGTTCACTGATCACGAAGGGGCGCTGCTCAGCGCCCTCGCGGATTACGCAGCGATCGCGGTGGAAAATTCCGGCAGCTTCGCCCAGATGGAGCAGTCCAAAGAACTGGAGAAGCAGCAGATCCGGCAGATGTTCGAGCGTTATGTAGCGCCGTCGGTGGTCGATCGTGTCCTGGACGGCCAGAACTCGGTGCAGCTTGGCGGCGCGCGACAGGAAATCTCCGTCCTCTTCGCCGATATCCGGGGCTATACGAACTATAGCGAGCTGGCTGAGCCGGAGCAGATTGTAGAGCTGCTTAATGAGTACTTCCAGTTGGCCGCCGACATCATCATGGCCCGGGAGGGCACGCTGGATAAGTTTCTGGGCGATGCTGTGATGGCGTTCTTCAATGCGCCAGCCAACCAGGAAGATCACACAGCGCGGGCAGTGGACGCCGCGCTGACGCTGCGCCGGGCCGTCAGCGAGTGGAACGCCCAGCGCGGGACCGAAGGGCTGACGTTCAGCGTGGGCGTGACGGTGGGTGAAGCGGTGGTGGGCAATATCGGGACTGACCGCCTGATGAATTATACCGCCATTGGTGATGTGGTGAATCTGGCCAAGCGCTTGCAGGAAAGGGCCGCCGCCGGCCAGATTCTGGTTGCGGACAACGTGGTGGAGCGGCTGGGCGGCCAGCTCAATGTCCGCCCGCTTGGCCCTATTCAGGTTAAAGGCCGGCAGTCGCCAGTCACCGTATACGAACTGCTGGATTCGGACTAGTCGAGACCTCAGCCGAAGCCCGGGCCGGGTTACTCCGGCTTGCTGCCGCGCGCGCGGAAGCTCAGCCGGATGGGCGTCCCTAAAAAGCTGTAGTGGGCGCGAATCCGATTCTCCAGATAACGCTCGTAACTGAAGTGCACCAGTCTCCTGTCGTTCACGTGGAACAGGAAGGTCGGCGGATCTACGCGCACCTGCTGGGCCATGAATATCTTGAGCTGCCTGCCGGCCCTCGACGGCGGCGCATGGTGCTCTACAGCGTCGCGCACGATGCGGTTAAGCTCGCTGGTCGGGATGCGCACCAGGCGCTCTTCATGGACGCGCGCGGCGGTCGGCAGCACGAGATGGATGCGCTGACCGGTCCGGGCACTGATAAACAGGATGGGCACGTAGGGCATGAAGTTCAACTGCTGCCGGATTTGTGCCTCGAATTCGTTCAGAGTGTAGGTCGTCTTTTCAACAGTATCCCATTTGTTAACGACGACGATTACGCTCTTCATCTCTTCCAGGATCAGGCCGGCGATATGGGCATCCTGCGCCGTGATGCCTTCCTCGGCATCCAGCAGTAACACCACCACATCGGCACGCTGGACAGCCTTGACGGCGCGCAGGACGCTGTACTTCTCCACCCCCGGCGCGATTTTGCCCCGCCGACGAATCCCGGCGGTGTCGATCAGGAGGATCGGCATGCCCTCCCACACCAGACGGGTGTCGATAGCGTCGCGCGTGGTGCCGGCCAGGGGACTGACAATGGCCCGTTCTTCCCCCAGCAGCCGGTTGAGGAGGCTGCTTTTCCCGACATTAGGGCGGCCCACGATAGCAATTTTGAGAATATCTTCGTCATCCTCGTAAGCAGGGGCGGGCGCTCGCGTGAGGGCGCTGACAATGGCGTCCAGAAGATCGCCGGTGCCTGTGCCCTGCAGGGCGCTGATTGCATACACCTCCCCGACGCCGAGGCCGTAAAACTCCAGCGCGTTGTCCCGCCGCTGCCGGGTGTCGGCTTTATTGGCGGCAACGAGCACGGGCTTGTGCGTGCGGCGGAGAATCTCCGCGATCTCCTCGTCCGCGGCGGTGATACCCTCGATAGCATCAACCAGCAGGACGATGACATCTGCTTCTTCGATGGCGATCATGGCCTGGGCGCGGATCTGCGGCACGAAGTCAATGCTGCCCTCCGCCAGCGGGGAAACATTCCGCGCCCCCCGGGGCTGGTAGACTTCAATCCCGCCTGTATCGATTACCATGAAGGCCACGCCATTCCAGTCGGTCTCGGCCTGCAGCCGATCGCGGGTAGTCCCCGGGATGTCATCAACGACGGCCAGACGCTCGCCAGCGAGGCGGTTGAACAGCGTGGATTTGCCGACATTGGGGCGCCCAACCAGCGCGACCATGGGAAGTGGTTTCATATCCTGTTGTCCGCTCTCTGAATTGCCCGTGCATTGTAGCCGCCGGGCGCAGGAGGATCAACCCTGAGCTGGCGGCCCGCCCCCGGCCACGTAAGACAGGCCTGGCCGGGGCAGGGCTAGCTGGCGCGGGGCGTGGGAGCCGGCGGCGTGGAAGCGGTCGGCGACGCTTCTGGCACAACTGCTGAGATCACGACTTCAGGCATCGGAGGCAGCACGGAGATGATGGCTGATTGCAGCCCCTGGCGGCCGATGACAGCCTGCAGAAGAACCTGATGCGTACCGACGTCTAACCCGGTCAGGTCAGCCACGATCGCGATCTGCGAAGAGCTGAGCGTGTCCAGGATGGGCTGAGGCCCGGTTATCAGCATGGAGACGATGTTGGGCGTGATAGCGGCCTGCAAGCCTTCGCCAAGCCCCTGAATCTCAACCGGCAGATTGTCAAAGCGGCGGCTGGCGGTCAGCGTTTCGATCTGCACGGTGACAGTGATGTCCTGCCCGGCCGGCAGGAATACGCCGGCTGGCAGGTCAAGCGTGACTTCAGTGCTGAAGGATTGGGTCTGCCCGGTCAGATCGATCGGGCTGGTCTGGATGGTGCCCGGAAGATGCTCCAGATCGTCGGGCAGGCCGCTCACCAGTATCGACTGAGGATCGTACGTTATGGAATACACAACGTAGCCGTCGGCAGGCTCGCCAACTACATCCGGCACAATGAAAACCTCGCGGTAATCCGCGCCCGGCTCTATCTCCACCGCTACATCGACTGTATCTGGCGATAACGTAACTTCGGTAATCGGCTGTCCCTGGCTGTCCACCGCGAAGAGGCGGAAATTGCGGGTGAAGGTGTTACGCTCATTCCCCAGGTGCAGGCGGACCGTGGCGGAAGCTACGCGCGCCACCTGCGAAGCCGTTCCGCTGGCCAGTACTTCGGGCGGGTCGAAGGTGATATTTCTCACTTCCAGGCCGGTGGAGGGCGGCGTCCGAATATCATCCACCACCGGAATCAGGCGCTCGGCGGCCTGGTCAATGGCTACGGTCAGTTCTTGCGGCTGGATATCTTCGACCACAATGCGATCGCCCGTGGCGAAGGTCACCTTCATAGGGACAGTGTAGACACCCGGCGGTTTGCCCGTCAGGTCCGCCGTGATTTGAATGTCCTGAAGAGCCAGATTCTGCCAGACGCCGGTAGATGCTCGCAGCACAAGCTGGGCTGTCGCCACCGGTATGTTGGTGACAATCATGCCCTCGTCCACCACAACCCGGATGGGGATTCGCTCCGGATAGCGGCGGGACTCGACCGGGTTATGGCTGTTGACGGCGGCGACCCAGATGAATACGGCCAGCAGAAGCGACCCCATCAGCCAGATGGCATTTTCTGCCAGAAATCGAAGTGCAGGCGATGAGGGACGCATGACAACCCTTCAGCTCGGGAGGATACGGTTAAGGCGGTTGCGCATAGTTTGCAGCCACCGGGGCCAGCGGCTGGCTATCGGGCGGCGGTCCTCAGCGCCGTAAAAGGCGATCAACACCGTGCGCAGGCGATTGCTGTCCAGGCGGCGGATCATGCGCCCGCCGTTGGTCACCGAGATCTGCCCCGTCTCTTCCGACACCACAACGCAAATAGCATCGCTGACTTCGCTGATGCCGAGTGCGGCGCGATGCCGGGTGCCCAGCTTGCGATCGGAGAGGCGGTGGCCGGAGGACAGAGGCAGCACACAGGCCGCCGCGGCTATAAGCCCGCCGGTCAGGATGGCAGCGCCGTCGTGCAGCTCTGTCTTGGGCCAGAAGATGGTCAGCAGCAACTGCGGGGTTACCGCGCTGTTGAGCAGCACGCCTGTATTGATATAGTCCTGCAGGCTGGTGTTCCGCTCCAGCACAATCAGGGCGCCGTGTTTTCGTTCTGCCAGCCGCTCGGCAGCGACACAGATGTGCTCAATGATCTCCTGCTCCTGGGTTTTCCTTTTGGACCGGCCGATGAACGGCGTCTCGCCCAGCCGGGTCAGCGCCCGCCGCAGCTCGGGCTGAAAGATCACGGGGATGGCGATAACGGCGCCCATCAGCGCATAACCCATCAGCCAGCGCAGCCCGGTGAGCTGCAGCACGCTGGTGAAGAATCCCAGCAGCACCAGCACCAGCAGGGTGCCGCGCAGCAGCGCAACCGCCTGTGTCCCGCGGATCAGGAGGCTGGCAGCGAAAAGAAGCCCGGCTACCAGCAGAATATCCAGCAGAGAGACCAGGGTGAAGTTGTCGAATGCCCACAGAATTTCCATTGCAGAGAGGAGGCGCTAACCTCCCAGGGTGCTGAGCAGCCGTTTGTAGTCTTCGACTCCTGGCGGGTTCAGTGCCACAATCTGGCGGATTGTCTCCGCGGCGGCGCTGTGCAGGCCAGCATCGAGTTGCAATTCCCCCAGGGCGTCCAGTTGAGTCACGGCGTCAGCCTTGCGCCCCATATGGGAATAAAAGGCAGCCAGGCGGGATCGGAGCGCCATTTCTTCCGGGTACAGGGCGACCTGCTCCTCCAGCGTGTGGGCAATCAGGTCAGGTCGCTGCTGACGAGCGTACAGGCGCATCAGCTCATCCAGCTCCTTGATGGCATCCACACGGTTATTGAGCCGGTAATTGAGGTCCATCAGGGCTTTACGCGTGCGCTCATCCTCCGGGGACATCATCTTGATCTGTTCGTAGGTGCGCAGGGCCTGTCGCAGATCCAACCGCGTGATGCTGATATCGGCCATGCGGTGCAGAATATGGACGATCTTGTCTGAGCGGACCTGGAGCCTTTCCGCCAGGGTATAGGCTTCCTGGTAGGTGTCGCGCGCCAGGTCGAAATCGGCAAGCTGGTAGTAGGCGTCGGCCAGATCGATATACTGCTCCAATACTTCCGACCAGCGTTCTTCCTTCCGCAGCATGTTGATCAGGCTGGTGCGGATACTCAGGTCCATGGGGGCGATTTCCAGGACCTGGTTGAGGATGCTGGCGGCGCGATCGCTCTGATTGCGGACCAGGTAAGTTTCGGCCACGACACGATATTTCTCAATCGCGGTCTGGCTCTGGTTGTCGGCCATCAGAATCTGCCCCACGCGCAGATGGACCGGGAGGTAAGTCGGGGCGATCTGGATGGCGTAGTGCGCCTCATCCATGGCCAGCGTCAAATAGCCTTCTCGCATGTAGCGATCGATCTTGGCGATCGATTCGGTGAGGCCCTCGCCGCCCTCGGCGATCTGCTCCACCATGGCATCGGCGCCTTCGGCAGTCTCTTCCAACTGACGCCGGGTTTCGGCGACCCGCTGCTTCCAGTCCGGGCCGGTGAGCAGGCTGAAGAAGCGCTGATTCATCGCCAGCAGTTGCCGCTCATCGCCTTTGGGGATGCTGCTCTGAAGGTCGTTGTAGACCGCATTAAGCTCGTCGCGTTCCTGTTCACCCAGAGCCAGGCTGAGATCGACAATGCGCAATGTCTCGATAAGGTGGCGGGCGGCTTTGTGTGGATCGTTCAGGGCCACGTATGCCTGGCCCAGCCCGTGATGCGCCCCGGCGGCAAGTTTGCCTTCAGCCAGCGCCAGCGAAAAATTTTCAACGGCCTGCTGGGGCTGCGATTCCTTCAGCAGGAGCATACCCAGGTTGAAGTAAATGGCCGGATGGACGAATCCGGATGCCACCGCCTGCTTATAGATCGGGATGGCTGCGGCGGCATCTCCCTGCCGGTGCAGCTCGATCGCCTGGATAGCGTACATGCTCCCGCCGGAGAGATCGCCCGTTTCAAAAACGGAGCTGGCCAGGTCATTGAGGGCAGTCTCCTCTGTCTCCCCGATTGGGCCGCGCGGATCAGATTCGCCAATTTCCGGGTCCGCTACGATGGGTGCTACGTCGAAAGATTCGTGCCGTCTGTCGGCAGTTTTATCTGTCGATTCGACAGGCGGCGCGGTAATCAGCGTTTTAGATTGCAGCGCCTGGAGGGTGTTGAGCGCCTGAGCGTTGTCGCGGTCCAGCCGCAGGGCGCGCTGCACCGCCTGAATTGCGCGCTCGTTGTCTTCCATGCGCTGGAAGTTGAAAGCCAGTGTCAGATATTCGCGGATAGCTTTTTTGACTTCGCCGGTGCGCTCGTAAGCGGTGGCCAGCTTGGCGTGGATCTGGATCAGGCCGGGGGTGAGGTGGGTGGCGCGCTCCCAGTTGCCGATGGCTTTTTCCAGATCGCGCTGGGCGATATAGATATCGGCCACCTTGATATACTGCTGGGCAGCTTCTCGCAGGCGGCCCATCCGCTCCAGAACATCGGCGCTTTTTTCCAGAGGGATCGGATCATCCGGCGCGAGCTGGTGGGCCCGGGTGTAGACCTTGAGCGCCTCCTCGAGCCGGCGGGCCTGCAGCAGGGCCAACCCCAGGCTGCGATGAGCATCGGGGTCTTCTGGGAACTCCTGCACAGCGCGCCCATAGGCGGCAATCGCCCGGTCCCACTGCTGATCCCAGGCGGCGCTGTGCCCGGCGTTCATCGCCTTTTCGTAGATTTTACGATTCCCGGCCATGTTGTCTCCCGTTGTTGCGGAGGCTCTCAGGCTCGACCAGGGCGCCGGATGGGCAGCGAACAGATCGCCGACGCCGGGTCAACGCTGCTGACCGGCTCAGCGCGCGATCCGGTGAGAGTCTCACGTCGTGGCAGCCGTTATCCTGACGGCACAGACGGGCTAAATTGTATGCGCCAGTATAGCATAGGAGCCGGATTGACGCACAAAGATAAACGCCCGACAACCTCAGAGAAGTTGCCGGGCGCTGCTTTCTTAAAATGCCGTGAGACGGTTGCCTGTCTCAGGCATGAGGGGCCGTGTTAGCTGGCGCGAGCCGCGAGCTGGGCGGCCTGGTCGGTGACGCTGATCCAGTCCCAGTGCTCGCCGCCGAAGAGGCCGTCAGTCTCAACTGGCTTATCGAGCCACGGCTTGACCTGGTAGAAACCAGCCGACATGAACAGCGGCATGATCGGATGCAGGCCGTTGTAGCCGAAGAAGTCTTCCTCAATCTGGGCGTACAGAGCGGCGCGGACATCGGGATCCATTTCGGTCTGGGCCTGGGTGATCAGGTCATCGACTTCGTCGCAGGGGCGCATGAAGTCGTTCGAGGATTCGCAGTGCAGACCGGCATCGAAGACCCAGTTGTTGGCATCCGGGTAGTCGGGGGCCCAGCCGAGCGTCCACATGTTGGGGCGTTCCGCGGTGGGCGTGTCGGCGCTGGTCGTCCGCAGCAGCACGGAGAATTCCTGCTGTTCAATCGTGAACAGGCCAGGGTTGCAGCCAAGCGTATTTTCAACTTCGGCCTGGACGAACTCGGCCCATTCCGCCGCACCCTGGTAAACGACCACGTCGATAGCCGGGAAGCCGTCGCAGTTGGGGTAACCGGCGGCTTCGATCTCGGACTGAGCGAAATCAGGATCGTAGCCAATGCCAGCGCCGTTGATGCCCACTTCGTTGATCGGCACGGCACCGAACATGCCGGGCGGAACGTAGTGCATCATCGGTACACCGCGGCCCTGACGAATTTCAGAGACGAACAGCTCGCGGTTGACCGACGCGGAGAACGCGCGACGGGCGTGAACATTGTCGAACGGAGGCTGGTCATGGCCGAAGCCAAAGTAGAAGACCGACAGGGTGACCTGCTGGACAACTTCCTTGGACAGTTCGGGGTCGGCAAGCACGTTCTGCAGTTCTGCGCTGGGAACGCCGGTGATATCAAGCTGGCCGTCCTGATAGAGGGCGTAGATGGTGCCGCCATCTTCCACGACTGTCTCGACCACGCGCTCGACATTGCCGGGGCCTTGCACGTCAGCCGGCAGGTAAGGATTGCGCAGGAGGACCTGGCGGACGCCGGGCTCCCACTCAGCCAGCACGAACGGGCCGTTGGTGACGATGTTGCCGGGCTGTATCCAGGTGGAGCCGCCAACCGGCTCACCGAAGGACTCGACGATCTCACCGGGGACAGCGCGCAGAATCCACATGCTGCTCATCGGGTAGAAGTAGCCGATCGGGCCGATCAGGGTGATCTGTACGGTCGTGTCATCGGGCGCAGCAACGCCGACCTTTTCCAGGTCAGCCGGGGTGACGTTCGCCGGATCAAGGGTGCCGACCTCGGCGCAGCCGGCGATATTCGCACCGACCACTTCCCGGTACAGGGAGGGGTTGTTGGGATCGCAGGCGCGACGGATGCCGGTAACGAAGTCATCCGCGACCACATTGCGGATGACCGTGGTCTCGCCGGTAGCCGGATCGTAGCGGACCCAGGGCACGTCATCCCGAAGGTGGAACGTCCAGGTATAAGTAGCCTCGTCGTAGGACCAGGAGGTCGCCAGTTCGGGCTGGATTTCCTGCGTTATCGGGTTGACATTGGTGAGACCCAGGAACAGATTCTCAATGTAGTCGATGGAGACGCTGTCGGTCGCTACCTGAGGATCCAGCGAGGAGATCAGGGAACCACCATGCAGAGCATGATAGTGGGTGATCGGCTCGGTCTGCTGCATCAGGCTGACCAGAGTGACCTCGGAGCTGGAGGCAAAGGCGGGCAGGGCACCCAGGACCATCACCAGAACGATCGCCAGAGCGGGCAAAGCTCGCAGGCTGGTCTTGAACATTATAGGACTCCTCCTCTAATCAGGAACCACTTATTGAAACATCCTGCTAACAAAGGGTAAGAAAACGGACCGACCGCTGTGCCTCGGTGAGCTTGGGGGCGCACATTGAGGGGAAGTAAACTCCTTTCACCGACCGTTTCCGGACAAGAAAGAATTCTACTCAGGACCCGAACGGGGCAATTCGATCGGGAGTTAGAGCCAGTTGAACAGGAGCCAGGCGCTTATCCCTATCTTACCATAAATCCGCCCCTCGGCAGGCAGCTTCTGCCTTTTTGGTTTTGATAGTATAGACAGAACGGATAAGAAAATGCAAGAATATGGCGGTATTTCCGACTATTTGGCGGGGAATTCTGACCTGGCGAGACCATGATATGCGGCCTGCTAATCCAGAATATCCTCCATATCCAGCCAGTTAATCCCATACTGGGCATCCGCCTTCAGCGGGGCGTCCAGGCGGAATGCGCCTTCCATCGTGTCTACCACCAGCCGCGCAACCGGCTTCAGATCGTCCCGGGCTACTTCCAGCACAAGCTCATCGTGGACCTGCAGCAACAACCGCGCCCGCAACTGCGTCTCCCGCAGCTTCGCATCCAGATGGATCATGGCCAGCTTCAGGATATCCGCCGCCGTGCCCTGGATTGGCATGTTGATAGCCTGACGCTCGATACGCTGCCGGATGATGGCGCTGCTTCGCCTATCCTGAAGCTCCGGGAAGTAGCGGCGGCGGCCCAGGAGCGTCTCCAGATAGCCATCTTCAGCGGCTTGCAGTTTGGTCTCCTCCAGATACTGGCGCACGCGCGGAAACTGTTCGAAATAGGCTTTGATGAAGGCCTCCGCCTGCGCCAGCGTCAGATCGCTGTCCCGGGCCAGGCGAAATGCACCCATGCCGTACATCAGGCCAAAATTGACACTCTTGGCGAAGCGGCGCTGATCGCTGGTGACCTGTTCGAACGGAATGCCGTATACAGCGGCGGCTGTCCTCCGGTGGATATCCTGTCCTTCGCGGAAGGCTTCCAGCAGAGTGGGGTCCTGGCTGATATGGGCCAGTACGCGCAGCTCCACCTGACTGTAGTCCACCGATAGCAGGAAATGCCCCGGCGGCGCGACAAATGCCCGCCGGATCTCGCGGCCCATTTCCGTCCGAACGGGGATGTTCTGCAAGTTGGGGTTATCGCTGCTCATGCGCCCGGTGACGGTCCCGGTCTGGTTGAAGCTGGTATGGAGACGCCCGGTATACGGGTTGACCAGCGCCGGAAGGGCATCGACATAAGTGCCTTTGAGTTTGGTGATTTCCCGGTGGCGCAGGATCAGCTCGATGATCGGATGCCGGCCTCGCATTTCTTCCAGAGCATCGGCGGCGGTGGAAAAGCCGTGCTCAGTCCTCTTGAGTCCTTCAGTGGGGAGCTGGAGCTTGCCGAACAGGACATCGTTGAGCTGGCGCGGGCTGTTGATGTTGAACGGCCCGTACCCGCCGGCTACGTCATAGATTTGCTGCTCCAGCTCGTGAAGCTGCCGGGCCAGCCGCGCCCCCATCTCTTTCAGAAAGGCCGTGTCAAGCTGGATGCCGGCCATATCCATCCCGGCCAGAACCGGGATGAGCGGGATTTCCAGATCGTCATACAGGGACAGCAGACCTTTATCGGCCAGCTCGCGATGCAGAAGATCCGCCAGCCGGAAGGTCATCACGGCGTCGGCGGCTGCGTACGGCCCGACCTGTTCGATGGGGACCTGATCGATCGTGATCTGCTTCTTCCCCGTACCAATGAGGTCCGTGATCGGGGTCATCTGCACGCCGAGCCGCACCCAGGCCAGATTCTTGAGGCCCTTATTGCGGCTGTCCGGGTCGATCAGCCACTCCGCGATCATGGTATCGAAGCGCAGCGGGCTGACGTCGATGCCGTAGCGCCGGAGCATGATCAGGTCGTACTTGGCGTTATGGCCGCACTTCGGGATAGCAGGGTTGGTGAGCGCCGGCCGCAGCGCGGCAATCACGGTATCCAGCGGAAGCTGGCGGACAGCGGCTTCCGGCAGCAGCGCATCCTGATTTTCGCCAGCGGTCGGGAGATGCCCCACTGGAATGTAGTAACCCTCCTCAGCGTCAGCGGCCAGGGCGATACCCACCAGCACGGCCTGCATCGGGTCAGTCCCGGTTGTCTCAGTGTCGAAGGCAATCTGCGTGGCGGCGTTCAGGCGCTTCACAAGAGCGGCCAGAGCCGCCTCATCCTGAACGAGGACTGTCCGGCAGGAATCAGAGCGGGCGGAAGCTGCTGCGTCATCCGCCTCGAACAGGCTCAGCTGGGTCGTAGGGCCTGCGGCGGCTGCTCCGCCG